>ERZ779626.942-NODE-942-length-14622-cov-8.716826_pt1 | contig 14622 bp, 13 predicted proteins | sample MGYA00514209_ERZ779626 | MGnify/ENA primary metagenome ERZ779626 (study PRJEB29562, sample SAMEA4376713) | mouse gut metagenome | isolation source: Cecum | study: EMG produced TPA metagenomics assembly of the A DSS colitis mouse model was used to assess the...
CGGCTTATTCCATTCTCCCCATCTCAGATGGGGGATTAAAATACTTTTTCATTCAGAATCTAATGCCTGAATCCCATATGGATCAATATACAGAAACACATTGTAATTTCTTTTATTCTCAAGAACCTTAATTATTTTTTCTTCATATTTTCCAGATACAATAATAGGCTTCCACCTAAAGTCCCCATAGTCTCTCAAATTCTTTTCAAGTTCAGGCGCATAATTTAAATCAATAAAGCACATATCGATACTTGCATTTTCTGATTTTGTACTTGCCATGCACTCTTTCCGAACATTCAAAGCTATAATTGGCGAACCCGGTTTCCCATCGTCAAATCTTCCTTTACCCGAAAAACAATCTACATAAAAAACAGGATGCCTTGTCGTCAAGATTTTTTGAAAGTACGGTTTCAGATAGGCACCAAGCAAAGTGTCTTTTATTTCCGACCAATCTTTTTTCTTTTCAAAAAAGTTTCTATTATCTTTTGGCATTAGAATCCCCTTGCTATTTTTCTTATCATTATTTAAATTTTCCAGTTCACTACACAGTGTGTAGCGAATTATTCCAATTTGTTTTCATTATACATCAATTTATTACGTTCCAACTCATTTCTTAGTTCTTCTACCGTAGGCAACACAGTCATATACTTAGATGCAAATATCTGTTCACTCTCATTCAAAACGGAATACTTTACCATCGTTTCATCTTTATCTGTGCAAAAGATAATACCAATAGTCGGATTATCATCTGACTGTCTTTTTAGATCATCAAACATTCTGATATACATATCCATCTGTCCAATATCCTGATGAGTCAGCTTATGAGTTTTCAAATCTATCAATACAAAGCATTTTAATATATAATTGTAAAACACTAAGTCAATATAAAAATCAGATGTTTCGGTGCAAATACGCATCTGTCTGTCCACAAAGCAAAACCCCCTCCCCAACTCTAAAAGAAATTTTTGCAAATTACTGATAATTGCGTTTTCAACATCCTTTTCAGCAATTTCCTTATTATCTCTAATCCCCATAAATTCTAAAACATATGGATCTTTCACGAAACTAGAAGTTTGTCCAACTTTATCAGGAAATTGTGTTGAAAGAATGCGTTTGTAATAGCCGGATTTTATATTGCGCTCCAATTCCTTAACAGACCAGTATTCATTTGCAACCTCTTTCAAATAAAAATTCCGTTCTTCCTCGTCATCCAACCGCATAATAGTTCTAAGATGTGACCAATGAATTTTTCCAATCAATGAATATCCATAAGATTCTTTTGGAAATGTCAAATATAATTGTCTGCAATTCCTAATATTGGCAACCGAAAATCCTGTGCCATATTCATCGGACAATTCTTGCGAAAGACGTTTTATAAGATACGAACCATACTTTGCTTTTCTATTGCCCTTTTGTTCCTGTTCAATAATTCTTTTGCCGACATTCCAATATGCATATGTCATAATATTATTAGCAGCTTCATATATTTTACTTTTTGCCTCATCCAGTATAGCATGAACTTCCTGATAAAATTTCAGTTCATCTTCTGTATCCATCAGTTCTGTATTCGCCATTTTTCACTCTCCTCAATTCGCTACACGCATGTAGCGAATTCAATTTGATAAATATTAATCAACGCTTTCAATAAACTCTTTAATACAAGAAATCTTTCCATGTTTTAATAATACAGATGCCCAAATTCCATATAAGTCACTATTCAAATCTTTTAAAATCGCATCATATTCAGAAAATGACTTGTCCTGACATATCCTTGCAGGATTTGCCATGTTCGATGCTATGTTATGCATTTCTTTGATTTCAGGATAGTCCTCATTGATTCTTTTGTCTAACTGTTTCGCTGCATTGACAAACTCCACAGTCGGCTTTGCCGTATGAATCATAGCCTCTATTTCATCTACATCCTTCGAAGCTTTTATATCATCATATTTGCTTTTTATATCAACTAATTTTACTGCCAATTCTACTTGTTCCTTATAAAAATGTATCATTCCCCTTTTTCCACCTCATAACTTTTTTAGTGTTCTAATTCTCGCAAAATATCTGCAAATTTCTCAAACATAAAATAGCGCATCTAAAAATTTCTGTTTTAGATATATACCTTTTCCAATTCGCTACACGCATGTAGCGAATTTAATACTTTTCAATTTTCAGTTTTAAAAGTATCTGATAACATTATTTCACCCCAACTAAATCCAAATACTTCTCAAAATACGCAAGCAACCTATCAATAACTCTTTTCTTCGTTTCACTGCGGTTCCCTGCTCTACCACTACCAAATCTTGATACTGCGGGCATTATCGCATCAACATCTGTACCCGTAGTTTTTAATACTCCATCACGGAAAGAATTTTCGATAAAAATATGTGTTTCCTTATCCTTTAGCTTTTCATCTTTTATGATTGCGACAAGGTCATGCTCACGTTGCTCATCAACATATTTCAACCACTCCCCGTCAACTTCGGTATCGGCATTAACCCTCAAAAGAAATTCTCTGATAAGCGCTATTTTGCTCCGCAGATTCAGGCTTGAATTGACTGCCTTTTCAATCGTAACTACAATCTCTTTATCCTTATTCCCGTCTTTCTGATACTTCTTCACAAGCATTAAAATATAATCAATATTGACCTCGACCTGCTTTATAAGTTCGATTTCAAATACAATATCATCATTGATATTTTCTTTTTCTCCCTTTTTCGGCTTGAACTCTTCATAAAGATCTATATACTCACTCTGATAATCTTGAAAATCCCGTGGTGAAAGTATCTCTTGCCCAACAAAATCATCAAAGGCGGACAGGATAATCCTTATTTTCAAAATTGCACCATACAAAGATATAAATTTCTTCTTGTCCTGCTCTCCCAGTTCCGAAAAACGCCCAAGGGGAAACAGCGTCTGCAGCTTGTCAATCAGTTCTGTATATCCCTCATAGTGTTTTCCGTTTTCATCATATCCATTGTAATAACTTGCATAGTTTTTCAGCAGGACAATACCGCCTGCCTCTTTATTCCCAAAAAGTGCAATCGCATCATTTGTTTCCTGCTCCAAGTTACGGAAACAAACTATATTTCCAAATGTCTTTACAGAATTGAGAATCCGGTTGGTACGGGAGAACGCCTGCAGAAGTCCATGGTACTTCAAATTCTTATCCACCCAGAGAGTATTCAGCGTTGTCGCATCAAATCCGGTAAGGAACATATTCACAACAATTAAAATATCAATCTCCCGATTTTTCATTCTAAGCGATACATCTTTATAATAGTTTTGGAACTTGTCGCTTGAGGTATCGTAGGTAGTGGAAAACAACCTATTATAATCGTCAATAGCACTTTCCAAGAAATCCCGTGAGCTTTGATCCAGTCCATCTATATTCTCGGAATTTTCATCAACCACAAAATCATCATTCTCCGCCTCATTGACACCATAACTGAATATCGTGGCAATCCGAAGCCTTTTTGCCTCTGGCAAGTTCTCCATTTGGTGTTTAAATTCTGTATAATAGAGCTTTGCAGCCTCTATGGAGCTTACTGCAAATATGGAGTTAAAACCTTTTATACGAATTTTATTCTTCTTTTCCTTTATCTCGTTTCTATTCTTTGCCGTAGCTACTTCTTCCACATTTTCCAAAATGGAAAATGTGAAACTGTCTCCCCGGTTTCGCTTTGTCTTTTGATCAAAATGTCCTAATATGTAGGATACAATTTCACTAATACGCGCCTGATTTAAGAGTGCCTTTTCTGTATCTATTGCCGATACCTGCTTGTCCTTTGCTTTATCACTGTCCTTAATAGTTTTAATATAATCAATACGAAATGGAAGTACATTTCCGTCATTAATCGCATCAACAATTGTATAAGTATGCAGCTTCTCTCCGAAAGTCTGCGGTGTGGTACGCAAATCAGCGTGTTTGCCGCTTCCTGCATTGACCGAAAATATCGGTGTCCCCGTAAACCCAAAGATATGATACCGTTTAAAGTTCTTGACAATCGCTGTATGCATATCCCCAAACTGCGACCTGTGGCACTCATCAAATATCAGGACAATATGCTTGTCAAATACTTCGTGTCCTTTGTTTTTGCGGATAAATCCGTCTAATTTCTGAATGGTGGTTATAATTATCTTGTACTCGTGATAATTACCATTCTTGTCCTTGTTTTCCAACTGTCTCTGCAAAATTGCAGTAGATGTGTTGCTGTTCGCTGCTCCCTTCTGAAAACGGTCATATTCTTTCATTGTCTGATAATCAAGATCTTTTCTATCAACTACAAACAGCACCTTGTCAATAAAATCGAGCTGGCTTGCGAGCTGTGCTGTCTTAAAGGAAGTCAATGTCTTTCCACTTCCAGTTGTGTGCCAGATATACCCGCCTGCGTCAATCGTTCCCCATTTTTTATAATTTGTAGCTATCTCTATGCGGTTTAATATCTTCTCCGTAGCTGCTATCTGATACGGGCGCATAACAAGAAGCAGTTCTTCTGAGGTAAATACACAATACTTCGTCAAAATATTAAGAAGAGTATGCTTGGATAAAAAAGTTTTTGTAAAATCTACAAGATCAGGTATCACTTTGTTATTTGCGTCTGCCCAAAAGGAAGTAAATTCAAAACTGTTGCTTGTCTTTTTCCCTCTACTGGAACTTTTCTCCTGTTCCTTTAAATGCGAAAATCTTGTAGTATTGGAATAATATTTCGTATTCGTGCCATTCGAGATAATAAAAATCTGCACATACTCATACAGTCCGCACCCACTCCAAAAACTGTCACGCTGATAACGATTAATCTGATTGAACGCCTCTCTGATTGCCACTCCACGTCTTTTCAATTCTATATGGACAAGCGGCAAACCATTCACAAGAATCGTCACATCATAGCGGTTATCGTAATTAGCCGGATTTTCCGTATCTTCTGCGGCATTTCCTACTTTTCCCAGCACTTCGTACTGGTTAATCACTTGCAAACGGTTATTATGTATGTTTACCTTATCGATCAGCCTGATATTCTTCGTGCTTCCGTCATCACGCTTTAAAGCTTTTGTATAATCCTCTTGAATCGTGCGTGTCTTTTCTACGATACCCTCGTTTGCATTCGCAATATGTTCCCGAAAAAATCTCTTCCATTCACTATCCGTGAAACCATAACCATTTAACTGTTCTAACTTATACTTAAGATTTTTTATCAACTCTGACTCGGAATAGATTTGCAGATATTCATAACTCTGCTCTGTCAACATACGGATAAACTCTTTTTCAAGCTCCGCCTCACTCTGATAACTGTCGGAACGTCTGCTCTCTGGCGTATACTCTGCCACCACTGTACTTTCATTCATGGATGCAACCATATTGAATGTGCTCATTATACTACCTTCTTTTCTAAATATTCATAGAATCTTTTTGTATTAAACCATTCTCCAATAAATGACTCATAAAAATTCCAATGAATCAATCTCATTTTTTTAGATACAAACAAAATCATAATTGAATTTTCCGTTTCATCTTTATCTATAGCAAAATTCTTTGCCGCCCAATATTCAACTAGAATATATAACGCGCATAATGCATTTATCACATTTTTCTGATTTGCACATTTATAATTTTCTTTACCATTTTTTATTTCATCCCTATGGTGTTTAATCGCATTATATGTAGTCCACCAACTCGGCACTTCACCATCCTTAATAGATTGCCATGGTTGCATTTCGTTATATTTATAATTTAACAACTCTACTTTTTCCTGTGCGATTGTCGGATATTCTCTATTCAAAATAGAGATATAATCATTGATTCCGCATTTATTCAATTTCAGTTTATCATCCAGCAATTTACAATATCTTTTACAAATAGTATCAATTTCGCCACATATAGATAAATAAAGTTGCAAATATCTTACCGAAAAGGCATCATCATTGCACTCATCAATTTCGCAATATGGACTATATGAAAAGAAATCACTTTCCAATTGCTCATAATAATTCCAATATGTATTCCGAAAAATCAATTTCTCCATTGTTACCCCCTATCTAAAAACAACTTATATCTTTTCTATAAAATTTAACAGTTTATCTCTATAATACTCGTATTGCTTTTGCCTTGCTTCTATCTCTGCTGGAAGTCCTTCTGAAATGTCGTTACAAAGCGTATCAAAGCGATCTAAAATTGCAACGATACGTTCTTGCTCAGATAAAGATATAATGGGTATTTTCGTTTCCAGCAATGCAGCACCACTAATATGCGGTACACCTGCGCCACGTTTCATATCGTTAAATTGTTTCTCCATATTTTTCAAAATATAATATAAATATTTTGGAATTAGAGTATTTTCATCTGCATCATACCCAAATCCGTCCGTAATGAAAACAGGCTGATTCCAGTATGAAACAAATCCAGCAGAAGCACCACTTCGAGCCACAACGACCACTTCCCCTTTATGATTAGACTTATCAATATAATAAGCTGGTTCCTGTCCACCTAAAATAACAGGAACATTCCCACTAGCTGTATCCTTTTTCGTTATATATTCACCACGAAATACTTTTACAACACTTCCAAGTTCTAAGTAAATAACACCAAATACATACTGAATCAATCTAATTATATTCTGTCTGTCTGTCTGTCTGTCTGTCTGTCTGTCTGTCTGTCTGTCTGTCTGTCAAGAATCATCTCGCCGCATTCAGCAAATGTCAACAGTACATCTCGATAATATTCATACTGTTTTTTCCTTGCCTCTATCTCTGCCGGAAGTCCTATATTCAAATCGTTACAGATTTTTTCAAAGTGATCCAATACATCCGCATACCTTCTTTGTACTTCTATAGACGGTAATGGTATCTCTATGTCTTCAATAGCAGGCACACTTGAATGAACAACCTTACTTTTAATCTTCCCCCTACTTTTTTGCTGTCTTGATTCATATGTAGATAAAACATGCGCAAGATAACGGGGCTCTTGATTATGCTTTAGGACAACAATATCTCCTCCCGCAAGGCATTTTTCGTTTCCTATATATGCCACGGACTTTGCAATATCCTCAACGCTTTCTCCCGTTATCGCAAATAAAATATCTCCATGTTCAAAATATTTTGGATTTGAGACGTACTCTAGTTTTGTATGTGATACACAGGCATCAAACCAAGTATTATATGTAGTATAAATTTCTCCATACCGAACACAAGGTATACCCGTTTCCGTCACTTCTTCTCTTTTAATACCTGCTCCCCGGTATATATCAACAGCAATATCTTTCAGCTTTACCTTTTTAACTGTATTATCAAACGAAAGCAATGTATCCCTGTAATAATTATACTGCTTTTTTCGAGCTGTAAGCTCTTTTCCTAACTCCGCATTAAGTTCACTTGAAATCGCTGCAAAAGAATCTAAAATGCGAATTATTTCGTATTGTATTTCCAAGGGAGGTACAGGTATACGATATTTCTCCAACATCGGCTTTCTTACAGAAGTTACTGATGAATTAACAGCATTCATTTCCATGTATGATAAAAAAGACGCTTTCATATAATGTAGCAAATATTTGGGTTCTAATTTATCTGATGTTACATGAATTCGATATGCTCGTTGATGTAATGCATATTTCCCTTCTATATAATGAAAGACCTTACCTACTCCGACTCCATCGCCTGCTGTAATAATCGCTTTTTCGTCAAAATCATATGTATTTAATCTTCTAGGCGTCTGAGATCTAACAAAAAACGGATATTTACCATCATCTAATTCCTCATTTGTATTATGACTACCCGTCCCTATCTCTGCTAAATTTATTATCGGAATATATTCCACTCCATTCGGACAGAGCTCATGTATTAATTTATCAAGTTTGCTCATTTTACAGCCTCCCGTATTCTACGATACGATTCTTCAAGTATCTGCTTTCTCAATATATATTCATTACTCTGTAAATATGTTTGCTCCATTGCTACTTTTACTTTTGGCATAAAATATTTCCCATAAGATTCTATATAGGGAGAATAATCACAAGTTCCAGCGCAAACAATTAGATTATGATTTCCTCCATCTCGCTTTCCAAATCGAAGCTGCAGTTGCCGCAAGGATAACTTTTGAAATCCCTTTTTAAAAAATATAAAATTTTCTCCTCCCTTTTTCGCATGAGAGTCAAATACTAAACAATCAGGCTCCTGTGCAAGCAAAGAAGCCATATAATCCTGTTCAGTTTTTGTAAGCTGCATACCATTGTCTGCCTTATCCAATAAATCTTGCACACCGCATTTGCGACCATCAATAATTATCAATGGCTCTTGGTTTTGCAACGTAGGAAATGTACTTGTTCCATCATCATAAGCCCAAAATGTTAAAATGTTATTTCCTGCACCATGTTTTTTTATTTCTGCTCTGGCAGTTATAGGACTATCTGCCCAATAAGACAATTCTTGATTAGGAAACAACTTTGAATATCTTCCTGTACACTCCCGCAAATTGCCATTAAAAAGTACGCTTGCAGTTTTATCATAAAATTCATTATTAAACTCTACACATCTAAAAAAGTCAAATTCATCCGTAATATAAACTGGTAAATTTTTATGCTTATATATTGGTCTGCCATAGTCTTGACTTATAAAAGCCCTTCCCCAACTCATACCTTTCCCTCGATTTCTGCAATAATTTTAGCAATTTCATCACGAAGTACTTGCTCTCTTGCTACAATCTGTTCAATCTCAGCATTCAGTACCTTAATATCTATTTTCTCTCTTGTATCTTCCTGTTCCACATAAGAGGAAACCGAAAGGTTGTAATCATTTTCAGCAATTCTGTCATTTGCAACCACTGCTACATAGTACTCTTTATCTTCCCTTGCCTCATAAGCAGCAAGAATATTCTCTATATTTTCACTTGTGAGCTTATTATTGTTTGTAACCTTTACACACTCCTTTGATGCATCAATAAACAATGTACTATTTTCTGATTTGCTCTTTTTCAGAACCATAATACAAGTTGCAATACTTGTCCCGAAAAACAGATTTCCCGGCAACTGGATAATGCACTCCACATAGTTGTTATCAATCAAATATTTTCGAATCTTCTTTTCTGCACCGCCCCGGTACATTACCCCCGGAAAACATACGATAGCAGCCACTCCATTTGTCGCAAGCCATGATAATGAGTGCATAATAAATGCAAGATCAGCCTTCGACTTTGGCGCAAGTACACCTGCCGGAGAAAATCTTTCATCATTGATAAGAATAGGATTATCGTCTCCTTCCCACTTAATCGAATATGGGGGATTAGACACAATCGCCTCAAAAGGCTCATCGTCCCAATGCAACGGTTCAATCAATGTATCTCCGTGTCCAATGTTAAACTTCTCATAGCCAATATCATGCAAGAACATATTGATACGGCAGAGATTATATGTAGTAATATTGATTTCCTGTCCAAAAAACCCCTGTCGGACATTCTCTTTCCCCAAAACCTTTGCAAATTTAAGAAGCAGTGATCCGCTGCCACATGCTGGATCGTACACCTTATTTACATTTTTCTTTCCAAGTACTGTAATTCTTGTCAGAAGTTCCGATACTTCCTGTGGAGTATAATACTCTCCACCACTCTTTCCAGCATTAGATGCATACATACCCATTAAATATTCATAAGCATCACCAAATGCATCAATGGTATTGTCCTGATAATCTCCCAATTTCATTTCAGCAACGCCATTCAGGAGTTTTACCAGTTTCGCATTTCTCTTTTCTACTGTTCCACCAAGCTTGTTGCTGTTTACATCAAGGTCATCAAACAGACCTTTTAAGTCATCTTCACTGTCATGTCCTTGTGCAGAACTTTCTATATTTCGGAACACCTTTTCAAGCGTTTCGTTCAAGTTCTCGTCCTGTGGTGCTTTTTCCCTCACATTGCAGAACAGTTCACTCGGCAAAATAAAATACCCCTTTGTATCAACCAATTCCTCTCTTGCAGGCTCTGCATCACTATCAGAAAGATTAGCATAATCAAAATCGACATTCCCCGCCTCAATCTCTCCAGCGTTTACATATCTGGCAAAATTTTCAGAAATATATCTGTAAAACAGCATACCTAACACATACTGTTTGAAATCCCATCCATCCACGCTTCCTCTAAGTTCATTCGCCATATTCCATATGGTACGATGAAGTTCTTCTCTCTCTTGTTCCTTTTTGTTGTCGATCATTGGACAACCTCCTTGTATAATTTTCCAAATTAATTTTACTACAAAATATCCAAATTGTCATTTAAATACTTCTTAAAATTGCATAAAACTTACAAATGAGGCAGATACCCTCTGCCCTACTCTAACTTATTATAATGTGTATATAATTTCCTCCATCACAATCTCTTCTGCCCTCGCCCTAATGCCATTCATTCTCCTTACCCAAAACATCTGTTCTTGCGCCTTTAACTGCTCCGTCACTCCTTCCCGCTTCGCCATCTGCTCCACCAACAGATCAAATCTTTCCTCTGCCTGTTCCTGTATCATAAGTAGATGCTTCTTTAGCTCACCTGATAACAGCAGTCCCGAATAAATACCCCTCCTGTGATTTTCCAGATAGGATTTTCGCATCAGTCCAAACTTTCTCAACTCTCCCTCTGGCTCCGGATCGGGGATTAGATTCGGAATTAAATAATCTCCACATTTTTCGTAAGTTATATCCATTGTCTGTTCCTCTCTTTCCTTAAAAATTTACATTTCCTGCTGCCACTGCTTATTCTTTCTTACTATGTCCTGCTGGCTACGCTTTCTTTGCTGGTTATGTACCGCGGCATCCTCTTTTGCCTCCTCCAGTTTCTGTTTCATGGTCTTTGGCGCAAGCGATTTTATAAATTCCACAAACGCCTCTCCAAGTCCCCTTGATGCTACAAACCGTTTTAATTTTTCGACTTGCTCAGTAAGCGCAGCTATCTTCTGCTCCAAATTCGATATCTTCTTCTCATATTTCTCCAAGAGATGATTTCTCGACACCGCCTTACTGAAAGCATCCAATATTTTATTCCAGTCGCTTTTCTTTACTTTGACATATTCCTCACTACCAAAAAGATTTGTCATTGGAACAGCAACGCTTTTCATACTTTTTGTTTCTGCCGCCACTTCCTTTGAAATCATTTTAAATGTCTCCGCCCTTAAATCATGTTTTGCAAGAACTTCCTTCGCCGCTTTTTCTTTTTCCTCTGCTTCCTCAATCTGCTCTGTGAGTTTCTGTGCCTGTAAAACCAGCTCATTGTTTTGTGCCTCCATTTCTTGCACCTGTCCACGAAACTCTGCTGTTTTCTGCGCAAGATCATCATTCTGTTGCTCAAGAGCCTCATTCCTCTTATCCAGCACCACCGCCTGTTGTTCCAAATCCTCCACTTCTCGCATTGCGGCTTTATATTCCGGCAGTGACAGATTATCCCTCTGTATGCCAAGGACTTCTATCTCAATCCCCTGTTCCCTGCACAGTTCTGTCAGATATTCCCTCTCCCGTTCCTGCCATGCGACAGTTTCATTCTGCTTTCTACTGACCGCTTTTGCAAATCCCATCTGCTGGAATGCCTTTGTCAGACTGTTGCGTGTCTTCATACCATTTTTATATCCATGCGCTACCGGAATATAGTCTATATGTAAATGCGGTGTTGCCTCATCCAGATGCATCACACAGTTGAATAAATATAGATTCGGATTGCGCTCCTGAAAAGTCTTTGCATAGCGGTCTAGGACTTCTATTGCCGCTTTTGCCTCCTCTGTCGGCACTCCGTTTTCGTCCGTAACCGGAGTATCTGTCTTTTTGCCTATCTGTACGATATTTTCATAAAAAGCCTTTTCCTTATTGCCAGAATTTTCAATCTCCTTCAAATAATCGTCTTTCTTCCTGTCTTTACGCTTCTGCGCCGCATTATAATCCCGAAGCGCCTGCCCGAAGCATTTTTCATAAGCATCTTTTAATGGTTCCTGTATGTAAATCCGGTTCCAAGCTGTTCTTTCCGGCACCACATTATTGCAGACAAATTCCCTGTTATTGTGCGTAAGATGTCCTTTCCCTTTTGGAAAAGAAATTGTTTTTGCTGCCAATGCATCACTCTCCCTCTCATATTTTCTCATAAAAGCTAATTACGGTTTTGTTACTTTTGCCAAAAGTAACGCCTTATTACTTCTGACGCATACGCATCAGAAGTAAGGCGCTCTCCGAGGGTGCAGGATGTCCGGGGGACATCCGCTTTGCACCGACCGAAGCGGAGCGGAGCGGAGACAGTGTTTGCCGCTGGCAAACACCGTCTGCCTGACGGCATCCGTGGTCTGCCGGAAAAACCATCCGACAGACTGCTCATTCTGGCAAAATGCTGCCATCATTCACTATGGGCGACAGTGCCGAATAAAAACTTTCCGGCACCGTTCCACAGGCTCCCTTCTCGGAATTGAGTACCGAATATAAAAATTCGGAACCGCCTATCCGCCCATTGCAAATGCAAACGCCATCATATCCTCGGACAATTCCGGCTCCTGCATCTGCTCCATTCCATCTGTATCAGATTTATCAGCAGAAGCATCCACACCAGAATGAAAATCAGAAATATATTTTCTAAAGGCTCTGCTGATTTGCGTTGCAAAAACTTCCTGTAATTTAGGGACCATCTCATGGAATTTTTCTTCTAACACCCTGTCCAGCATTTCTTCAAAAATGTCAGCAGCATTTTCTTTCAGAACAGCAGATTCATTTTCAGCTTTATTCACGCCAAGCCTTGTTTTCCCATCAACAGCCTCCACAAACGCATCAGAAAGTATCTTCCCATAAGAACCATCTTTTCGTGTAATGCCCTGCAAATATTCCCAAGTCCTGCGCTGGTTTTCATCTTCCATGCAGAATTTTATGTTGCTGCATTTATAAGCCTTTCTCATTCCATAACCCCATTTCTACACTGCCTGTCTGCGCTGTTTCTGCATTGCAAGGTATTCATATCCTTTTGCATTTGCACAGATGTCCTCAATAAAAGTCACATTCCCTTTTGAGGCAATATCACTGTAATGTCTGAGCAGGCAGCCACCGCCGCCAATCACATAGAGATGCACCAGATTTTCTTTATATCCATAATCAATTAAGCGCTTTGAAATATTCTCTGCGTATCCTGCGGCAATGCGCTCTACAACCTTTGCAGTTGCATCCGCCCTGCCTTGTAATCCGTTTATCAGCATCGGCTCAATCATAACCTCCGGTATACTTTCCCCTGCTGATTTGGACAGTTCTTTTTGTATTTCCTTCATACAGATCGAAACACCGAATTTGTCCGTCACAAGACTTTTCTCTAATGGTCTGCCGTCCACAATCTGCATCACGTTCATCGTGCCATTCCCGATATCCGCTATCATGTTAAACCCCTTCATTGAACCGGCGTTGCATACCGCCGCAAATCCCTGCGGAAACACTTCCACTCCGCACAAATGCACTCTGTAGCTTTCTTTACGGAATGAGAAAAATAATTCCTGCTCCTGCATAAGATATTTCTTAAAATCTGCCGCCTGACTTTTCGCCCAAGCAAGCGGAAGTCCAACTGCCAGTACCACTTTTGCCTCATGCAGACCTCGGAATTTCAGTTCTTCCGCCAATCCTGCCAATGTGAGAATAAAAAAGTCCTGCGAATCTGTCTTGTTCCCCTGATAAATTAAGTGATTTTCCCCAATCACATAATGCTTATCCTTATACTTGATGTAATTCACACTGACTATCGGTTCTTCCTCAAAGCATTCCACGCCTGTCCTAAATACCCTGTGCGTTGTTTTTATATTGCCATAACCATGATCCAGTCCGATAATGATTTTTGTGTTGTTATATTTCTGCATAATAAATGCCCTCCTATTATTGTTAATCTTATTATTGTGTTTTCAGTTTTTTCGGTTTACACCGTTTACAAACAGCGGAAAGCCTTGATTTTCCTATATCCCGCTGTAAACTCACCGTTTACAAAAATGTAAACGCGCCCTGTAAACCGGATAAAAAAGAGTTTAAAGCATACTTCCATTTACTTCTTAAAAGGTAACTGCGCATTACCCGACAATGGTGAAAATCCCTGCATATCGGTTCTGCGTTTCCAGCCACGCTGCAATCCATACCTGTCGAACCTATGGGAGCTGATTTTTTCCCACCCTGCAATACAGGTGTTCATAATGCTGTTTATTTCCTTAATCTCCCATTGTTTCGGTTTCTCGTACTCATGCCTCAGCGCTTCTCTGTAAATCATCTCACTGCACACATACTCGTCGGTACAATCGTCCAGCCACGCCTGAATAATTCCAACCTTTGTATCTTCCGGCATAAACTGTTTCTGCATCTCCTTCAGATATTCTTCCATCTCTTTTGACAGCTTTAACTCATGCGTACAGTTCTTATAGATAACCATAGCCTCCGCCCACGCCTGCACAATATATTCCCTCGACTCCTTTTCGTCCTCAAGGATATGTTTCTCCACACGCTCCTGATGAACCAGAACAGGTGCAAACCTTCTGTTTCCCGTTCTGTCCAGCGGAAGAAAATCAAGGTTGTTTGATGTGCCGACAAAGATACACTGTCTTGGTCTGTCCTCCGCATAAGTCTGATATGGGATACGGTATGTTTCTTTCTGTCTGCTCAAAAATGATT
>ERZ779626.943-NODE-943-length-14621-cov-7.910270_pt1 | contig 14621 bp, 12 predicted proteins | sample MGYA00514209_ERZ779626 | MGnify/ENA primary metagenome ERZ779626 (study PRJEB29562, sample SAMEA4376713) | mouse gut metagenome | isolation source: Cecum | study: EMG produced TPA metagenomics assembly of the A DSS colitis mouse model was used to assess the...
GCCGGGACCTGCCCTACTGCTTCAACCGCAAGGAGGCCAAGGACCACGGCGAGGGCGGCTCCATGGTGGGCTACAAGCCCCGGGAGGGCGACCGCATCGCCATCATTGAGGACGTGGTGACGGCGGGCACCGCCGTGCGGGAGACCATCGAGTTGTTCAAGTCCGTGGCCGCCGTCAAATTCGCCGCCCTGTTTGTCAGCGTGGACCGCATGGAGCGGGGCACCCGGGACTGCACCACCCTGGACGAGCTGCGCCAGGACTACGGCATCCAGGTGTGCCCCATCGTCACCATCCGGGACATTATGGACTGCCTCCACAACGCGGAGGTGGACGGAAAGGTGTACATCGACGACGCCATGCTGGGCCGGATGGAGGACTACCTGGCCCAGTACGGCCCCAGGAGCTGACCCCCGTGCCGGAGAAACAGCCGTCCGGCTTACACGCCGGACACCGAAAGCGGATGCGGGAGGAATTCCTGCGCACCGGGGGCGCGGAGATGGAGGAGCACCGTTTGCTGGAGCTGCTGCTGTTCTACGCCATCCCCCAGGGGGACGTGAATCCCCTGGCCCACCTGCTGGTGGACCACTTCGGCTCGCTGACCGGGGTGCTTCACGCCACCTACGACCAGCTGGTCAAGGTGAAAGGCGTGGGCCACAACACCGCCGTCCTCCTCCAGCTGATCCCCGCCGTGGCGGCCCGGTACATGCGGCAGAACGCCAGCTTTGAACATCAGATCGTAGACCTGTGGCAGCTCCGGGAGCTGCTGGAGCCCTACTTTTTCGGCCAGCGGGACGAGGTGGCCTATCTGGTGTGCATGGATGGGAACAGCCGCCTGCTGGCCACCCGCAAGCTGGGCGAGGGGGTGGTGGACACGGTGCAGATCGCCACGCGGAAGGTGCTGGAGGCCGCCTTGGACTGCAACGCCAGCCAGGCGGTGCTGGCCCACAACCATGTGTCCGGGGTGGCGGTGCCCTCCAACGCGGATGTGGACACCACGCTGCGGCTCAAACGGGTGCTGGCGGAGTCGGTGGGCATCACCCTGGTGGACCACTTGATCTTTGCCGGGGGAGACATGGTGTCCATGGCCCAGTCCGGCCTGCTTCGGGGCCGGTGAGGAGAGGGCTTCTGGGAGCTGACAAATCTTATGGACAAAAAATTTATTTTCAGCGCCTATTGATTTTTTGTAAAAATGCAATATAATAGGGATATCTAAAACAACAAGGAGGAGTTCCTGTGAACACGACCATTTCTGCCCCCAACGCCCCCGCCGCCGTAGGCCCCTACTGCCACGCCAAGCTGGCGGGCAATACCCTGTACACCTCCGGCCAGCTGGGGCTGGTCCCCGCCACCGGCGAGCTGGCCCAAGGGGTGGAAGCCCAGGCCGTTCAGGCTCTGGACAACCTGTCCGCCGTGCTGGCTGCCGCCGGCATGTCCTGCGCCGACGTGGTAAAGACCACGGTGTTCCTGGCGGATATCAACGATTTTGCCGCCATCAACGCCATCTACGCCAAGTATTTCCCCGGCGAGGCTCCCGCTCGCTCCTGCGTCCAGGTGGCCGCCCTGCCCAAGGGGGCCCTGTTTGAGATCGAGGCCGTGGCCGTCAAGTAACGTTCCCCATGGGAAAAGCAGCCGGCCCATCCGTCCAAAAGAACGGATGGGCCGGCGTTTTTGTTTTGTCTGGGCTATTCCTTCCCGCCCTTGGCCTCCTCCATGTAGCTGTACAGGGTGTATTTGGAGATACCGAAATACTTGCACACCCGGCCCCCGGATTTGGTGATGAGAAAGGCCCCCGTGTCGTTGAGGAACCCGATGGCTTTCACCTTTTCCTCCTTGGTCATGAGGGCCACCGGCTTGCCTACCCGCTTCACGCTCTGCTCGATGAGCTCGTCCAGCAGGTCGGATACGTTCTGGGTGATGGGCTCCGGGATGTTTTCCGGCTGCTCCGGGGTGGTGGCGGTGAACTGCCGCAGGTTCTCCTCCATGGCCAGCATCAGGGTGATGTCGTAGTTGATGGAAAAGATGCCGATGGGCTCCTGGCCGTCGTCCCGGATGTAGACGGTGGTGGATTTCAGCGTCTTGCCGTCGGCGGTCTTGGTGAGGTAGCTGAACCGATCCTCCACAGTGCCGCCGCTGAGGGCCTCCAGCACCACGTGGGAGGGGCCGTCCCCCACCTTGCGGCCGGAGACGTGGCCGTTCTCAATGGCCACAATGGAGCTGTCCGGGTCGTTGCTTTGGAGGTCGTGGATGACCACCTCGCAGCTGGGCCCGAACTGGGCGGACAGGGCCTTGGCCAGCCGGAACAGGAATTGAAGCATGGACGCGTCCAACTGAAATCACCTCATTCGCCTTGAAAATTACGGACATTATATCACAGGCTCGAAGCGTTTGCAAGAAATAATATGTGGCCAAAAAATTTTTTTGGTGAAAAGCGGGACGGGGCCTTCGCGCCCGTCCCGCCAATTTAGTTGGAATACGCGTCCTGCTCCTCCATGCGGCGGATATGGCGCACCACCGGGACGGCCGCAGGCCGGCGCAGACGTTTGGAGACCTGCTCCATGACCTTACAGGCAGGCGGCAAAGGCGGCCTTGGCCCCCTGCTCCCGGATGAGCTTCAGGGCGGATACCGCCGCAGGCTCAAAGCCCTCCACCTGCGTCAGGTCCTGGCCCCACATCCGCTGGTTGGCCATGACGGCGTGGACCAGCTCCTCGGCGGAGTCCTCCCGGTGCTCCCAGTAGAACTCCAGCGCCCAGCGGTCGTCGGAGCAGAGGTACTCGTTTCCCTTGGGGCGGCGGCACACCAGCCCCTTGTCGTTCAGCTCCTGAATCTCGTTGGAGAAAAAGGCGATATAGGCGGCGAAGCTGGTGGTGAGGCAGGCGGGGAGCCGGCCGGTCTTTTCGATATACTCCAAAAAGCTGGGCATGTTCCGGGCCCGCCACTTGGAGGTGGAGTTCAGGGAGATGGACATGAGCTCGTGGTCCACGAAGGGGTTGTTGAAGCGGTCCTGGACGGCGGAGGCGAAGTCCTCCAGGTCCTTCTTGTCCAGGGGCAGGGTGGGGATGACCTCCTCGTAGAGCATTTTGTTCATGAAGCCCCGCACGGCGCCGTCCTGCATACAGTCCCGCACAATGTCAAAGCCCGCCAGATAGGCCCCCAGCACGAAGCCGGTGTGGGCGCCGTTCAAAATACGCACCTTGCGCTTTTTATAGGGGGTCACGTCGGGCACCACCGGGCAGTTAAGCCCGGCCTTTTGGAAAGGGAGCTTTTCCTCCAGCCAGTCCGGCCCCTCGATGTTCCAAACGCCGAAGATCTCGCCCACGTCGATGAGCTCGTCGCGGTAGCCGTTGGCCTGCTCCATCCTGGCCGCCTCCGCAGGGTCCTTCACCCGGCCGGGGACGATGCGGTCCACCAGGGTGGAGCAGAAGGTGCACGCCTCGTTCACGTACCTCCTGAAGCCGTCCTCCAGCCCCCACTGGTCCGCGTACTGGTTGACGCACTTCAAAAGCTCCCTGCCGTTGTTGTCGATGAGCTCGCAGGACAGGATGACCAGCCCGCCCTTACCCGCCTGCCAGCGCCTGTAGAGCACCTGGGTGAGCTTGCCGGGGAAGGAGGCGGCGGGGGCGTCGTCCAGATTGCAGACGGGGTCGTAGACGATGCCCGCCTCGGTGGTGTTGGACACCACGTACTCCAGATCGTCGGAGACGGCCACGGCCATCATGGCCTCAAAGCCCTCTTTCTCGTAGGGGTTCAGGCACCGGGACACGGAGGAGATCACCCGCTTGGCGTCCACCTTTTCCCCGTTCTCCCGGCCCCGGAGGTAGAGGGTGTACAGCCCCTCCTGCTGGTTGATGAGCTGGGCCAGACCGGGGGCGATGGGCTGGACCAGCACGCACTTGCCGTTCCACCCGGCCCTCTCGTTGGACACGTCGAACCAGTAGTTCACAAAGGCCCGCAGGAAGTTGCCCTCCCCGAACTGGAGCACCTTTTCCGGCGCACTCTCCAGGACGTATCCCTGATAGCCGGACTCTTTCAGAGTTTGATAGCTGAGCTGTTTCATGATAATTTCCCGCCTTCCTTTTTAAAGTGTAACGCCCTGCTTGAAGATCGCCATGTCGTGGAAGCCGGCCTCTTCCGCCTTGACCTCCCTGCCGGAGGCCACCTCCACCACGTAGTCGAACAGCTTGCGGCCCAGATCGGACACCGTGCCATCTTCCACCAATCCGCCGCAGTCGAAGTCGATCCAATTCCGCTTTTTCTCCGCCAGGGCGGAGTTGCTGGAGATCTTCACCGTGGGCACCGGGGAGGCGAAGGGGGTCCCCCGGCCTGTGGTGAACAGCACGATGTGGGCCCCGGAGGCCGCCAGGGCGGTGGAGGCCACCAGGTCGTTGCCGGGGGCGCTGAGCAGGTTCAGCCCCTGCCGGTACACCGGCTCGCCGTAGGCCAGCACGCCGGAGACCGGGGCGCTGCCCGACTTCTGCGTGCAGCCCAGGGATTTGTCCTCCAGGGTGGTGATGCCTCCCTTTTTGTTGCCGGGGGAGGGGTTCTCGTAGATGGTCTGATTGTGGCTGGTGAAATAGTTCTTGAAGCCGTTGATGAGGCTGATGGTGTCGGCAAACAAGCGCTCGTTCTCGCAGCGGTTCATCAGCAGGGTCTCCGCGCCGAACATCTCGGGCACCTCGGTGAGGATGGTGGTCCCCCCCTTGGAGATCAGCAGGTCGGAGAAAGCCCCCACGGTGGGGTTGGCGGTGATGCCGGACAGGCCGTCCGAGCCGCCGCACTTCATGCCCACCACCAGCTCGCCGCAGCTGATGGGCTCCCGGCGGAACCGGCCCGCGTACCGGGCCAGCTGCTCCACCAGGGCCGCGCCGTCGGCGACCTCGTCCTCCGACTCCTGGCACACCAGGAACTTTACCCGGTCCTCGTTCCAGGGGCCGATGTAGGGCTTGAGCACGTCGATATTGCTGTTCTCGCATCCCAGGCCCAGCACCAGCACGCCCCCGGCGTTGGGGTGGTTGATGAGCCCGGCTAAAATCTTCCGGGTGTTCTCCTGGTCCTCCCCCATCTGAGAGCAGCCGTAGGGGTGGGGGAAGGCGTAGATCCCGTCGATGGTCCCCGTCTTGAACCGCTGGGCCTGCCGCTCGATGGCCCGGGCCACGTCGTTTACACAGCCCACGGTGGGGATGATCCAGATCTCGTTGCGCACCGCCGCCCGGCCGTCCTCCCGTCGGTAGCCCTGGAACAGCAGGTCGTCGGTGGGGGGCAGGGGGGCGTTGTCCGGCTCATAGCTGTACTCCAGTACGCCCCCCAGGCCGGTCTTGACGTTGTGGGTGTGCGCCCACCCCCCGGCGGGGATGTTCTCCTTGGCCACGCCGATGGGCGCCCCATACTTGATTACAGCCCCGCCCGCGGGGATGTGGGTCAGGGCGAACTTGTGCCCCTGGGGGATGTCCTCCAGCAGGGTGACGGGCTGGCCGTCCACCTGGAGGGTGGTCCCGGCGGACAGGGGCGTCAAAGCCACCGCCACCAGGTCGCTGGGATGGATCTTGATAAAGGTTTTCATGGATACTTCACCTTCCCATTTCCTGTTTTTTGATGTGCGATTGGCGACAAAATGAAACTTCTTTCATTGAACCTGCCGGAGGAAAGCGTGCTAAAATGTAAGCTCTTACATAAAATCATACCTCTCCCTGACCAAAATGTCAATGTACTTTGAATGAGAATGGGAGGATTTTTGATAATTTTGGTGATATGCACAGAACTAAACGGGATAGCTTGTGAGAATTGGCAATTGAAATGGGAGGCTTAGCGGCGTATCATAAAATCATGTAAGCATTTTCAAAGAGGGGGGAGACGCTGTGAACATCTACGACATTGCCGAGCTGGCGGGCGTTTCAATTGCCACGGTGTCCAGGGTGATCAACGACAGCCCCAACGTGGCCGAGCGGACCAAGCAGCGGGTCCAGGAGATCATGGAGGAGCACTCCTATATGCCCAGCGGATTCTCCCGGGGGCTGGGGCTGAACTCCCTGCGGACCATCGGGCTGATCTGCCCCGACGCGGCGGACGACTATATGGCCAAAGCGGTGGCCTGCCTGGAGCACGCCTTCCGGGACCTGGGATACAACTGCGTGCTGTGCTGCAGCGGCTACGCCTACGAGGACTGCCAGATCGCGGTGAGCACCCTGCTGCGGCGGCGGGTGGACGCGCTGATTCTCATCGGCTCGGTATATGCCGCCGACGACCCGGACGACCAGCGGACCAATTACATCCGGGAGGCGGCCAGACAGGTTCCCGTGTTCATGGTCAACGGGTGGGTCCGGGGGGACAACATCTGCTGTGCCTTGTGCGATGACTTTGACGCCTCCTGCTCCGCCACGGCGGAGATGATCCGTTCCGGGCGGCGGAAAATTCTATTCCTCTCCGATGTGAACACCGTCAGCACCAACCTGAAGCGCAAGGGGTGCGAGACGGCGCTGGCCCAGGCGGGGCTGAAGCTCCAGGGGGACGTGACGGTGGGGCTGTCCGCCCAGATCAGCCAGACGCGGGACTATCTGCTCAAGCTCCCCAGCCTGGACGTGGACGGCATCTTCGCCGCCAACGACGCCCTGGCCGCCGGGGCCTTGAAGTACGCCAAGCGCAGGGGGCTGTCCGTCCCCGGCGACCTGTGCGTCGTGGGCTACAACAACTCGGAGCTGTCCGTGTGCTGCGACCCGGAGCTGTCCACCATCGACGGCCGGGGGCCCAGGCTGTGCCGGATCATCATCGACTCCATCAAGCTGTGCTTTGCGGGCAGGCCGGTGGAGGGAAAGGTGTACGCCAAGGGCTGCCTGGTCCGCCGGGGGACCACTGACTTCTGAAAGAAGCGCGGAGAAGCGGACAGTAAGGGGCGCTGTGAGCCAGTGGCACACGTCCAGCGATGGCCAAGCCGAAGTCGAGACCTTAGACCAGAGCGAGGCCGCCCGCAGACCAGGCCGGGGCGAAGGGAAAGTGCGCGAGCGGTCTGGCCGGTTCGCGGCATGACAAAAAAATCAGGGAACTTCTGGAGCGGCTGTACACAAGAGGTGTGACAAAACGGGAGAGGCTTCAGCCTCTCCCGTTTTGCCGTCCAATGAACACCGCTAGGCGAAAACAGCCTATCTGCGTTGTCGCAGTCCGTTCCTTTCTCCGCCGGGACGGCGGACGGCGGGGTCAGTCCCCGCCCTTGTTATGCAGCCGCCACTCTCTGGGGGAGACGCCGTACCGCTTTTTGAACGCCCGGGAGAAGTGGAGCTGGTTGGGGTAGCCGCAGGCGGCGGCGATTTCCCCAATGGGGGCCTTGCCGCTCTTCATCTGCTCCGCCGCCTTGGACAGCCGCAGGCGGATCAAAAACTCCTGGGGCGGACAGCCCATGCTATCCTTGAACAGCTTGCTGAAATAGCTCCGGTTGAGCTTGCAGACGTCCGCCACCTCCTCCACTGTCAGCTCCCGCTGGTAATTGTGTTCCATGAAGGTCACCGCCTCCTGGATGTAGAAGTCCTGGAGGCGGGCCCCCCACACCTCCTGCCGGGTGACGGAGGATTGGATCAGGGCGTCCAGAAACAGGCACAGGTGTCCAATGAGGTTCAGGGTGGAGGCCTTGGCGTGGTCGGCGATGTACAGCATGGAGTCCTCCACCGGCTTGGCCAGGGCGGTGGTCTTGGACTGGTAGATGGGCTGGGCGGAGGAGAGTCCGGCGGCGTTGAGGTACTGGGGGGCGCGCAGGCCGTCGAACTCCAGCCAGACGTACTTCCAGGGGTCGTGCTGGTCGGCGAAATAGGTGTTCACCAGGTCAGGGCAGATGAGGAAGCCCTGGCCCGCCCCCAGATGATACCGCCGGGTGGCCCCCTTGGCGTCGCTGGCGTCCAGGCAGCCCTTGCCCGAGATCACATAGTGGAACAAAAAGTGGTTGCGCACGAAAGGACCGAAGGAGTGCAGCGGGGCGCACTGTTCCCAGCCAAACTGGAACAGCCGCAAGTCCAGAAAATTTTCATTGGGAAAGATGGAAAAGGAAAAATCATCCATGGCCTGACGCCTCCTTGGCTATCCGCACACAAACCGGATCAGGTCGTCAAAGCCGCCGTGGGGCCAGGCGTTCACGTCCTTCCCCTCCTTGTTGATGAGGCAGCTGGTGATGAGGAACACCCCCATCCCCGCCTCAGCCGCGGCGGTGTCCTCCGTCATGTCGTTGCCCACCATGAGGCATTCCTCCCCCCGCAGGCCCAGCCGGTCCAGGATCTCCTGGTAGTAGCCAACGCTGGGCTTGCAGAACCGGCTGTTCTCATAGGTGGTGACCAGCTCGAAATCGGCGGGCTCCAGCCCCGCCCAGCTCAGGCGGCTCCGGGTGGCCGCGGCGGGGAAGATGGGGTTGGTGGCCAGCACCACCCGGCGGCCCGACGCCTTGACGGCCTCCACGGCCTGGGCCGCCAGGGGGTCGTATCCGCAGAACTGCCTGGCCCGCTGGAACTCGTTGGCGTAGAACGCCTCGAACACAGGCTGGTCCGCCAGGGCCTCCGGCCCGAAGGCCTGGGCGAACTTGGTCCAGAAGGCCTCCTCGTTCAGGCGGCTCCCGTCGTTTTTCACCATGGCGGCGGTGCCTGCCCAGACCGCGTCGGTGAGCGCTTTGGGGTCATAGCCCAGAGGCGCCATCTTTTCGGTCAGCAGCTGGAAGTAGCCGTTGGTGAACCTCTCCATGTCCATGGGCAGCAGGGTGCCGTCCAGGTCGAACAGTACGTTTTTGATTTCCATATGCGTTCTCTCCCGAATTCCGTATTTTAATCAGTATACAGGAAAAGCGGCCCGTTGGCAAGAAAAAAGCCGGACGCCCTGTGAGGAGGCGTCCGGGCTTTTGACAGGTTTGGCGGGGCGTCAAGCGGTGCCCAGCGTGTGGGCCGCCGCCGGGGCGGCCAGGGTTCCGGACAGCTGGCTCAAACAGCACTCGTAGGCGCTGTTGGCGTAGGCGGTGAACAGGATGTCGATGATGTTCAGCTGGGAGACGTGGGAGGACATGGCGCCTCCGCAGAGAGGAACCCCGTCGTCGGTGGTGTACAGGCGGTAGTCGGACAGCTCCGCCACCGGGGAGCCCATGTGGCGGGTGATGGCGATGATGGGGGTGCCCTGCTGCCGGAGGGCCTTCATGCACTCGACGACCTCCAGCGTCTCCCCGGAGTAGGACACCACGATGGCCAGATCGTCCTTGTAGGCGTTCTGGGCTTGTAACAGCTGGGCGTGCCAGTCGTCGTTGACCACGCAGGGCTTGTTCAGCCGCAGGAGCTTCAAATTCAGGTCCCGGGCGGCGCACAGGGAGGTCCCCAGGCCGAAGAGCAGCACCGTCCTGGATTCCCGCAGCAGGTCCACGCAGCGCTGGAGCGTTCCGGTGTCGATGAAGTTTTTGCTGTCCTCCAGAGACATGATGTTTTTGTAGGTCACCTTGTCCACGATGTCGTCCAGGCTGTCGGATTGGGTGATCTCCCGGCGCTCCTGGCCCCGGTTCATCCGGCGCACCGCCACTTCACAGGTCACCGCCTGCCGGAATTCCTTGTAGCCGGCGAAGCCGATGCGCTGGCACATGCGGATGATGGTGGACGGGGAGGCGAAGGTCCTTTCCGCCAGCTGGTGGATGGACAGCTCCATGGCTTCCCCCTGGTGGCTCAGCAGGTAGTCGGAGACGGCCCGCTCCGTGGCGCTCATGGAGCCTTGGCTCTCCTTCAGCCGGAGCAGCGCGCTTTTCATGGTCCCTCTCTCCTCTCCAAACGCGCCCGCCCGCCGAGCGGGGGCGTCCGCCTGCCTCTGAAAAAAACGCCCCTGCCGCCGTGCTCTCCTGCCTGGGCGGCGTGCTGCCGCCATATCGGGTGGGTCACGTGTGGCCTGGACGTTCATTCAAAGCTGAAAAAGTAAAAACCTTCCTTTTCTTTACATTGAGTATACGCCTAAAACTCCCTGGTGTCAAGAAAATTTCCAAAAGTTTCATATTTTTCGACATGGTTCCCATTGGATGTGTGCAGTTCCGACAACTTTGCTTTGAAATTTTCTTTCTCTTTCGTCAATTTCTGAAAATGAAGAAAAATTAACTCTTTGAAATAAGCCCCGCGGAGGGCTCGCCTACAGCAGCTTGAGATAAATTTGCTCCAGCTCCCGGGCGTCCATCAGCACCGGCACCGGGTAGAGGGGGTTGGCCTCACGGTGGGCGTGGCGGGCCAGGGCGGGGATGTCCTCCCGCCGCAGCTCCGGGATGACCGAGCCGATGCCGCACCGGGCCTTCAGCTCCTCCACCCCGCTGATGAAGGCCAGGGCGGCAGTCTGTGTGTCCATGCCCGGCTCCGCCAGCCCCGCCGCCCGGGCCAGCTGGGCCAGCTGGGGGTGGATGGCCGGGCCGTAGGCCCGCAGCACCATGGGCAGGATGACGGCGTTGGCGTACCCGTGGGCCACGTTATACGCCCCGCCCAGGGAGTGGGCCAGGGCGTGGACGTAACCCACATAGGACTTGGTGAAGGCGCACCCCGCCCGGAAAGAGGCGGTGAGCAGGGCCCGTCTGGCGGCGAGGTCGGAGCCGTCCCGGCAGGCCCGCTCCAGATTGCTGAAAATCAGCTCCACCGCCGCCAGGGCGTCCTCCCTGGTGTCCCTGGTGGTGGAGCGGCCTATGAAAGCCTCCACCGCGTGGGTCAGGGCGTCCATCCCCGTGGTGGCGGTGAGGCTGGGAGGCAGGGAGATGGTCATCTCCGGGTCCAGCACGGCGTAGTCCGGGATCAGGGGAAAATCGCTGATGGCGTACTTGTGCCGGGTGCGGGCGTCGGTGATGACGGCGGCGATGGTGGTTTCGCTCCCAGTCCCGGCGGTGGTGGGGACGGCGGCCAGGGGCGGCAGGGGACGGCGGACCCGCAGCACCCCCGCCGTCTTGGACAGGGGTTTGCGGGGCAGCGCCGCCCGCACGCCCACCGCTTTGGCGCAGTCCAGGCTGGAGCCCCCGCCCACGCCGATGATGGCCCGGCAGCCCCCCTGGCGGTAGAGGGCCAGGGCCTCTTCCACTGTGTCCGTGGTGGGGTTGGGCGCCGTCCTGTCATAGACTGTACAGGCGATCCCTGCCGCCTCCAGCGCCCCCAGCAGCCGTCTGGTTCCCGGCAGCCCGACCACGCTGGGGCTGGTGACCAGCAATACGCTGTCACAGCCCCGGGCCCTCAGCCGCGAGGGCAGGCCGGCCACATCGGCCAGCTGTTCCGGCCTGCGGTAGGGGAGCAGAGGGATGGCCAGCCGGAAAGCCCCCTGGAACATCCTGCACCAGCACCGCATCAAAGCGTTCATAACTTCTTTCCCCCTCGGACTGCCCATTTGCAGTTTGGTCCAGTATATCCCATTTCCTCCTCCTGCGCAAGAGATGGGGCGAAACTGGAGACGGTTTTCCCGCTTGACGGCAAAAAGCCGTTTCTCCCCGTTGCCTCTTGAAGAAAAGGGTGCTATAATGTGCCTGACTTATGCCCGCCCCTGGGGAACGGGGGCTCTGCGGATTACATCATAGATGTGAAGGAGCCGCGCTATGGAGAGCCGGTTCGCCCGGGCCGTCCATTATAGAAATGAAACGAGTTGATTTGATTTGACCATTATCATCGCGGGAGGCGGCAAGGTGGGGGCCACCTTAGCCGAGCATCTGGCGGACGAGGGCCACAGCGTCACCATTGTGGATGTGTCCGGCGATACCCTGGACCGGCTGTCCAACCAGCTGGACGTGATGTGCCTGAAAGGAAACTGCGTCTCCCGGGAGGTGCTGCTGGAGGCGGGGGCCAAGGAGACCGACGTGCTCATCGCCGCCACCAACTCCGACGAAATCAACCTGCTGTGCTGCCACATCGGCCATCGGCTGGGGGTGCCCTATACCGCGGCCCGGGTGCGGGGCACCGAGTACGTCAGCGATCTGGACACCCTGAAGAGCGACTTCGGCATCACCATGCTCATAAACCCGGAGCTCACCGCCGCCATCGAGATCTCCCGGCTGCTGCGCTTCCCCTCCGCCGCCAATATCGACTCCTTTGCCCGGGGCCGGGTGGAGCTGGTGTCCTTCACCGTCCAGGAGGGGGACTTCCTGGCGGGCCGCACCCTGGCCTCCCTGTCCTCCAAGATCCAGGGCCTGCCCCTGCTGCTGTGCGCCGTGGAGCGGAAGGACGAGGTGTTCATCCCCAACGGCGCGTCCCTCATCAGCGCGGGGGACCGGGTGTCCGTGGCGGGCACCCCCAGCGGCATCCACCAGTTCTTCAAGCTGCTGGGCCGCCAGACCCACCGCATCCGAAACGTGTTCATCATCGGCGGCGGGCGCATCGCCTTCTACCTGCTGGTCCAGCTGGAGCGGCTGGGCATGAGCTGCAAGGTGGTGGAGAGGGGAGAAGCCCGGTGCCGGGAGCTGGCGGAGGAATTTCCCCACTCCCTGGTCATCCACGGGGACGGCACCGACCCGGAGCTGCTCACCGAGGAGCGGATGGCCTCCAGCGACGCCTTTGTGGCCCTCACCGACCGGGACGAGGACAACCTCATCATTTCCCTCTACGCCCACCAGGCGGGGGTGCCCAAGGTGGTGGCCAAGTCCAGCAGGCAGAACTATACCGCCATCGCCCGGTCCGCCGGGGTGGAGTCGGTGGTGTCCCCCCAGCTGGCCACCGCCGGACTTATCCTGCGGTTCATCCGGGGCCTGCAAAACTCCAAAGGCACGGTGATGAACGCCCTGTACCGCATTGCCGGGGGCAGGGCGGAGGCCATGGAGTTCATCGTATCTCCCGCCACCCGGCATCTGGGGGTGCCGCTGAAGGACCTGAGGCTGCGCAAGGGCGTATTGATTGCCGTCATTGTCCGGGGCAAGAAGGTCATCATCCCCGAGGGCTCCACCTGCCTGGAGGAAAAGGACGACGTCATCGTCATCGCCCGGGACAGCGGGATTCTGGACCTCAACGACATCTATGCCGACAGCGGGCTGGGGGCGGGGGGCTGAGCGGATGAATTTCAAACTGGTGCTGCGCATCACCGGCTTTACCCTGTTCATCGAGGCGGCGGCCATGCTGCTGCCCATGGCGGTGGCCATGCTCTACGGGGAGAGCCCGATCCCGTTTCTGAGCGCCATTCTCATCATTCTGGCGGCCGCCGCCGCGCCGGTGTTCTTCTTCAAGCCCAAGCCGGACTTCTTTGCCCGGGAAGGGTTTTTCACCGTAGGGCTCATCTGGGTGCTGTTCGGGGTGTTCGGGGCGCTGCCCTTCTGGTTCTCCGGCCAGTTCGGACCCTTCATTGACTGCTTTTTTGAGACCATCTCCGGCTTTACTACCACGGGAGCCACCATTCTCACCGCCATCGAGGGACTGCCCATGGGCCTGCTGTTCTGGCGGTCCTTCACCCACTGGCTGGGAGGGATGGGAGTGCTCATCCTCACCGCCGCCCTGCTGCCTTTTCTGGGCATCAGCTCCAATTTCCTCATCCGGGCGGAGAGCCCCGGGCCGGTGAAGAGCAAGCTGGTGCCCCGGGCCTCCCAGTCCTCCAAGATTTTGTACGCCATCTACCTGGCCTTGACGGCGCTGGAGGTGCTGCTGCTGCGCCTGGCGGGGATGAACTGGTATGACGCCGTCACCCACGCCATGTCCACGGCGGGCACCGGCGGGTTCTCCGACCGGAACGCCTCGGTGGGGGCCTTCGGCAGTCCCGCTGTCGAGATCATCATCACGGTGTTCATGCTGCTGTTCTCCATCAACTTCTCCGTTTATTTCCTGCTGCTCACCGGCAAGGTGCGGCAGGCGCTGAAAAGCGATGAGCTGCGGTTTTTCCTCATCATGGTGGCGGTGTCCACCGCCGCCATTGCCTGGAACATCCGGGACGTGTACGATACCGTGGGGGATTGTGTCCGCTATGCCGCCTTTCAGGTGTCGTCCATTGTGTCCACCACAGGCTTTTCCTCCGACAACTACGACCTGTGGCCGGAGTTCTCTAAAATGCTGTTGGTGGTGCTCACGTTCATCGGGGCCTGCGGCGGGTCCACCGGCGGCGGCATCAAGTGCGGGCGTATTCTGATCCTTCTCCGATCCGCCGGCCGGGAGGTGCGCTCCATCGTCCACCCCCGGGCGGTGTCTGTGGTCCGGCTGGATGGCGCCGCGGTGAGCGAGAGCGCTGTGCGCACCGCCCAGTGCTATTTTATCGCCAACCTGTTTCTGGTGTTCGGCATGGCCATTGTGGTGGGGCTGGATAACTTGTCCTTCGGCACCACCCTGACGGCGGTGATCACCTGCATCAGCAACGTAGGCCCCGGCTTGGAGCTGGTGGGCCCGGCGGGGAATTTCTCTGCTTTCTCGGTGTTGAGCAAGCTGGTGCTGTCCTTTGCCATGATCCTGGGACGGCTGGAGATGTTTCCCATCCTGGTGCTGTTCAGCGGCAGCGCCTGGAAGCGGTCTTAAGCGCATATGCGGTCCCTCCCCTGCGGCGGAGGGGCCGCAAAAATTTTTCGGGAATTTGAGAAAAAGGTGTTGACAAATCCAATGGCATTTGGTATTATTTATCTTGCGCTGAGGGCAACGCAGTAAAACAAGTGAATACGGGGGTATAGCTCAGCTGGGAGCACACGTCACCAGTGAAACTCCCCCGAATTTGT
>ERZ779626.948-NODE-948-length-14571-cov-6.040300_pt1 | contig 14571 bp, 13 predicted proteins | sample MGYA00514209_ERZ779626 | MGnify/ENA primary metagenome ERZ779626 (study PRJEB29562, sample SAMEA4376713) | mouse gut metagenome | isolation source: Cecum | study: EMG produced TPA metagenomics assembly of the A DSS colitis mouse model was used to assess the...
GTCCGAACACCTGACGGCAAACAAACGCCCCTTCCCCTTTTCAAGCAGACTGTTGCCCATATATTCGGCAATATCAAAATTCAAGAGGTATGCGTGGGATCCCTCATAGACTAACGAACAGGGGAGATTAGGCGCAAGGAAAATATTTTCCGTTGATGATTTGTTAAGAAAATCCGTATTCCTGCTTGCATCTTTAATAAATATCTCGCCCTTCGGGCAGGTGATACCGTTCGCCTTCCCCGCAGATGCGATAAGCCTTGCGCTCTTAATAAGCTTCGCTACCGGAGTTTCCGACTCGAACGATTCGTCAATCAAAACCTCACTGTTGCCGTAAAGCGGAGGTATATCGAAAGTAACTTCCGCACATGGTCTTTTTCTGTCAATAAATTCTTCCCGACCATGTTCCCAGAACTCTTTGAGGAATAAATGTTGAACAACCTTTACCGCATCCGTACTCCAAACGGCGTAACCGTTAAGCTCTTTATCGAAGAAGAACACCGCCTTATCGTCGATTATTGCGTAATTGCCCTTTATATGGTCGACCTCGCGGGCGACGATATTATCTTTAAGCTTTTCATATTTCGCCTCGTCAATAGCGGAAACTATCAAATATTTTCTCGCATTTGAGGAAGCCAGCATTTTAGTAAGCGTATCCGTCAGCCCGCCTTCGAGGACAAGGCAAACTTTTTTCGCATCCGCTACCATTCCATTAAGCTTATCGCCTATATAAAGCGAATTACCGTCATCGCTTTTTAAAAAGATATCCTCTTCCTGAATATCCTTATACGATTTTACAATTTTCATTTGCCCGCCTCCTCAATAATTTTGCGCGTGTGCTCCGGCACTCCCTTTTCTTCGATTAACGCAAAAGTCATTTCTTTAACAGCCCCACCGTAATTTACTAGACGGAGTACAAATAACCTATTTAAAATTTTTAATTTGCCCCCCACTTAATTATTTTTGCGGGTGTGCCCCGCAATTCCCTTTTTTCCCATAAACGAAAAGTCATTTCTTTAACCTGCCCCACCGTAATTTCGTCGACGGAGTCGAAATCGATATTGTAACGGAGCGAATCAAGTTCACCCGTCATAGTCCACCATTCAAGTTCACCGCTGACTTTTTCAACCCTGTATATTCTGTCATGGCACTTTTTTATATCGTCCGATTTGCGGTCAAAAACTCTGGCAATTTTTTTAAGTTCCGTAAAACACTTCTCCGCCTGTTTTGCTTTAACTTCGTTAGTTTGGGCGGACATATTACCGCTTGAAGTAATTAAATTAAGCAAAGCTCCGCGTTTTTTTAGCGCCTTGGCAAACAGGCAGAACCCGCGCAGAATTTCGGGATTATTTGAAAATTTGGTAAGCACTGTTACCGAAGCAACCGCCGTCTTTTTGCCGATGATTTCTTCAACAATATCCTCCATACTCATGTTTCGGTTTGAGAGCTGTTTCACGCTTCCGATCCTATACTGCAACTGAACGGTTTCGGGCAACAAATCTCTGTAAGCGCAAAGTCTTAAAAACGCGGTTGTGTTTCCCGAACGCGCCTCTTCAATCAAATCCCCATACACGTTGGAAACGTAGTAATCGGGTATATCGGCACAACTGTCGAACAAGTTGCGGAACTGTGACATAAGGAAGAAAACTTCGTTATATCCAAGATACCTTTCCTCGGCGTGCTTCAATAAATATTTTATCAAAAGCTTTTTTGCCGTAGCGGGCTTTTTAATATTCAGACGAATGTCTCTTACTTTAACTTGTCCGTCCGCGGACTGCGCATTGAACGCGCCCTTTTCGAATACGGTGTCAACAGCACCTTGTAACAGTGCATTTCTTTCGGTGAAATCGTCTATCCAAACATCGGAGCCGTCCGCATTAAGCTTCCCATAGTTTTCGAGAACCTCACCAAGCAGTTCTTCGGCGATAGAACGATCTATAAGTTTAAACGTCTTTTCGTTTTCGGGGAATGTAATTTTCTTTTCGTTAAGCTCAAAAACGTAACTGCTTTTACCCGTTCCAAAATCGTAACGGCAATCTATGGTATTTTGTTCCTTTTTGAGTAGCGACAAAACGGGTTTCAACTGTATAGCCTTAACGCTCGGTCCGCAGTTGTTTTCATACTGCCCTTTTAGGTTGAGGTTTACCCTCTGCGTCTGTGCCGTTTTAAAATTCATATCGAATTCCGGGTCAACGCTTATAACGTAACATCCTTGCGGAGTCTGCAAAACTCCGAGCTTGAAGACACCCGTCAGCTTTTTCCACGCTTTTTGCGTTTTGATTACCCTTGCACCTTCTGCGGTAACTTTTCCACCGTCGGCGTAACCGTCTTCATTAAAGCTCGCAAGAAGACCTTGCGCAAACTTTTTTAACTGCCCGTCCTCCAAAAACGATTGCAGCCCACCCTCTGACAGAGTTTTAAGCATCCTTGCAAGGGGCGCGTTTTGCTCCAACGAAGTTATGCTTCCCTCGCCTATATATTCGTAGTAAATAGCTTTTTCCTGTCTTATTAATTTCATTTCAGTATTTCTCCGCTAACGTCTTTAAAAGTTGTGACCTGCATCTGTTGCCAGTAAAGTATTTTTTATTCCCGACGACGACCATCTGGTATCTCGCACGCGTCAGCGCAACATTTAAACGGTTGGGGCTGTCCATAAATCCGAGCGTAGCCTCGTTCGCTTTTACCATAGAAAGGAAAACTACGTCCGCTTCCTTACCCTGAAATTTATCTACGGTATAAATCATTATTTCCGCATTTGATTCCTTTACTTCGTAGAAACTGCTGAGATAGCTCTTCTTCAATATCGACGCAACCTTTGACTTAATTGCTCCTTCCTGCGCCCTGTAATAGGTGAGGCAAGCTAACGTCCACGGCTTGACTTCACCGTTTTTATCCCGTTGTGGATTATTGCGCGCAAACTTCAAAAACTCATTTAATTCTTTTGCGATTTGGTCAACCTCGATAAAATTCTTGTTTTTGCAATTCTCGCCAGTGTCAACGTTCAACCAAAATGCTCTCTTCTGATATCTGTCGTAATTCCAGCTTCTGTCTATTACTGTGCCGTTTTTCAACGCCTTACCGCCGTAGATATTCTCTGCCGAAAAGGAGGAAATATCTTCGTGCATTCTGTGCTGATAATCCACTAAAACATGTCTGCTTTTAAGAACATCTTCGTCGAACCCGCCGTTTAAAGTAGTGGTCAATTGCTTGTTTTTAAGGATTGCCTTATCTGTAACGCCCTGCTGTAAAAGCTGGATTATCGATGGAAGCGCGATTTCCTTTAACAAACTGATTTCACGCATAACCGCTTCCCGAACGTATTCGGGGATAAGCTCTTCTATATCACTACGATATTTGCCCGTCGCATCACCGTTCTTATCCCCGCCTTTAAGTTGGGAAAGAAGGAATAACTCCTGAATTCTGCACAGCCTCCAAGCTATTTCGTCCGCCCATTTTCTTTCGTTTATAACGCCTTCGAGTTCCTTTTTATAATTCTTTATTCCGATAATGCGGCTGTTCAGCGAAGCTTCGAATCTGCTTCCGTATCCGTCGTAAAAACCGCTTGCAGAGTAATCGGCTATACCTTCCTTTTCGGCGAACAGCGGTATGAAACCGTTCGGGATATATCTTTCTATTTCTGCGTAATCCTTTTTAGATACGAACATAATTTCCGCACCGTAAACGAGCACCGCCCTTGTACTTCCGTCTGTAAATTCTTTAACTGTAAGCGACTGTTCGTGTTTCTTAACGTTGCCCATTACCGCAACCTTTCTGTACGGGAACCCTTCTATAAGGTCACATACGGCGTTAAGCGTTCCGTCATCAACACACACGCAGAACTTCAAGTGCTTGTCGCGTAGCATCTTATTTTTGAACACTTTTCCGTCAAGAGTTTTGATGATCATTTGTGCCCGCTGGTGCGCTTCGTTAAAGACTTCTATCTGTTTTAACGACGATACGATATTGTCCTGCTCTATATACGGCGTAAGCTGTTTCAAATCGCCGGACAGTATCCATTTTTTCGCGTATATTGCGGGAACGAGGAATTCCTGAAAAGTAGTCTTGCTCGCCTCATCTACTATGAGGCAATCGTAAATAGGAACGGCGGGCTTCTCCCTTTCGCCGAGGTTGAATTCGGGGTGTCTTAAAACGCCGATTATCGTACCGCAAACCAGATTCGCCCTTCTTATAATCTCGCGGGCGGTATCATCGTCTTCGATATCGAAAACTGTATAATCCTTCACAGAGTCCGATATTGCGGAACGATTGCCAATTCTGACAGCAAGAATTTTATTTCTTACCTCGTCGGTTAAATCGGACAGTCTTTCCAGAATATTGTCTATCGCCGCGTTGGTGGAAGCCGCCAGCATAACCTTCTGCCCACGCATTATCATTTGCGCGATAATTTCAAGAATGACCGTAGTTTTACCGCTTCCGGGCGGGCCTTCCAAAATCGCGAAGTCTGGCGTGGCAAGCGCCTTTTTTACAAACTCACGCTGTTTTAGATAGCCGTTGAAACGGCTGTCGGTTATCCTGTACCATTTGTCTATCTTTACTTCCTTATAAGGCACTTCCGCCCAATGTCCCGACCACTTGCCGTTCATAAGCTCCAACAGCGGAGCATGCTCTTCAAACGGCTTATCCATCAACGCGCGCAGAGCGTTCAACTGCATTTTAAGCTGCCGTTCGTTAGGCACTATGTAAAGCTTATTGGGAATTCTTCCGTCGTAAACGGGAGTTAATCTTCCGTCCTCTCTTATCTCGCAAATTTCGATAAGCCCCTCACGCTCTATGCGGTTTCCAATTTTGAACCGTCTACGGGTGTACTCGCGCGGAGCGGTCTGCGGACCATTAGAAAGCTCTTCGCACGTTTCGCTGAAAAAATACGAGACGTTGGAATACACATCGTTTTTAACGCTGTCGTCCTCTATAAGCTCGAAATACCGTCCGACGAATTTACCTTCTCTGTTTTTCAGCGTATAGCGGTTTTCCTGACTTTGCGAAATTTTCTCAAATTTCAGTCCCTTGATTTCAACGTTTCTTCCTTCGCTTACGAACGCGCCCGTAACTTCTATTTTATTGCCATTAAAGGTTATATTTTCGTCATCGATAATTTTGCATATATCCCCGCCGTCTAAAATATCGTAGGAGATTTCTCTTGAATCGCAATACAGCTTTCTTTCGGGATCGACTGCACCTTCCACCACAAGAAGTCCTTCCGCCTCGTCGAACACCTTGACGGTTGCTCCGCCGAAAGAAAACTTCATATCTTTATTAATGCCAGACTGTCTTATATCCTCTATCCGGCAATTGACTGAATCGAAAAGAGTTACCGTTTCTCCCTTTTTCACGGTTCCGCGGAACGAACAAATTATCTCATTACCCGCAGAATATGTCGAGACGATGTCTGCTGCTTGTGCCGTAATTCTAAATTTTGCACAGTCTTTATAGCTCAGCTCGCTCAACTCGCATTTATTGAAATTTTCGTTTGCATAAACGTGGAATTTCTGGCTTATATCCTGCTCTTTTGGAAGCTTTAAAATAATTCTGCCGTTAAAAATATCGACTATTTCTTCCTTTCCGCAAACGGGTTTCATTCCAACCAGTAAGCTTTCGAACTCCTCGGGATCGCCCCAGTCGTCGTTCCATTCCAGTGCATAATAATTGCCTTTCGGTTTTTGAATTACGAAAGCCTCGCGCGACTTGATTTTAAGAAGTCCGAACAACGGGCGCAAAATAACGCAGTCCTTAACAGGTATGCACTGCGCACCTACACTTGCGGCGCTTTTTAAGTTGTCAATGCTCTTCCTCAGATATTCCGAAAACGGCTTCAAATCATTATAAACCTTATTCGCCATAACTCTTGCGCGCGAATAATCATCGGGATAAACGTTCTGATAAAAGAAGTCTCTCTGCGCTTCAAGTTGTTTAAAATCGAATCTGGCTCCGTTTCTGTTCTGCCGGTATCTATTGTTCTGATAAGCCACTATTTTCTCCTTAGTCTATAAACGGGTTGTTGATTTCCGATTTTAATTTGGGGATTGCTTTGCTCTTTTCGATATCCACGTCTTCAACTGCACCATTGCTTGCAAGTCTTGCACGGAATTTCGCCCATTCGCGAAGTTTTCTTAAACTCTCGCCCATCGTTATGGAAAGAGGTACCGTTGCTTTGATTGCTTTCAAAATATATTCGTCCGTCAAGTCTTTACCATCGCTGAACGCCGAATGAAGTCCCTCTTTTACACACTCTTCGATTTCGGAACCCGAAAAGCCTTTCGTCTCCTTTGCAAGCATTTCCAAATTGAAATCAGCAGAATTTCTCTTCCTTGTTTCGATATGAATTTGAAAAATCTTTTTCCTCTCTTCTACACTCGGCAAATCCACAAAGAAAACTTCGTCAAATCTACCCTTGCGCATCAGCTCAGGAGGTAACTCCTTAATATTGTTCGCCGTTGCTATTACGAACACCGGCTCGGTCTTTTCCTGCATCCAGGTAAGCAACGTACCAAACACGCGCGAAGTCGTGCCGCCATCCGTTTGCCCCGAACTTTGAACGCCCGAAAGCCCCTTTTCTATCTCGTCAATCCACAATACGCAGGGGGCAATTGCCTTTGCAATATCTAGCGCGCGCCTTACGTTGTGTTCGGACTCGCCGACTATTCCGCCGAAAACCTTACCTATATCGAACCGCAACAACGGATAGTTCCACGCCTTGGCAACTGCCTTTGCCGTAAGCGATTTTCCGCATCCGGGAACGCCGAGCAGCATAATACCTTTGGGCGTATCAACGCCGAACTCTTTCGCTTCCACGGTGAAACTGCGTTCTCTCTTGCCTATCCATTCCTTTAAATTTTCAAGTCCGCCCACTTCGTTGAGCTTGGTGTTGGAATGATAGTATTCCAAAAGTCCCGTCTTTTTGATAATGCTTTCTTTCTCTCTTATTATGAATGGTATGCCTTCTTTATCCAGTTTGCCGAACTCGATTATAGCTTTCGAAAACGCAAGCTCGGCTTCCATAATCGTCAGCCCGAGTCCCGCTTCCAGTACACTGTCCTCTATTTCATATTGATCGACTTCATATTCCGTCAAACAATTCTTTGCTATGGTATTGAGAACCTTTAAATCGGGTAATCCGACCTCGATAACTGACAATTCTTTCGACAAATCGTCGGGCACACATTTTATCGGCATAGACAAAATCATCACTTTATTGTTGATTGATTTGTCCTGCAATATCTCTCGAATTTTTCTTAGAATACGCGGATCTTCTCTTTTGAGAATATGATGAAAATCCTGTAAAACAAGTATCGCATTCTCTTCAAGACTGTTGGTAAAAAAGTTAAGAATATCTAAATAGTCCGATATATCCTCTTCCTTTTCAAAACTTTTAGTTTTAGTATCAAACCTGAAAAGCCCGCTTACCTCGTTCCAGTTATACCAAGTCATTTTTAAATCTTTGGACGCCTGATTAACAAACCCCTGTACGCGCTTGTCCTCGTAAGATACGACTTCTATCACGTTTGCTTTTGCCTTGATAAGTAATTCCAGTTCTTTAAACATTTTCTTCCCCCTTGTCGGTAATTTTAACAAAATTATATAGAAAATTCTCTAACGGTTCTTAACAGTTTTTCTTTAACTTTTCTTTAAAATTTTTATATGTACGACTTAAGCTTTGCTCCGACAAACCACAAATATCCCCTATTTGTTTTGCAGTAGGAATATCCCCGTTCTTATCGTACCAATCTATAATTTCTTTATTGAAAAAAGCATATCCCTGCAACAGGTTTAAAGTTGCCATTATATCGTATTCAAGTGCTTTTACAAGTTCAACTGTAAGCAGCAAAGAGAGCAACTTCTTTTGCCTTTTCTGCACAGTTTGAAAGGCTGCATCTATTTGCCAGACAAGCTCTTTTAACCCGTCTTTTGCAATAACCGCATTATCGGGCGTATCGGCCTTATTCTCTTGCAAATCAAACAGTTCCACTTCGTCGCCGTCGTCGTTCGTTACCGTAGCCGAAACTGCAACCGCATTGTCATTTATGCTGATTAATTCGGCAACTCTATTTGCACTTATACTCAAAGCAATCGCTATTTTTTGTTGCACCGCACTATCGTGGATATCCAAGTTTTTGCTATTCGCCAGCGATATTACTTTGCGAACCATCCGCTCGTCATAGGTCGATAGCTTTATTCCTTTCCTTTGTGTATCAATAAACTCCTTAGCCTTTGCTATGCCAAGTTCACGCTTCATTACCTTATTGAAAAGGTGCAGGAATTCGCCTTTCGCCCCGTCGTAATATTTCAAACATTCAACCGCCGTCTCCATAAGCGTTAAGCTGTAATCTTCAAGAGGCTTGTTGGGATAAATATACGTCTGATAATACTTCGTTAGTGAAGTTAAAAACGAATATCTTTCCGTTTCGTAAAGCGCACGGTTTTTGTCCTTATCGACACCAAAAAGCAGGGAATTATTTATTAAATTTTCTAACTCCTCTTGTATGTTCATCGTATTGTTCCTTATAAATCAAGCAATACGTCAAGCGCTTTTACAGCCTCTTCCGAGGTTTTGTACTCCATAGCATTGGTTACGGAATTGAGATAGTATAAGGGAGTTAAATCATAGAGCACAGGGTTAACAGGCTTTGTTTTGCCTGTACCGCTTCCGTCATCCACGAAGTCGACTTTCCCATAAACGATATTTTTGATTTTCGCCGAGAAAAATTTTTCCGCAAAGTTCATTACTGCAAACATAATGATGGGAAGCGGCTTCGGTCCGTATGTTACGTCACCTATAATTTCGGCACCGTTTTCAAGCTTGTCCACCATATCACGCAACAAAGTCTCATGAACTGCGCGAGTTTCTTCAAACGGCGTTGCAAGCGTAATATATTCGATATCCGCACCGATACTGCGGTTTATGTTGTTAAGCTCTTTCTGAAATATCCCCGCATTGATTGCACTGTTGCCTTCAATATCATCTTTAGAAAGAAGTACAACCTTTATTTTATCACCTTTTTTCATAGTACGTGCCAATACCGAGTTGACGGGAAAAATCACTTCCCCTTCATACTCAATAGTGTCATTGCCATAAACCGAATATTTAAACTTGTTCAATTCCTTCTTCATAGGAAGATTACTAAATACTATCTTTTTCATACTTTACTCCTCTTACCAATCACGCAATATATAAATCATATTTTGCGTACGGCACATTCAATTTAGCATATTTATAAGGATTTCTTATGCCTTTTTTTCGTGAGGGCTTGTCCTTACACTTCTTGTCCTTATAATAACCGCCCCTTGTTTCCCTGTATGTAAGCTGCCTTTCCGTTTCAGGCTTTATTCCGTCCTGAATATATTCCAGAACGTAATTTTGCTCACGCTTCGTATTGCAATGAAAATAAGGATTATTCCGCATATCTTCAATCCCTTTTTGATATGCAAGCTCGTCCACCTCGTTTACCCAAAGAATGGCATCTCCGTGATCTCGTTTTACCCGAGGCTGACTTTTAACCTTGCTCGCCGCAATTTTTGCGTTCGGGGCTTGTACAAAGAAATGCCCTTCATAATAATATCCCCTACCTACATGTCCACACTTTGCCGCTACTTCAAAATATTTCATAATGGAACTCCTTTTTTGTTTTGATAACAGTATATAGCGGACAAAATTTTTAAACTTAACAGTTTTCTGAAAAATATTTTATATTGTTTTTAATGAGACGTGATTTGATATATACCCTTTTTATTGTTTATTTAATTAAGCAACTCGTCAACAAGTTCTTTCGCTTGTTCTTTAGTCAATAGGTTTGCCTTCTTGTAGTTATAGAAATGTAAATCTTCGGAAGGTATTTCCCCAAAGTGATTATTAAACTTTCCTACTTCCTGTTGTATATGTTCATAATTAAATTCAGGATTATCTGAAAGCATTTGCTCTATACTTACACCGTAAAATGCAGATAACTTTATTACAGTCTCAAGCATTGGCTCACCGCCTTTTTTTAGTCTGGTTAAGTTACCTATCGAAATATCCAAAGCTGAGCTTATCTTTCTGTAACTAATACCTAAGTTCTTGTGTAGGTTGTTAAAGTTCCTTGTAAAGTTCTCTGCAACACTTTCTTTTCTGTTTATTTCAACTGCTCGTTCTTCTTTGTTAAATCTTGCTATCTCTGCTTTTAATTGTTTGCACAGTTCTTCATAAATACTGAGTTCACTTATACTTAACTGTTCTTCTAACCAGCTGTCTATTCTTTCTTTAACAGCATTACAATCTCCACTTACTCTTGCCACAAATCTTTTAAGCATCTCAAATTGCTCTACTTTATAAAAGCCTATATCTTTATTGCAAAGAGTATCTAAATCTACACAATACAATTCAGCTATTTGTTTAGCAACAGAGATATAAGGTGATACTCCATACTTATCATAAGATAACATAGTAGGTTGCGGAATACCGGTGTATCTTGTTATATCTTCATAAGTCAAGCCGAAGTATACTTGTTTACTTAAACCGATATTCCGAGAAAATGTTTCCTGACCTAACTTTAAATTTGCTAAAATTTCTTTCATAAAAATGTGTTCAACCTCTTGACAACTGTTCATTATCGTGATATAATGCAAATGTAGCCTGATTTGCCGGCTTTCTTTTATAGTCTTGAATGTTCACTATCACAATAATACCACTCTCATTCGAGAGTTTTATTTATCTGATATAATGTTCATTATCATAATACTATAAGAAAGTTGTATTGTCAAGCGACTAAAAATAATTAGGAGGTATTTTATTAAGAGATATAAAATTTGCAGAGATATTAACGGATGTATTGTTGAAGAGCCTGAGAACTATATGTACGTAAATGGTAAGCGAATACAGCTTCGCCCGCGCCCACCGCACGCAACTGTTTCTATTATTACCCACAGGCAAGACTTCGCTAAAATGGATGAGTACTTGGAACTCTATTATGTTGAATATGCTGTTACGTTCTTAAAGCCAAAAACGTTAAACTTTGAGGAAAGCTGGCAACAGGTATTTACGGAAATGAACTTACAGTTCCATAAAACAAAACGAAGTATTTACTATGAGTGTATAGCGTTTGGAGGAAACAGTGAATTCTGGGAAGATATGAATAGTGAAGACAGATTACGATACTTTAAATGGTGTTATGAATTTGCCATAAACTATATAGGTTATAACGGAACAGACAGAAATATAATGTTCGCCTATGTATTGGAGAGAGAAAACAGGCACGTCTTGGAAGTTTACTATTTACCGGTAACACACAATATACAAAAGAAGATTTATAGCCATGAACGCAGTTCAAGCGGCGGTTACTTGCAAGCCAAAGATTTAGACGGCAACTTCATTTACGAATACGTCCACTCTTTCCAACCGCATCTATCTCATTATCAATTCTGGATTGAACGAGGCGGAGAAATTGCCTACTCTTCTTTACAGGAAGACTTCTTCCAGCAAGTGTCGGAAAATCACCACGTCAGGCGTGGAGAAAGTCTATCCCCCACTCGTTACACTTGCGACGCACAAAAGCGGCGATACAATCGTTATGAAGGTGACGAATACGACCAACTGTATATGCCGTATGATGAAGACGAGAATGAAGATTAAAAACTTCGTTCCGGGTCTTGACTTTTTGAACCGGATCGTTATAATCGTATTAACATTTTTTATCGGAGGTGTTTGCAGAAGATGACAGACAAAGAATTATTGGCAAAAGCCGAAGCAAACGAGTGCTTAATGGTGAACGAGATTAAAAGATATCAACAACTTGTAAAACCGCAAAAGCACGTCTACGGCAAGTACGGAACACTCAAACGTAAGTATCTTGAAGACAAAGGGCTCGACTGGACGATAGCCGATCTCCCTACCTATCTTCACGGCGTGGACAAGCAAGCCGAGGATATGTACAATGTCCTCTACGCAAAACTCTCCCTCTCTCCGCTGTACAAGCGGACGGGCGAGTTTATGGAAGATTACCGCAGGATGACCGCGCTGCAACACGCAATCGAAGAAGAAATTTTAAGCGAATTAATTTATACGGAGGAAGTCGTATGAAACAACCCAAGTCGCTAATAGATAAACGCTATGAAGACAAACACAAAGAAGAACGCAAAGCCGCTCACGCGGTTTGGGGAACCTCAATGAAACGAGATGACTTTGAGGAACTGAACAAGTTCCTTAAAAGTCATCACATACAAAAAGTCCAGCTCATTTATGCGGGATGGACAGCATTAAAAGAACAATATAAAACCAAAAACTAATCTTTGTATTCATTAATAAAAATGTGACTAAACAGCTTAAAATCATGAAATTCGTGTTATAATTCAGACAAGAATATTTTGGAGGGAAAACTATTGAGACTATTTGACGATTTTAAGAACTTGTTTGATTCGAATGGTAATATTCGGGCAAACGTATGGGTGGAATGGCAACACGAGATAACAACACGAGGGCATTGCGGAATATGCTTAGTGTTGGATAAATGTTGGTTTGATAATAATTTTATGCCGCCAATACCGCTACATTTTAGTTGTCACTGCACAAAAAAATACATATCACCACCAATTGCAAACATAACAAGCAAAAGCAAGTGCGATATATATAAATTTGTCGGATATATCTTTTCTGATAAATATGCTTGGAACGGTAAACGAGCTTTGTTCGAATCATTGGGGTTTACGGTAGATGATAGCGAATATCTTCAAAAAGAATTTGAACGGCAAGCAGTTGAAAATTATTGTAATAGTAAATATCAACTTGGAAGGTTAGACGAAAATGGACAAAGAATCAATATTGATATTAACTTTCAGAAAAATGGCAAAGAAATTACTTTTATTTCGGGCTGGATGGTTAGACCAAAGGGAGCTATAACTTGCAATACACCGTTAGGAGGTTAAAATGAAATACTTAGATTTAGTTGAGCTTATAAATGATAGACCTGAATATGAAAAAGCGGGCGTAAAAAAGGGGATGTTCGGCGCAGTTATGTCGGAAGAAAGCACCGACGGTAAATGGCAGGTTGTTTTTTCTGAATTTTATACAGGAAAAGATATTGCAGATATATCTGTGCGCGAAGAAGACTTACAAATTCACGAATTTGTTCCGTTGGATAAGTACCCGCCCAAAAATTAAAATATAAATATTTTAAAACAAGGAGGAAAACAGTTTTGAAAAGAGAACATAGTATTCTGAACTATAAGGGCGCGGAAAGATAATTTCCGATAGCACGTCCGAATAAGGATACTTGACAGACAACGAATTACAAAAAGTATTAAACGCAATTAAATACATACCGTCCGAGAACGAGCGCGACGAAGTTACGCAGATTATATTGAAGGCGGCTTCGGAAAGCATCACTCTGGACAGGTTGAAACAACTTACCAAAAGGGAAGAAAAAGCTGATTTTAAGGAAAACGGCACAAACGGATTTATCAAATTCAAACCTAAGGAGATAAATTCAATGCCAGACTACTTAAAGAAATTATTTACTATCAACGACAAAATTGTAACATACCGTTATGTGAACGGCTTGTATCAGGCGCGGTTCCGCAGGGACGGTTACAATATCGAGGTTGCATCCAAGAGCTTTGATATTATGAGACAAAAATTCTTGGACAAGCTGCTTGCCGCCGAAAGGGCAAAACAAAACGCGGACTATCCCCTACTCTCCGACTTCATACACGATTGGCTGAAAGTCAAGAACCAGACCGTAAAAGAAACTACTTACAAAAGCTACGTCAACCTGCTGTCGCGGAACATTCTGCCGAAATTCGGTCAATACCACGTCAACGAAATAACGAGAAAGGACATACAGGACTTTCTGTTTGAACTAACGGACGGCGGCAAGAACCGCACGGCGCAGAAACTGAAATTACTACTCTCCGCAATATTTGACGTAATCGTCGAAGACTACAACATTAAAACGCCGATGAGCAAAATCGTACTTTCGCACTACGAAGTAAAGAAAGGCAAGGCGTTTACCAAAGCCGAAGAGAAAACAATAATTGACTTCTGCAAGGACAATCCGCACTACGCAGGGAACTCCGCTATTCTCACACTTCTCTATACGGGTATGCGCGTGGGCGAGCTGGAAACGATAACATACGACGATACGTTTATTTACTGCGAGTCGGAAAAGACGAGAAAAGGCTATGCAAAAGTTATAAGGCAGATACCTATATCACCTATGCTGAAAAAGGTTTTGCCGATAATCGATTTGGAGCAAGCGAAAGCGACTAACCGCTATACCATACGCGACGCGCTGAAACGAATATTTCCCGAAAGGCATATTCACGAATTGCGCTATTCCTTTATAACAAGAGCAAAAGAATGTGGCTGTAATCCCGAACTTGTTATGAAATGGGTAGGACACGAGTTTGATGCCGACGTTAAAACTTCTCGCGTGGACAGAGGCTATACAACTTATTCGCAGGAGTATATCTTGCAAGAAATTAACAAAATAGACTACGAACTGTAAATAACACACAAAAACACCTGTTTTGGGCTGAAATCGGGGTAAAATCACTTCCCAATTACTTCCCAAACATAACAAAACGGGAGAA
>ERZ779626.949-NODE-949-length-14563-cov-26.903846_pt1 | contig 14563 bp, 15 predicted proteins | sample MGYA00514209_ERZ779626 | MGnify/ENA primary metagenome ERZ779626 (study PRJEB29562, sample SAMEA4376713) | mouse gut metagenome | isolation source: Cecum | study: EMG produced TPA metagenomics assembly of the A DSS colitis mouse model was used to assess the...
CGCATCCTTCTACTTTTTCCTTTCTCTACTGTCCAACTTGTATTGTACTCCTACACAATTACCGTGGGGGAGCGGGGGGTTTCACTTGACAGATGCCTTGGGCTATGGTATAGATGGTATCGTGATAAAGGCCGCTTGGCGGCTGGATTCTGATAAAAGGAAGGAAATAGGCACATATGGGCAATATCGCCATTATAACTGACAGCAACAGCGGCATCACCCAGACCGCCGCCCGGGAGCTGGGCATCCGGGTGCTCCCCATGCCGTTTTACATCAATGAGGAGCTGTTTTTTGAGGACATCACCCTCACTCAGGAGGAATTTTACCGCCGCCTGGCCGAGGACGCGGACATTTCCACCTCCCAGCCCGCGCCGGGCGACGTGACGGAACTGTGGGACCGGGCGCTGGAGGAGTGTGACCAGGTGGTGTATATCCCCATGTCCAGCGGGCTGTCCGCCTCCTGCGAGACGGCCATGATGCTCTCTGCGGACTACAAGGACCGGGTCTTCGTGGTGGACAACCAGCGCATCTCCATCACCCAGCGCCAGTCGGTGCTGGACGCGCTGGCGATGGTCAGGGCGGGTCTGAGCGCCCGGGAGATTCACGACATACTGATGCGGGAGCGGCTGGAGGCCAGCATCTACATCACGGTGGACACGCTGAAATACCTGAAGAAGGGCGGGCGGGTCACCGCTGCCGGGGCGGCCATCGGCGCGGTGCTGAACATCAAGCCGGTGCTCCAGATCCAGGGCGACAAGCTGGACGCCTTCGCCAAGGCGCGGGGCTGGAAGAGCGCCAAGCGGATTATGCTGGACGCCATGGAAAAGGACATTGCGGAGCGCTTCGCCGGACAGCGCGTGCATCTCAGCGCCGCCTACACCTGCTCTGATGAGGAGGCCCAGGTCTGGAAGGGCGAGCTGGAGGCGCGCTTCCCCGGCTATGAGATTCATATGGACAGGCTTTCTTTGAGCGTGGCCTGCCACATTGGGGCGGGGGCCATGGCGGTGGCCTGTAGCAGGGAAGTGCGGCTCTGAGCATCGCGCCCTCCGGGCGCGAGGGGGGCTGCGGCGCAGCCCTACCGATTGTGGGGCCTACGCGGCCCCAAGATTCTGCACGGCCACATCGAGTGGCCGCGCAGAATCTAATTGTGCATGACCCCTCGATGGGGTCATTGCACAATCATACCCTGCGGTTACTTTTTGTGCGAACAAAAAGTAACCAAAAAGTCGCTGGAACCGGAGGTTCCAGACCTCCCTCTCGGGGCCGCCCCGGGGCCGTCATTCGGCCTACGGCCGAACGACCGGCCCGGCCGCCTTCCGGCGGCCTAGGGCGCGCCGCCTCGGCGGGGGATTTGCGGGGGATTGGGTGGAATCTTTGGTGGATTGGGTGCCACGTGAATGATAGGTCCTTCGGGCATCTGATCTAGGAGCTTGGTACTTGAATGACTCCGCCTGCCGGCCTTTCAAAGGGGCAGGGCCATCAACGGGGAACGCACTATTATAGATTCGCCTAAACTTTCAAAAAGGAGCCCGTACCCCTTCCTGCGGCGCATTTCAGAGAGGCACCGCAGTCTGTTCCTCCAGGTATTGGCACTTCCCTGAGAACACTCCCAAACAGAAGCAGAAGTCCAGGGGAGCGGCTAGCACCAATTTAGACATCCCAGACCTGGCCTCGGGCGCAAAACAAATCAAACCATGAGGAATCCAAAACCTCCGGTTTTGGCAATTTTTTGGTTACTTTTTGTTTGCACAAAAAGTAACCGCGGGGGCGTGGGGGCGCGCAGCCCCCACAAGCTTTCGAATAGAAGAATTTACCCCTCGCCGCCGGAGGCGGCGAAGAAAGGAGCAGGCGATGATTGACGTTTTCGACATTATGGGCCCCATTATGGTCGGACCCTCCAGCTCCCATACCGCCGGGGCGGTGCGCATCGGCCGGATGGCCCGCACCCTGCTGGGGGAGGAGCCGGTGAAGGCCGCGCTGCACCTCCACGGCTCCTTCGCGGAGACCGGTGTGGGCCACGGGACCGACAAGGCGCTGGTGGCCGGGCTGCTGGGCATGGCCACCGATGATCTGGACATCCCCAACAGCTTCGAGATCGCCGGGCAGAAGGGGCTCTCCTTCGCCTTCGACGAGGTGGACCTGCGGGACGCCCACCCCAACAGCGTGAATGTGGAGGTGGAGGGCGCCTCCGGCCGCAGGATGAAGATGCAGGCCAGCTCGACCGGCGGCGGCCGGATCATGGTCGACAAGCTGGACGGGGTGGAGGTCAGCTTCTCCGGGGACTACCACACCCTGGTGATCCAGAACCTGGACAACCAGGGCAACCTGGCCGATGTGACCACCGCCCTGGCCCTGGCGCGGGTGAACGTGGCCAACATGAGCCTCCACCGCAGCGACAAGGGGGGCAACGTGATGATGATTATTGAGACCGACGACCCGGTGCCCGACTACATCGTGGAGCTCCTGGACAAGCAGCCGGGCATCCTGCAAGTCATCCACTACAAGAGGGAGGGCTGACATGAATCTGGATTCTATGCGCGACATCACCGCCGCCGCCCGGCGGGAGGGCAAGCGGTTCTGGGAGATCGTCCTGGAGACGGACATGGCCAACCGGGGGGTCTCCCGGGGGGACTCCCTGGCCAAGATGGCCCAGGCCTGGCACGTGATGCGGGAGGCCTCCGAGGTGTATACCGGCGAGCGGCGCAGTCTCAGCGGCCTGGCGGGCGGACAGGGGAAGCTCATGCACGACTACGCTGCCCAGAACCCCGTCGGCGGCGAGTTCATGGCCCAGGTCATCGCCGAGGCGCTGTCCATGGGCGAGTCCAACGCCTGCATGCGCCGGGTGGTGGCCGCCCCCACGGCAGGGGCCTGCGGCGTGCTGCCGGCGGTACTCATCCCCCTCTACTGGCGGGAGAACCTGCCCGAGGAGACCATGCTGGAGGCCCTCTTTACCGCCAGCGGCATCGGTGCGGTGATCGCCTACCGGGCTTGCATCTCCGGGGCCTCCGGGGGCTGCCAGGCGGAGATCGGCAGCGCCTCCGCCATGGCCGCCGGCGCGCTGGTATACCTGCGGGGCGGCACGGAGGAGCAGCTGTGCCACGCGGTGGCCATGGCCCTGAAGAACCTGATGGGCCTGGTGTGCGACCCGGTGGCGGGTCTGGTGGAGGTCCCCTGCATCAAGCGCAATGTCATCGGCGCGGTCAACGCCATCGCCGCCGCCGACATGGCCCTGGCCGGCATCGAGAGCCGCATCCCTGTGGACGAGGTCATCGACGCTATGGGCGAGGTGGGCCGCCGCCTGCCTGTGGAGCTGCGGGAGACCGCCCTGGGCGGCCTGGCCGCCACCCCCACGGGCCGCGCCGTCAAGGCGGGCATGACCAACGGCCGGAAGAAGCAGCGGACCCTGACCATCAAGGACGCCCGCTGGAAGCTGGAGAAGCAGCCGGACGCGGCGGAGTGATCCGGCAATCAAATACGAGAGCCCCGGCGCACCGGCCGGAGGCAGGGCCTTTTTATGGCGCGCAGCCGGCGGCGGTGCGCCAGAGGAGGATGCAGTTGTCAGAACGACTACCTCAACAGGGCTTTGGCGAGCTTTCAGATGCCGGCAAGATCATAGATTTTTGCACGGCGGCTATACCGCCGGAGAGGAGGCGCGCCCGGCGGGCGCGCCTCCTCTCCTCAGTCCTCTACCGTAAATACCTCCTCAATGGTCACCCCGAAAGCCTCCGCGATGTGCCATGCCAACACCAGGGAGGGGTTGTACCGCCCGTTCTCCAGGTTGCCGATGGTCTCCCGGCGCACGCCCACCCGGGCCGCCAGATCCTCCTGCTTCATGCCGCAGCGGGCCCTGTGCTCCTTCATCCGGTTTTTAATCATGGCAGGGCCGCTCCCGCCACTCGAACCAGGCCGCCAACAGGGCGAAGCCCATCAGCGCCAGCCCGAAGCCAACGCCGATCCCCCGCAGCAGGGCGGTCTCTGGCGGATGTCCCCCACCGGCGGCCAGCAGGGTGATGCCGGTGGTGGCCGCCAGCTGGAGATAGAAGGCCCAGGCGGCGGCCCTGCCCAGGTTGGCGGTGAACATCTCGTCCGCCTCCACGAACAGGTACCGGAAAAACACCGCCCACGCCAGGAAGGGAAGGTATACCCGATTCCCCGATACCAGTCCCAGGACCCCGATAAGGGACAGAAGTCCCAAAAGGCCGTATCTGCGTTTCATAGCTGTTCCTCCTTGTGTGGTGTATTTCACTTATTGCGTGATAAATATACCACACATCGACGGGGAAGTCAAGCAAAAAAATGCCGGCGGCTCCGCACGCAGACGGAGCCGCCGGCTGATATGATTCCCAAATGAGGGGAGTACTGCCGCTGCCATTTAAAAAGATTACGCCTCTCCCAGCTCCAGCACCAGCTCCACCGGGCAGTGGTCGCTGCCCGCCACCTCCGGGTGGATGGCGGCCTCCCGCACACGGTCCATCAGCCGCCGGGAGACGATGAAGTAGTCGATGCGCCACCCCGCGTTGTTGGCCCGGGCGTTGAACCGGTAGCTCCACCAGCTGTAGGCCCCGGTTTTGTCCGGGTACAGCGCCCGGAAGGTGTCCGTGAAGCCCGCCGCCAGCAGCTCGGTCATCTTTCCCCGCTCCTGGTCGGAGAAGCCGGCGCTGCCCCGGTTGGGGCCCGGATTCTTCAGGTCGATCTCGTTGTGGGCCACGTTCAGATCCCCGCACAGGACCACCGGCTTTTTCCCATCCAGATCCACCAGATAGGCGCGGAAATCGTCCTCCCACTCCATGCGGTAGCCGATGCGCTTGAGTCCGTCCTGGGCGTTGGGGGTGTAGCAGCAGACCAGATAGAACGCCTCGTACTCGGCGGTAATGACCCGTCCCTCGTGGCGGTGGAGGTCCTCCCCGAAGCCGCAGGTCACCGCCAGAGGCTGGGCTTTTGTGAAGACGGCGGTGCCGGAGTAGCCCTTTTTATCGGCGTAGTTCCAGTACTGGTGGTACCCCGGCAGGTCCAGCTCCAGCTGGCCGGCCTGGAGCTTGGTCTCCTGCAGGCAGATCACATCCGGGTCCAAGGCTGCGCAGGAGGCCAGGAAATCCTTCTTCAGGCAGGCCCGCAGGCCGTTGACATTCCATGAGATGAGCTTCATTCGCGTTTCCTCCTACTGGTGCCGGAACACCTTTTTGTCCAGAGCGAACACCCGCCGGCTGAACTGGCCCGGCTCCGTCTCCGCCAGGGCCTCCCGGTAGATCTCCATGCGGCTGTCCACCAGGTCGATGAGGCTGAGCAGTTCGCTCTCGGCGCACATGGGCCGCACCGCCGCGCCGAAGGCGGGGTCCCCGTGGTGGGAGAGGAGCATGTGCTGGAGCAGCACAGACTTCTCCTCGGGGATGCCCAGCTCACCGGCGGCCTCCGCCGCCAACTGGGCCCCCATGACCAGGTGGCCCAGCAGCTGGCCCCGGACGGAGTACTCCGTCACCAGCCCCAGGGGGGAGGTGACGAACTCGTCGCACTTGGCCGCGTCGTGGAGCAGGGTGCCCGCCAGCAGCAGGTCCCGGTTCACCACGTCCCTGTACAGCCCCGCCAGGTAGTCTGCGGTGCGCACCATGTACAGGGTGTGCATCAGAAGGCCGCTGACGAAGCTGTGGTGCATGCTCTTGCCGCCGGGGACGGTGCGAAACCGCTCCCCGTACCGCTCCAGCACGCGGCGGCACACGGCGGCGTAGTCCCGGTCCTCCAGGCCGTCCACCAGCCCCATGAGCTCCTGCCAGGCCTCATCCACGTCCACCGGGGCCACGGGTACCAGATCCCCCAGGCTGTACCGGTCCCCCTCCTGTACCGGGCGGATGCGGGAGAGGATCAGCTGCAGGGAACCCCGAAACTCGGACACGGTCCCCCGGATCTTGACGACGCTCCCCTCGTCCGCCGTCCCCACGGGGCCGGCGTAGTCCCACATCTTGGTCTCAATGGCGCCGGAGCGGTCGGCCAGGGAGGCGCTTAAAAAGGGCTTGCCGCTGTTGGAGACCTTGCTGGCGGCGGTTTTGAGGACGTAGAAGCCCTCCACCTCGTCCCCCGTCTGGAAATCGGCGATCCACTTGTTGTACTCCATATATCCCCGCGCCGCCGGGCGGCGCTTCCTCCTTTGTCAGATATTCCCCGTTAGTATAGCACAGCAGATGGGAAAATGTCGAGAAGATTTCCGCGCACTTCTTGCAAAACCGGCCGGGAACGGGTATAATGACCCGGGTCCCCGGCGGGCGGCCCACATTTTCCCCACATACTGGAGGTACAAGCTCATGCGCATGCGGAAAAAGAAAAACCTCATCCCCCGAATGGAACGGTGCGGGGCCTGCCATGTGCAGGACGGCTTCGCCCTGCGGGGGCGCTGGAGAGAGACGCTGATGCCCCAGGCCTCCGAGCTGCGCCTGGAGCTGGGCTGCGGCAAGGGCCGCTTCACCGTGGAGACCGCCCGGCTGCACCCGGACGTCCTCTTCATCGCCGTGGAGAAGGTCCCGGACGCCCTGGTGGTGGCCATGGAGCGGGCCATGGAGCTGGAGCTGAAAAACGTCTTCTTCGTGGTGGGGGACGCGGCCCTGCTGCCGGACTACTTCGCCCCCGGCGAGGCGGACCTCATTTACATCAATTTCTGCGACCCCTGGCCCCCCAAGGGGCAGGCCAAGCGCCGCCTGACCCACCGGGGCTTTTTGACCGCCTACCGGAAGGTGCTGCGCCAGGGCGGGCAGGTTCACTTCAAAACCGACAACGCCCCCCTCTTCGAGTTCTCCCTGCTGGAGTTCCCGGAGGCGGGCTATGACCTTGCGGAGGTGACCCGGGATCTCCACGCCGCCGGCCCCCAGGGGGTTATGACCGACTACGAGGCCAAGTTCTATGAGCAGGGCCTGCCCATCCACCGGTGTGTGGGCATTATGAGAGATTAGGGGAGAGCTTGCCCTCCCCTAATCCTTTACCTCCAGGCGGGGCCGGGCCAGGCAGAGGGTAACACGGGTACCCCGGCCGGGCTCGGAGTCGACGGTGATGGTGTGGCCCAGGCGGCGGCAGATCTGGCGGCACAGGTACAGGCCGATGCCGGTGGAGCGCTTGTCCATGCGGCCGTTGCAGCCGGTGAAGCCCCGATCAAAGATCCGGGGCAGATCCTCCGGCGCGATGCCCACGCCGTCGTCCTCCACAATGAGGCTTTCCCCCTTGCACCGGACCGTCACATGGCCGCCGGGGGCGTACTTCACCGCGTTGGAGAGCACCTGCTCCACCACCAGCTGCAGCCACTTCTCGTCCGTCAGCACCCGCAGGCCCGTTTCCCGCAGATCCAGAGACACCCGGCCTCGGATGAAGAGAGGGGCATACTTCCGGGCCGCCTGGCGGAGCATGGGGTCCAGGGCGGTCATGCGGATGAGGTAGTCGGTGGAGGGGCCTTCCAGCCGGAGGTAACTGAGCACCAGCTCCACATACCGCTCAATACGGAACAGCTCCGTGGCCAGCTCCCGGCCCCGCGGGCTCTCATCCTCCTGGAGCAGCAGGCCCATGGCGGCGATGGGGGTCTTGATCTGGTGGACCCACATGGTGTAGTAGTCCACGCTCTCCCGCAGCCGGGCGTCCAGGGCGGAGACCGCCGACCGGCGCTCCTCGTTGAGCTCTGACAGCAGCTCCCGGTAGATGCGCTCCTCCAGGTTTCGGGGCTCGGGCAGCATGTGCAGCAGCAGGGCCGCCTGGCCGGTGATGCTCTCCAGGTACACCAGCCGCCGCCGCCACTGGACAAAGTCCCACACGGCGCACACGGACAGGACGATCAGGCACAGAAGCCCGGCGTATCCCGCCGCCTCCGCCTGCAGGTCGTAGAGGGACAGCACCAGGGCGAAGATGCCCGTGCACAGCCCCAGCAGGGCCGGCAGCCAGCCCTTCCCCTTGATATAATCCCACAGTATCCTCATACGCGCCTCACTCAATGAGATAGCCCAGGCCCTTCCGGGTCCGGATGAAGTCCGTCAGCCCCACGCCCTCCAGGCGGCGGCGCAGCCGGGCCATGTTCACCGTCAGGGTATTCTCGTCCACAAAGCTGTCCGTCTCCCACAGCTTGCGCATGAGGGTGTCGCGGGAGACGGTGCGGCCCCGCTGCTCCAGCAGGACCTGCAGCATCCGGTACTCGTTCCGGCTCAGCTCCAGCTTCTGCCCCTGGTAGGAGAGAGTGTTGTCCCCGGTGTCCAGCACCGCGCCGCCGGCCCCCAGCAGGGGGGCCGCCGCGCCGAAGTCGTAGGTCCGCCGGAGCAGGGCCTGGATCTTGGCGGAGAGGACCTCCAGGTCGAAGGGCTTGGGGATGAAGTCGTCTCCGCCCATGTTCATGGCCATGACAATGTTCATGTTGTCCGAGGCGGAGGAGAGAAAGATGATGGGCGTGCGGCTGAGCTTGCGGATCTCGGCGCACCAGTGGTAGCCGTTGCGGTAGGGCAGGCCGATGTCCAGCAGCACCAGATGGGGGGCGAAGGCGGAAAACTCCTCCATTACCCGCGTCAGGTCCTCCGCCCGCCGGGCCTCCCAGCCCCAGGAGGCGATGTGCCGGACTACCGCCCCGGCGATGGCGTCGTCGTCCTCAACGAGAAAAATTTTATACATGGGGTTCACTCCTGGCAAATTGGATGGCTCCCGCACTGGGACGGGGGCTTTTTGCTATCATACCGCGTTTGGCAGTGGATTGCAAGGGGGGCGCACGGGGACGGCTGCGATCTCAAACAGAGTCCCAATTTGACAAATTCACAATTCGCCTCTATAATATAAGATAAGAATTGCTGGAGCTTCTGCCCCGGCAGGAGGGGAGGGATGACCATGGAATCGGATGTGCCGCCCATGAACAGGGCGGTTCCAGCGTGTGCGTGGTCCCGGCATCCCTCGCGTGCCGGGGCGTAGTCTCCGGCTTCCAGCGCCATGGGGCCGGATTGGAAAAGGAGGTCATCTATGCCCCATCGTACCCATCACCGACACCACCGCAAGCCTACGGCGGGAGAATCCTATTTCTGCCTGGGGCTCGTCGGAATCCTGATTTTTATTGCAACACTTTTAGGTGCGCCCATCCAGTTCGGTATCATTCTGGCCGCCGCTGCCTCGTTTTTTATGTCTCTTCGCCTGGGCTTTTCCTGGCGGGAGATGGAGGAGGCTGTCTGTGTCCGGATTGGAAAACTCAGCAGTACGATGCTCATCATGTGGATGATCGGCTTCCTCTTGGGCGCCATGCTCTACAGCGGTTTGCTGCCCATGCTGGTCTACTACGGCTTCCAGATCATCAGCCCGCACCGTCTCTACCTCAGCGCACTGCTCGTGTGCATGCTTATGTCCACAATGACGGGCTCCAGCTGGTCATCCGCCGGCACTGCCGGCGTGGCCTGCATGGCTCTGGCGCATGGACACGGTGCGAATCTGGAGATCATGGCGGGAGCCGTGGTAGCGGGCTCTGTCTTTGGGGACAAGATCTCTCCGATGTCCGAGACCACCAATCTCGCCCCCGCCTGTGTGGGTACGGATCTGTGGAGCCATATCCGAAGCCAGCTGTGGACAACGGTCCCGGCGATGGTCATCGCCGCGGCGCTGTTCGCCGTACTCGGCTGGGACCTGCGCACCGGCAGCGAGGCGCTTCCGCAGACAGCGGTGACCATTATGGAGCAGCTGGATGAACTTTTCCAGTGGAACATACTCCTCATCCTCCCGATCATTGTGCTGCTGGTCATGGCCCTTTTGAAAAAGCCTGTTGTGCCGGCAATGTTTATCTGCGGCCTCCTCTGCATCGTTCTGGGCCGCATGGTCCAGGGCTTTGATCTCTCTATTGGCTTCACGGCTGCGATTACAGGCTTCAGCGCCGATGCCATCGCCCCTGCGGGGATGGTTCTGGACGGCAAGGTGTCCTACATCCTCAACCGGGGCGGCATGACAGGCATGGTGTCCGTGATTCTGATCTGTTTCTGCGGATTCTCCATGACCACCATCCTCACCCACGCTGGCTTTCTGGAGAAAGCGATTGAGCCGCTGGTGCAGAATCTGAATACGCGCTGGAAGACGATGCTGACTGCGGAACTCGCGACGCTCCTGGTCCTGTCCATCGGCGGAATCTCTTACGTCAGCTCAGTCTTTGTAGGCGAGGCGTGGAAAAAACCGTTCTTGAAAAACGGAATGGGGAAGCCGTGCCTCTCGCGGACACTGGAGGATGTTGGCACCTGCTGCTCCAGTATTATTCCGTGGTGTTCTTCGGCGGTGTTTTTCTCCGCAACATTGGATGTGCCCGTATGGGGAGCGGAGGGGTTTGCGCCATACAGCGTACTGCCCTTTGTGTGTCCGGCGGCGGCGCTTCTCCTTGCCGTATTCGGCGTTGGGATCAGCCGGATTTCTCCAGAGGAACAGGCGGAAGAACTGGCAGAGATTGAAGAGGAGGAGAACGAGGCCTTCGTTGCGTAAATCTGTATACTTTATTGAGAGGCTGGAAAGCTTGGTGCTTCCCGGCCTCTCGGACTGTCAGAGGAGTTGCGGTATTGGGTTGCGCGCAGGCATCTACCTGGCTGGCCGGACCGGACTTTTTGCGGAGCGGGCCTTGACAGGCGGAGGTGGGTGTGCTATGATAACGGCAGATACTGATTATTAAACAGTAGTATCGCACAGTAGAAAGGGTGACGTACAATGAAAAGGTTTCAGCTCCGCCGGAGGGAGCCGGCGGACGAGGCGGCGTATCTGGACAGGCTGGGGAAATGTCTGGTGGGCTGGCTTCCTGAGTCACAGGTGCTGGAGGTCCTGTCGGACTACCGGGAGCAGTTTCAGGCCGGCCGGGAGCGGGGGAGGACGGATGCGGAGATAACGGCTGCCATGGGCGCTCCCGGGGACGTGGCCAGGGGGCTGCTGGCGGAGGAGCCCTCCGCGAAAACGGCGGAGCTCCGGCAGACCGGGCTGTGGGCGGCGGCGCTGGCGCTGTGCTGCGGCTTTCTGTGGATCAATCTGAGCGCCTACGCCTTCCAGTACGGGGCGGTGCTCTTTCTCCCGCTGGCGTCGTCGGTGCTGTTCCTGCTGCTGCGGGGCGGGGCGCGGGTGGAGCTGGAGAGACGGTTCCCCAACGGGCGGACGGTCTCGCCGGCGCTGGGGTACTACGTCCCCTTTGGACTGGTGCTGGTGTTTGAGGCGGCGGAGGAGATCCTGCATCTGCTGAGCCGGATCGGACGGCTGCCGGAGCAGGTGGGACCGTATTTTGTGGGTGAGGTCAACATGATTTTCATTCTCGCCCTGGAGGCCGTGCTGGTGGTGCTGCTGGCCGTTTCGCTCTGGCGCAGCACGGCGGTCTCCATCCGCTGCTTTCCCGGCGTCATCCATATCTTCGGCGCGGGCAGCGCGGCCTTCTTTGTCTATCTCTACCACATGACTCCCTTCCTGGAGGACCCATGGAGCCCCCAGGAGGCGCTGGTGATGGCCCTGCTGCCCTACGGAGTGGGGCTGGCGACGGCCCTGGCGTTCCAGCGGTGGGTGGACGGAAAAAAGCCCCTGCCCCGGATCTTCCGGGACGGGGCCGTGAGCTGGCGGGATTGGCACCACCGGCTGGGGGTGAGCCTGCTGGGCTGGTTTGACGCGGAGCAGGCGATAGAGGTGCTGGAGGACTACCAGGAGCAGTACGAGCTGGGCCGGGAACAGGGCAGAAGTGAGGAGGAGCTGCTCTCCGCCCTGGGCCGCTCGGAGGCGGTGGTCCGGGACCTGCTGGCGGAGGACCGGCGGGCCCGGCTGCGCCGCCGCAGGACGCGGGGCTGGGCGGTGTTGGCAGCGGCGGCGGGCTGGGTGCTGCTGGAGCTGATGGCGACCTTTGAGTTTGGCGATGGGATGCTGTTTGGGCAGTACCTCCGGTGGCACACGAAGGAGATCGGCTGCATCGCCCTGGCGGCGGGGACGGCGGCCCTGCTGGCCCTGCTGCACGGCAGGGAGCGGGCGGTCCTGGAGCGGCACTTTCCGCCGGAGAAGCGGCCCGGCATCTGGGTGCTCCTGCTGCCGGTGGTGTGCGTGGCCGTGCTGAGCGGGCTTGTGTGGTACTGCGCCGCCCAGTCCTGGACCGGCCTCAATCGGCCCGGGTACTACCTCGGGCTGTGTATTGAGGACTCCACCATCCTGCTGAGCGTGCTGATGCTCTGGGCGCTGGTGCGCTGCCGCGCCGGGTCCATCCGGTATCTGCCCGCCGTCATCCACGCCGCCGGGTGCATCGCCGGCATGCTCTGTGCCGGGATTTTCCTCAAGGGCATGGATTTCGACGCTGTCCCGGATATGAGGCGGGTGCAGTGGTATCTCCCCTGGCTTCTGCCCTACATAGTGGGGGCGGCGCTGGCTGCGGGAGCGGGCCTGGTTCTCCGGCTTGCCGGGAGGTCCCGAAAGGGGGCGTGAGCATGGATGCGCAGATGAAAAAGGGGGTTCTGGAGCTGTGCCTGCTCCAATGCCTATCCGGTGAGCCGAAATATGGCTACGATGTGATACAGACGATGCGCGCCTACTTCCCGGAGGTGACGGAGAGCACTTTCTACGCCGTGCTCCGCCGCCTGCACAAGGAGGGCGCGGCGGAGACCTTCCAGGGCGGCGCGTCCAACGGGCCGGTGCGGAAGTACTACCGCCTCACCGATCAGGGCCGGGAGCAGCTGGAGCAACTGGCGGAGGACTGGCGGCGGCTGGGGGAGATTACCGAGGCGCTGGGGATTGGACGGTGAGGGGCGGAGGCGTTGCCGCAACGAGCGGAATTGAAGTTTTGGGGCTTGTCAGGGGCGGAGGCTTGGGTTATAATGGGGGCGCGCTGACGTGCCAGCCATATTTGGTTTTACAATAGGGAGGAACCGCTATGAGTAGCCACGACCAGCTCCACACGGGGGATCTCTACCTGCCGATGGACCCCTCGATTCTGGAGGAGCAGCTGGCCTGCCTGGACAGGCTCTATACGTTTAATCAGACCCGGCCCACAGAGCTGGAGCGGCGGCAGGCGCTGCTGCGGGAGATGTTCGCGGAGGTGGGGGAGAACTGCTACATAGAGCCGCCCCTGCACACCAATTTCGGCGGGCGGCACGTCCACTTCGGGCGGCAGGTCTACGCCAACTTCAATCTGACCCTGGTGGACGACACCCACATCTATGTGGGCGACTGCACCATGTTCGGGCCCAACGTGGTGGTGGCCACGGCGGGACACCCCATCCTGCCGGAGCTGCGGGAGCAGGGGTACCAGTTCAACATGCCCGTGCATATCGGCCGCAACTGCTGGCTGGGATCGGGGGTCATTGTCCTGCCCGGCGTGACCATCGGGGACAACGTGGTGGTGGGTGCGGGCAGCGTGGTCACCAAGGACCTGCCGGACAACGTGGTGGCGGTGGGCAACCCCTGCAGGGTGCTGCGGGAGGTGGGGGAGCGGGACCGGCAGTTCTACTACAGGGACCGGCGGATTCAGCTGTGACCGCCTACCCCAGAAGCCCCAGGTGCTCCAGGAGGATCTTCAGGCCGATCAGGCACAGAATCGCCCCCCCGGCCAGAGTGGCCCCCCGCTTGTAGCGGGCGCCGAAGCGGCAGCCGATCCACACCCCCGCCAGGGACAGGGAAAAGGTAGTGCACCCGATGAGGCCCGCCGCTGGGAGGATGGACACCTGCAGAAAGGCGAAGGTGATCCCCACCGCCAGAGCGTCGATGCTGGTGGCCACCGCCAGCATCACCAGCTCCCGGAGGTCAAAGCGGCCGGAGGCGGGGGACGACTCCTCCTCGTGGAGGGCGTCCCAGAGCATCTTGCCGCCTATGTAGCCCAGCAGCAGGAAGGCGATCCAGTGGTCGATGCTGGTGATGTAGGACTCAAACTGCCGGCCCAGGACCCAGCCCAGCAGGGGCATGGCCGCCTGGAAGCCGCCAAAGAGCAGGGCGATTACCGCGCCCTGCCGCCAGCGCATGGTCCGCATGCCCAGCCCCTTGCACACCGCCGCCGCGAAGGCGTCCATGCTCAGGCCCACGCCGATGAGAAACAGTTCCGCAAATCCCATGATATTTTTCTCCTTTGTCTCTTGTACTGTCATATGGTCCGCAAAACAGACCAGCCAGGCGCGGCGCGCCTGGCTGGTTTTTTCCATGCACGGCGCGAGGCCATACATGAGTCTCGTTTATTAAGGCAAGCCAGGCGGTTGGGCCAGTGTGTTGACTTGCCGCAGGGAAGGACCCTGCCACTACTCCCCCATGAGGTATCCTATTTGTACCATATGGGGGCGGGGGTTGTCAAGGGGGAAGGAGCTATTTGGCACGGCAATTGAATGAGTAAACAAATCATGAACAGAAAACAGAACGAACGATTTTGTCCAGAAAAGACTCGTCGAGCAAGCACTTGAACTGTTTATCAGAAAAATTGCCGCGCACAGAGGTTTCAGCCTGCTGTTATTGCTCTGAATTATAAAATGCAACTGTAAACCATACAATGCCCTATGTGGGAGAAAGGGGGAATTATTTATGCCTTGTATAGAAGCATACAGAGAACACATCATGGACTGCTGTACGACGGCTTTTTTCTTTTGCCGTCGTGCGGCAGATTATTAAA
>ERZ779626.950-NODE-950-length-14531-cov-5.506148_pt1 | contig 14531 bp, 14 predicted proteins | sample MGYA00514209_ERZ779626 | MGnify/ENA primary metagenome ERZ779626 (study PRJEB29562, sample SAMEA4376713) | mouse gut metagenome | isolation source: Cecum | study: EMG produced TPA metagenomics assembly of the A DSS colitis mouse model was used to assess the...
TGAGAAACGGGGCGGTTTTTGTTGACAATAGCTGTATCCACTGGTAAAATGGCGATAAGGTGCGCTGGCAAAGCGGCGGCGGTTTGGCTACACCTCTGCAAAGGAGGTGAATGCCCCATGCCTTTGACAATGACAGTTACATTTCATGTCGGTAAGTATACCGTAACGGTCCAGGTCAAGGTAAAGTGAAACCGCCACCTTGCGCCAGGTGACGGTTTCTTAGGCTTTACCTAAGTTTGTCATTTTTTGCGCGGGCCAAACCGCCGAAGCTCAGCAGTGCCCTACACACCTGAGATTATACCATAGCATTTCCCGGCATGTCAAGGGTTGTGGGCCGCCTCGTTTTGAGAAACGGGGCGGTTTTTGTTGACAATAGCTATATCCACTGATAAAATGACGATAAGGTGCGCTGGCAAAGCGGCGGCGGTTTGGCTACATCCTCCGAAAGGAGGTGAGGCCCAATGCCTATGACATTTACGTTCACATGCCACTTCCGTGGCTACACAGTGACGTTCCAGGTCAGGGTAAGCGGAAACCGCCACTCGGCCAAGTGACGGTTTCTGTGGGATTTCCACTGTAAACATAAACCGAGTCGAGCCAAACCGCCGAAGCTCAGCAGTGCCCTACACACCTGAGATTATACCATAGCACTCCCTAGCGTGTCAAGGGTTGTGGGCCGCCCCGTTTCTCCTTTTGAGAAACGGGGCGGTTTTATTCCTCCACAACGGTGAGGATATCGGTGAGCTGGCAGTCCAGCGCCTCGATGATGCGGCCCAGGTTGTAGCCGTCCAGGCGGCATACTTTGTTTTTATAGTAGCTGTCGATAACATGATACTGGATGCCGGTACGCTTTGCAAGGTTGTATCGACTGATGCAATTAGCATCCAAATATTCAGCTAGACAAAACCGTACAACCTTCATCGCTATACCCTCTTTTCAATATATATCATAAGAGAGTTATATGCCGGTTGACAAGCGGTGTATTATGGTATATTCTATATATAGTATATACTATAAGAGGTGAGCATTATGACCGATTACCAAAAGCTGTACCATCTGCTGTTCAATGCCATCACCGACGCGCTGGAGGCACTGGGGCGGCTGGATGTGCCGGCCGCCACCCGTCTGCTGGAGGAGGCGCAGACCCGGGCGGAGGACCACATCCTGGAGGAGCCGTAAAGCAGGGCGCGCCAGCCGGTGCGCCCTGTCTTTGTGCCGGAAAATTTGAAAACGTGAAAAATTTCTCTTGACTTTAGCGCTTCTTTGCGTTACACTTCAACGGAACAAAGCGTCAAAGTTGTGGCGCAGGAGAGGACTGTTTCGCAATGGCAATCAAACTGATTATGCTGCTGGTGTTCTTCGGGGTAATGGTGGGCATCGGCCTGTACTGCCGCAAGAACGCCACCGACGTCAACGGCTTCGTACTGGGCGGGCGCTCTGTGGGCCCCTGGCTCACCGCCTTCGCCTACGGCACCTCCTATTTCTCCGCCGTGGTCTTTGTGGGCTACGCCGGCCAGTTCGGCTGGAAATACGGCATCGCCGCCACCTGGGCGGGCATCGGCAACGCCGTTCTGGGCTCCCTGCTGGCCTGGGTGGTGCTGGGCCGCCGCACCCGCATCATGACCCAGCACCTAGACAGCGCCACCATGCCCGAGTTTTTCGGCAAGCGGTTTGGCTCCCAGTCGCTGAAAATCGCCGCCTCGGTGATTATCTTCATCTTCCTCATCCCCTACACCGCCAGCCTGTACAACGGCCTGTCCCGCCTGTTCGGCATGGCCTTCGACATCGATTACTCGGTGTGCGTCATTGTTATGGCTATTCTGACCGGCGTCTATGTAATCGCCGGGGGCTATATGGCCACCGCCATCAACGACTTTATCCAGGGCATCATCATGCTCTTTGGCATCAGCGCGGTGATTTTAGCGGTGCTGAACAGTCAGGGCGGCTTTATGGCGGCCCTCACCAAGCTGGCCCAGGTGTCCAACGAGACCGCCGCCGGCCCGGTGGCCGGGGCCCCCGGCGTGTTCGCCTCCTTCTTCGGTCCCGACCCGGTGAACCTCCTGGGCGTGGTGATTCTCACCTCTCTGGGCACCTGGGGCCTGCCCCAGATGGTGCAGAAGTTCTACGCCATCAAAAGCGAGAAGTCCATCAACACCGGCACGGTGATTTCCACCCTCTTTGCCATGGTGGTGTCCGGGGGCTGCTACTTCCTGGGGGGCTTCGGCCGGCTGTTTGCCGGTGAGATGCAGTACAACCCCGACGGCAGCATCATGGGGGGCTTCGACTCCATCATCCCCACCATGCTCTCCGGCCTGCCCGACCTGCTCATTGCCGTGGTGGTGATTCTGGTGCTGTCCGCCTCCATGTCCACCCTCAGCTCCCTGGTGCTCACCTCCAGCTCCACCCTTACCCTGGACCTGCTGAAGGACCATGTGGTGAAGGATATGGACCAGAAGAAGCAGGTCTTTGTGATGCGCTGCCTGATTGTGGTGTTCATCGCCATCTCGGTGGTGCTGGCTATCATCCAGTACCGCTCCACTGTCACCTTCATCGCCCAGCTCATGGGCGTGTCCTGGGGGGCCCTGGCCGGAGCCTTCCTGGCCCCCTTCCTCTACGGCCTGTACTGGAGAGGGACCACCAAAATCGCCTGCTGGGCCAGCTTCGTGTTCTCCACGGTGGTCATGCTGGCGGATATCTCCCCTGTGAGGGCCTACTTCCCCGCCCTGCTGGCCTCCCCCATCAACTGCGGCGCCTTCTGCATGATTGCCGGGCTGATTATCGTACCTGTGGTATCTCTGTTCACCGCCAAGCCCAAAAAGGCGCTGGTAGACGACGCGTTCTCCTGCTACGAGGAGAAGGTCACCGTCCGCAAGAGCCAGGCCCTGGGCGACCCTCAGTAAAAAATCCCCTCTTCCTCTTTTCAATCGGCGGAGCCTGTGGTATGCTTATGTGTACCGCAGGCTTCGTCCATATTTGTCAAGGTGCTCAATTTGGAATCCCCCAGTCACCGCCTTCGGCGGCGCCAGCCCCCTTTAGCAAGGGGGCCTTGGGAGCGGAAACAAACCATACCGCACCGAAAGCCCCCCTTGTCAAAGGGGGGAGGGCCACGAAGTGGCGGGGGGATTCTTTGCCCCTACATCTCTCCAGAAAGGAATCCTGTCCCCATGATCTTCGACATCCACACCCACACCTTCCCCGACAAAATTGCCGCCCCCACCATTGAAAAGCTCCAGTCCATGTGTCACACCGTGGCCTTCTCCGACGGCACCGAGGCGGGGCTGCGCTCCTCCATGGCAAAAGCCGGGATTGACGGCTGTCTGGTCCTCCCGGTGGCCACCAGCGCCCGGCAGGTGGTCCACGTCAACGACGCGTCCGCCGGTCTGAACGAAAAAGCCCCCGAGACCGGCCTGTGGTCCTTTGGCTGTATGCACCCTGACTTCCCTGACTGGAAGTCTGAGCTGGCCCGTATCGCGGAGCTGGGGATGAAGGGGGTCAAGCTCCACCCCATCTACCAGGGCATCGACTTCGACGACCCCCGTTACCTGCGCATCCTGGACCGTTGCGGGGAGCTGGGGCTGATCGTCCTCACCCATGCCGGGCGGGACATCGGCTTTCCCCTCCGGGACCACTGCACCCCGGAGATGACTGTGAGCGCCCTGAAACAGGTGGGGCCAATTACCCTGATCCTGGCCCACATGGGGGGCTGGCGGGAGTGGGACCGGGTGGAGGCCCTGCTGCCCGAGACCGGAGTCTATCTGGACACCGCCTTTGCCCTGGGCCGCATCTCTCCCCTGGGGGACGGCTACTATGGCCCCTCCGACCTGCCCCTGATGGAGGTTGAGCAGTTTGTCCGCATGGTGCGGGAGTTCCCCGGCCGGGTCCTGTTCGGCACCGATACCCCCTGGCGGGATCAGCGGGAGGGAATCGAACTCATTGAGGCCCTGCCCCTCACCCGGGAGGAGAAGGACGGCATCCTGGGGGGCTATGCCCAGAAGCTGCTGGGAATTGAACGTGCATAAAGGAGAATCGCCATGTACATCGACTCGAACCGATACACCACCCGCCCTACAGATGACCGCATCCCCCAGGAGCTGGCTATCTATGATAAGCTGGAGGAGCTGTCCATCCCCTACGTCCGGGTGGACCACGACCGCGCCGACACCATTGAGATCTGCCACGAGGTGGAGCGGGTGCTGGGTTCTCAGATCTGCAAAAACCTGTTTCTGTGCAACCGGCAGCAGACCGACTTCTACCTGCTGATGATGCCCGGGGACAAGCCCTTCAAAACCAAATTCCTCTCAGCCCAGCTGGGCTGCTCCCGGCTGTCCTTCGCCGGCGATGGCCACATGCGGGACTATCTCCAGACCGTCCCCGGCTCGGTGTCCGCGCTGGAGCTGCTGTTTGATACCAACCACCGCGTCCAGCTGGTCATCGACAAGGACCTGATGGCCGATGAGTTCATCAGCGGCCACCCGGGTATCTCCACCTCCACCCTCCAGCTGAAACGGGAGGACCTGCTGAAATTTGTGGAGGCCGTCGGCCATGCGCCCGTCTATATCGACCTGCCTGACCCACGGAAGGAGGAGGGCGGGACGGGCAAGCAGTACGCCTAACGGCCGCACCCTCATCCGTCACGGGCTTCGCCCGTGCCACCTTCCCCCTTGAAGGGGGAAGGCTTTTATGCGCACTTGTTCAGGCTGTATCTTTTGACACGTTGAAACAGCCCGTTTCCTTGTCTGGAAACGGGCTGTTTCTGCTTTAACCGACGGAAATATAATCCTTGGACACGTAGCCCACCTTGTCGTTGTTGTACTTGATCTTATACCAGCCGTTCTCCTCGCCCAGGATGGTGACGCGGGCGTTGTTCTGGGCGCTGGCTACCTTCTCGTAGTTGGTGCCCGGGCCGGAGCGGATGTTCAGGCCCTTTTCGGCGTTGACAATCCGGCCGCTGGTGCCGCTGGTGACGGGGCCGTTGTTTCCGCCGCCCGCCCTGGCCTTGCAGGTCACAGAGGTCTGGGCGCTCAGGTCGCCGCAGGCGGCGGTGACGGTGATTTTCACGTCGGAGGCGCCGGCGTTTATGTTGGTGACCAGGCCGGTGGCGTCCACGGTGGCCACGGTGCTGTCGCTGACCGACCAGGTTACCTGGCCGGTGGCCCCCGCCGGGAGCAGGTTGGCGGTGAACTGGTAGGTGCCGCCGTGCTCCAGGGGGACGTCGGCGTTGTTCAGCGTGATGGACTGGACCTCAGGCGGGGTGACGGGGTTGGCGCTGCCGCCGGGCTGGGACGAGGTCTGTCCGGTGCTCTGGCTGCTGCTCTGGCTGGAGGCCGGGGGCTTCTTGCCGCCAAAGAGGGGGGCGCCCACAAACCGGAAGACGATAAACAGGGCGGCAACAATGAGGGCCAGGGAGACCACCAGTCCGGCGATCTGGATGGGGTTGACGGGCCGGCCGTAGCCGCCGCCCCGGGTGTTGGCCACCCGCTTGCCGGAAAAGCTGCCCCGGCCGGGCCGCTCGTCGCAGAAGGGGCAGCGCTTATAGGTGATGGAGTAGTCCTCGCCGCAGTTTTCGCAGCGGATGACATCCATCCGCCGGGGGGCGGATTGCCGGGAGCCGGAGCCGCTGCGGGAGGGCGCGGGACGGCGCTCGCCGCCGCCGGAGCCGCCGCGAGAGGTCTGGGGGCGCTCGCCGTAGCCGGAGCCGCCGCGGGGGGCCTGGGGGCGCTCGCCGTAGCCGGAGCCGCCGCGGGGGGCCTGGGGGCGCTCGCCGTAGCCGGAGCTGCTGCGGGGGGCCTGGGGGCGCTCGCCGTAGCCGGAGCCGCCGCGAGAGGTCTGGGGGCGCTCGCCGTAGCCGGAGCTGCTGCGGGGGGATTGGGGCCGTTCGTTGTAACCGCCGCTGCGGGAGGGGGGGCGGCGTTCGCCGCTGTCACCGCTGCCGCGGGGCGTGGGGGTCTGTCTGTCAGCCATGCTTGATTCCTCCAAGTAAATACTGTTTCTATTCTACAGGGAAATTTCCTTCCCGTCAACGGGTCTAAGTCGAAATAACAAAAAATTCACGATTTTATGTCTACTTGCTCGCCCCGCTTGACCGGGCGGCCCCTTTTTATTATAATGGAAACACCAAATTTTAACGTGGGAGATGGATGTGCAATGAGCACGGTCATGACCGCCAGCGAGGTCCACAAGCAGTATACCGCCACCGTTACCGCCTTCCGGAAGCTGATTCCCGACCCGGCCCTGCGGCTGGCCTTCGGCCGGCAGGTGGACGGCTATGTCCGCCAGTACGTCCTGGGGGTGTGGCAGGCAGACAGCGCCAGCTCCATCTCCCCCCGGCACGTGGAGTTCTACAACGCCATCTGGACCCCGGGCAACCCGGTGCCCTCCGCCCTGTACTGGGAGGTGGCCACCGGGGTGGCCAACTTCGACCTGTTCCAGCCCCCCGCCTTCTTCCAGGACCTGCGCCAGTACGACCGCCTGCGGGGCACCTCCCTGGCCCGGCGGTTTGCCGACGACCTCACCCTGCTGCTGCTCCTCTTTGCAGCGGTGGATGGGGTGGTGAGCGAGAGCGAAGCGGGGTTTGTCAACGTGTGCAGCGAGGTGCTGCTGGAGCTGTGTGACAAAGACGGCCTGCGCGCCGGCCGTCCCGCCATCCGGGCGGACCAGTTTTCCGCACCCCGGCCGAGCCAGCCCGCCCCGGCCGTCAAGCAGGGGACGGCCCCCGCCCAAAAGGAGGAAGACCAGCCCCCGGCGGAGCCCGAACCCACGTTGGAGGAACTGCTGGCTGAGCTGGACGGGCTGTGCGGCCTGGACAAGGTGAAAAAGGACGTGAAAAGCCTCATCAACCTGGTGAAGGTGCGCAGGCTGCGGGAGGAGGCCGGCCTGCCCGTCCCCCCCATGTCCCTCCACCTGGTGTTTATGGGCAACCCGGGCACCGGCAAGACCACCGTGGCCCGGCTGCTGGCCAAGATTTACCACGCGGTGGGGGTGCTGTCCAAGGGCCAGCTGGTGGAGGTGGACCGCTCCGGCCTGGTGGCCGGCTTTGTAGGGCAGACCGCCCTGAAGGCCCAGGAGGCTGTCCAAAAGGCCATCGGCGGGGTGCTGTTCATCGACGAGGCCTACGCCCTGGTCAACGCCGAGAGCGCCAACGATTTCGGCCACGAGGCCATCGAGGTTATCCTCAAGAATATGGAGGACCACCGGAAGGACCTGATTGTGATCGTGGCGGGGTACACCGACCGGATGGAGCAGTTTATCCACGCCAACCCGGGGTTGGAATCCCGGTTTAACAAATATTTCTTCTTTGAGGACTACGACGGGAAGCAGCTGATGGAGATTTTCCGGTCCATGTGCAAAAAGAACGGCTACACCCTTTCGGAGGAGGGGGAGCAGTTCATGGAGAAGGACCTGCAAGGGCTCTACGAGGAGCGGGACGAGAACTTCGGCAACGCCCGGGACGTGCGCAACCTCTTTGAACAGGCGGTGGCCCGCCAGGCCGACCGGGTGTCTCAGCTGGAGGGGCCCACCAGAGAACAGCTGATGGAGCTGAAACCGGAGGATTTGGAGGAACCGTCGAGCGGCGACAGGTAGGGCGCGACGACCCGGCGCGCCGTCCCTAAACGGACGCGGAGATGGAAAACGGCGGGCCGAGTCGTCCCGCCCTACAAGGTGAAAGGGGACCTGTCCGTTGGAAACCTTCTTTTCTATCCTGGAGGACGAGGAGTACAACCAAATCTGGGACAGAATCGACAATGAGCTGCAATTCCAGCCCAGTATCCGGGTCAGTCAGGTGCCCTTCCGGCTCCCCGCGCCCTGGGTGGTCCACGATTTGACCTATTTCCCCGTGGAGCAGCGGTATGAGGACTTCAAGGAGACTGTGGTCCGGGCCCTGGTGGATTGCCTGGGGGAGGACGACTGGATTTACGCTCTGGACTGGCAGCACAGCGGCTTTCGCTACGACCCCCGCCGGCCCGTCACCGAGCACGACCACTGGGTGGAGGATGCGCGGTACGGCGGCGTGCTGGGCGGGGGCTACAACGCCTATTTTCCCGAATTTTACCCCGACGGGGACTATTACTTTTTCGTCCAGCGGGACCTGAAATGGGGCTATCTGGGCCACCCCTGGCGGCGGGAAATCTGGCTGTTCGGCGCGCCGCTGGTGGAGCGGCTGTCCCCGGAGCTGGAGGCGCTGGGCTTTCCGGTGAAAATTTTATCTGAAACGGAGTGATGGAAGGATGAAAGAACAGCTTGCGCGCCCCTATTATCAGGACACGGGCAGGCGGCCCTATCTGTACTACGCGGTGATTGGCATAGACGGGGAGGCGGAACTGGAGATTTCCCGCTCCCGGCACCGTGTGGACGAGGTGCCCGCCGGGCTGGTAATCAAGCCCTTCCGCCGCGCGGAGCACGCCGCCGAGATGGACCAGCTGCTGGGCGGCGCTCTGGGCCGGGAGCTGGAGAACCAGGACAGGGCCCTGTATGAGAAAGCAAAGGCCGGGGAGACCTGGCTGATTCTCCAGGGGGAGGTCCAGAAGGACGACACCCTGGACTATCTGCGCAACGCCGTGGGCATCGTCCAGGCGGCGCTGGACATGGGGGCGGATGCGGTGCTGGACCTCCACGCCCTGCGGCTTATCTCGCCCCAGGGGTGGAAAACCTTTTTTGACCCGCCCTTCTCCCCCTGGGAGCACGTGACCTTCCTGTGGAGCCCCATGGAGGACGGCAGCTTCTGGCTCCACACCCGGGGTATGCTGAAATTCGGCCGGCCGGACATCGGGCTGGAGGGGGTGCCCCAGTCGGAGCAGGGCCGGGCGATGGATATTTTCAAGCAGATGGTCTTCTACGGCGCCCAGGGGGCGGCGTTTACCCGGAACACAAGGCTGCATATCAGCGAGCACACGGCCTGTATGCTCCACCCGGAGCTGTCCGGAGAGATGGACGACCCGGACTACAACAACGAGCACTATCAGATGACCTGGGCGGACTGCAAATTTGAGGACGTGTAGGGGCGGATATCATCCGCCCGCAGAATAAACGTGCGTAGGGCGCGACGACCCGGCGCGCCGTCCCTGGAAGGACGCGGAGACGGAGCGCGGCGGGCCGGGTCGTCCCGCCCTACGCAAGGTTACCATATAAAAATGAGGAGGAAAATACCATGTTACTGAATTTCGACCAGATTGAGGAGAAGGTCATCCCCAAGATGCGGGGCGGCGAGGGAGAGATGATTACCCGGATGTTTGTCAACGAGGACACCAAGATTATGCGGGGCTGCCTCACCCCCGGCAGCACCATCGGCCTGCACACCCACGAGACCGACAGCGAGATGATTTTCATTCTCTCCGGCGCGGGCAAGGTGCTGTGCGACGGGGAGTATGAGCCCCTGGCCGCCGGGTCGGTCCACTACTGTCCCAAGGGCCACGAGCACAGCCTGATTAACGACGGGACCGAGGACCTGGAAATTCTGGCTATGATCCCCACCCACGGCGCATGAGGGTGGCCTTCTACACCCTGGGCTGCAAGGTCAACCAGTACGAGACCCAGGCCCTGGAGCAGCTCTTTGCCGGCCGGGGGCACACCCTGGTCCCCTTCGAGGGGGAGGCGGACGTCTACATCATCAACACCTGCACCGTCACGGCGGTGAGCGACAAGAAATCCCGGCAGGTGGTCCGGCAGGCCCGGAAGCGGGCCCCGGACGCGGTGGTGGCCCTGTGCGGCTGCTACCCTCAGACCCACCCCGACGATATAAAGAACCTGCCTGTGGACCTGGTGGCGGGCACCGGGGACCGGACCGGTTTTGTGGAGCTGGTGGAGCAGGCCTGGGCGGAGCGTCAGGAAAAAGTCACTGCCCTGGACGACGCCATGAAGCGCCGGGTCTTCGAGCCCCTCCCCGCCGGAGGGCTGGAGGGCCGCACCCGGGCCATGCTGAAGGTGGAGGACGGCTGCGTCAACTTCTGCACCTACTGCATCATCCCCTACGCCCGGGGACCGGTTCGCTCCCTGCCCCTCCAAGACGCCGCCACCCAGGCGGCCAGGCTGGCCGGGGAGGGGTACAAGGAGCTTGTCCTCACCGGCATTGAGATCTCCTCCTGGGGCCGGGAGCTGAAGAACGGGACCTCCCTCATCGACCTGGTGGAGGCCGTCTGCGCCGCCGCCCCCGGGTGCCGAATCCGGCTGGGGTCCCTGGAGCCCCGGACCGTCACCGAGGACTTTTGTATCCGGGCGGCCAAGCTGAAAAACCTGTGCCCCCACTTTCACCTGTCCATGCAGTCCGGCTGCGACGCCACCCTGAAACGGATGAACCGGAAGTATGACACCGCCCGGTTTTACCAGAGCGTGGCCCTTCTGCGGCAGCACTTTGATGCCCCCGCCGTCACCACCGATATGATTGTGGGCTTTCCCGGGGAGACGGAAACGGAGTTTGAACAGTCGCTGGACTTTATCCGGCGGTGCGCCTTTGCCTCCATGCACATCTTCCCCTACTCCAAGCGCCCTGGCACCCCGGCCGCGTCTATGCCCAATCAGGTGCCCAGGGGCGTCAAGGAGGAGCGGGCCCGGCGGGCGGCGGAGATTGCCGCAGGAATGGAGAATGGCTACCTGGCCCAATTCGCGGGACAGAGGGAGGAAGTCCTCTTTGAGGAGGAGCGGGACGGCCTGTGGCGGGGCCACACCACCCGGTACTGCGAGGTGCGGGTCCCCAGTGGGGAAAACCTCCACAACCAGCTGCGGCAGGTGTCCGTTACCGGCGTGGGGGACGGATTTCTGGAGGGGGAAATATTAAATTTGGGAAACGGGTAGAATCTGCCAGAGAACGGTGGTATAATAACCATCGGCCTTTTTGTAGGGCGCGACGACCCCGGCGCGCCGCCCAAGGCAGTTTTGCCATCTGAAACAGCGGGCCGCCGAGGTCGTCGGCCCCTACATATCAATCGATAACGCACCAAGGAGAGGAGCCCTGTCCCATGAGCGAGGAAATGAATTACAGCGCCAATCCAGGCAAGAACCTGGTCCGTGCCGTGGACGGCATCGACTATCTGCGCATCCCTGTCAAAACCCACCTGATCACCAAGGACGACGACATGGTGGACGTGGTGAACAAGTACCCCAAGGACAAGATGCAGCCCGGCGATATCCTGTTTATCTCGGAGAAGGCGGTGGCCTGCACCCAGAGCCGGGCCATTCCCATGGAGGACATCAAGCCCCGGAAGCTGGCGATTACCCTGAGCCGCTATGTCACCAAGACCCCCGCCGGCATCGGCCTGGGTATCCCGGAGACCATGGAGATGGCCCTTCAGGAGTGCGGCACCCTGCGGATCCTGTTCGCCGCGTTCTGCTCGGTGATTGGAAAAATCTTTGGCCAGAGGGGCTGGTTTTACAACGTGGCCGGGCCCAAGGCCCGGGGCATCGACGGCCCCACCGAGGGCACCATTCCGCCCTATGACCACTACGTGGTCCTCACCCCCGCCGACCCCATGGGGACGGCCAAGCGCCTGGCACAGGCGCTTGGATACCCCGTCGCCATTGTGGACATCAACGACCTGGGGGCCAACATCCTGGGCTTCTCCGAGAAGCAGCCCACCATGGACTGGCTGGCCCGGGCGCTGGGGGACAACCCCCTGGGCCAGGGGGAGGAGTGCACCCCCATGGGCATCCTGCGCAAGGCGTAATCCCCCGGTTTCCTTCCGCCACGAGAGGAGGTTTTTCCATGAGACGACTGTCCCTGCCCATGCTGCTGGCGGTCCTGCTGCTGGCGGCCTGCGGGCTCGGGGGAGAGACCGGCTCCGGCCCGGCCTCTGAGCCGCCGGGCAGCGTGTCCGCCGGCGGGGAGGAGATATTTGTCTTCACCCGGGACAACCTGCCCCGGCTGGACGGCTCCACCTCCACCGCCCCCCTGGCCCGGGCCATGTGCGCCGTGCTGCTGGGGGAAGACCTGGACCAGGTGGCCGAGCTGGTCAACTTCAACCGCACCACCCAGTCCTTCCGCAACCTGATGGCCGGGACGGCCGACCTGGTGCTGGCCGCCGAGCCCGCCCCGGAGGTGCTGGCCGAGCTGGAGGGGGAGGGCCGGTGGCTGATCACCCCCTTCGCCACCGACGCGCTGCTCTTAGTGGTGAACCGGTACAACCCGGTGGACGTCCTGAACGCCGACCAGGTGCGGAAAATTTACACCGGGGAGATCACCAACTGGAGCCAGGTGGGGGGCGAGGACCTGGAGATCGTCCCCTTCCAGCGCAACCAGGGGGCGGGCAGCCAGACCATGTTTGAAAAGGTGGTGATGGAGGGGGCCGAGCCCATGGAGCCCCCTGCCACCTGGACCTCCAACAGCATGGAGGGGCTGCTCAACGCGGTGCGGGAGTATGACAACTCCGCCGCCGCCCTGGGCTACACCGTCTACTACTACGCCAACGACATGGAGATGGCCAGGGGGCTGAAGGTGCTGGCCATCGACGGGGTGACCCCCTCGGCTCAGGCCATCCGGGCGGGGGAGTACCCCTTCCTCAACCCCTATTTCGTCTCCATTGACAAGGACGCCCCCCAGGACAGCCCCACCCGCATCCTCTACGACTGGGTGCTGGGGCCTGACGGCCAGAAGCTGGCGGCGCTGGAGGGCTACGTCCCCGTGACCGACGTGGAGGGCTGAGCCATGAAAAATCGCTGTCTGGCCCTGCTCCTGTCCACCCTGCTGCTGGCCGGCTGCGCCCCGTCCGGGTCGGCGGCCTCCTCCGCTCCGGCGGAGGGGAAGGGCGCTTCCGGCGTCCAGGTGGACTGGTCCCGGCTGGAGGAGAGGACCGGCCGCCTGCCCGACACCGACGGCGGGCGGTGGTATCCCGACCGCACCGACCGCCTGATTCCCGGGCCGGACTACGGCCTCCTGGTGCCCTATGTGGGGGGCCAGGCCTACTCCTTCAACCGCTGGGAGTGGGAGGGGGAGGTGCAGGAGTATTTCTCTGACTGGCCCACTGCCCTCTACGGCCTGATGACCCGGGAGGGGAAAATTGTGGTGGACCCGGTGTATCAGAACGCACAACCCTACAGCTACCGCTGGGAGGGGGAGGACCGCGCTCTGCCCGTCCTGATTCTGGGGCGGGCGGGCCCCCAGTGGGAAAAGTTCGGCAGCGGGAGCCGGTACGCCGTGGCGGCGGAGGACGGCAGTTGGATGACGGATTTTGAGTTTTTGAACTACACCAACAAGGAGGACCAGCTTTTCCTCCTGCGGCCCGAGGGGTGTACTGTGCTGGACAGCCAAACCGGTTCCAGAAAGGACTGGAGCTGGAAGGAGCTGGATATGCCCGCGTCCGGGGAGGAACTGTCGGAGACCCTCTCCTTTATCCAATGGGTCACCGGGCTAAACTGGCTGGATGAGGGGATATGCTTGGGACAGGATATGTCATCCGACAGTGAAAGCTGGGAAAAGACCCCGGTGAGGATACTTCAGCCCGAGACCGGCGAGGTGCGCTGGGTGGAACAGGGCCAGTGGGAACAGTGGCAGGATGTGTATTTCGACCAGCGCTGGGGCGAGAGGGAGGAGTTGTTCCACGAGAACGGCGGGATTTCCTTAACTGTGGACGGCCAGTCCTATTTTCTGAAGGACACTTATGAGACGGGTAGGCTGTCTATCAAACGGGGGGACTTCGCTATTTTGGACGAGCAGCATGCGGGGAACAACATCTGGACCCTGTACCGCCTGTCCACCGGGGAGCAGTTGATGGAGGGGGCGGAGTTCGAGCTCATCGCCGACCGGTTCCGGCCAAATTCTATTTTTCCCGCCGCCTATGAGCGGGGCGCCTGGACCGTTTTCAACGACCGTCTGGAGCCCGTCCTCACCCTGCCCCCTACCCAGCGGGATAATTGGGTGCAGTTTTCCCTTCAGGACGGGCTGCTGACCTTCAAAGAGAACGACGGCATTTTCTTCGGGGCCTACGACCTGGACAAGGGGGAGTACGTCTTTTTCCGCAATCTGGACATGGGCGACTGAAAGTGTAAACAAATTATGAACCCTCTTGCATTTTGGCGGGAGGTGCGCTAGAATACGGTTAGCACTCAAAAAGAAGGAGTGCTAACTGTATTGTTATCTAAGTAAATATATATACACGGAGGAATCGCAATCATGGCAAAGAAGCAATTCAAGGCGGAATCCAAGCGGCTGCTGGACCTGATGGTCAACTCCATCTACACCCACAAGGAGATCTTCCTGCGGGAGCTGATCTCCAACGCCAGCGACGCGGAGGACAAGCTGGCCTACAAGTCCCTCACCGACGACAGCGTGACGGTAAAGCGGAAGGACCTGAAGATCACCATTGTGCCCGACAAGGAGGGGCGGCTGCTCACCGTGTCGGACAACGGCGTGGGCATGAGCAAGGAGGACCTGGAGGCCAACCTGGGCACCATCGCCCGCAGCGGCTCGGGCCAGTTCAAGGCCGGCCTCAGCGAGGACGACAAGGCGGCGGATAAAATCGACGTTATCGGACAGTTCGGCGTGGGCTTCTACTCCGCCTTCATGGTGGCCGACCACGTGACGGTCATCTCCCGGGCCTGGGGCAGCG
>ERZ779626.951-NODE-951-length-14511-cov-6.663877_pt1 | contig 14511 bp, 23 predicted proteins | sample MGYA00514209_ERZ779626 | MGnify/ENA primary metagenome ERZ779626 (study PRJEB29562, sample SAMEA4376713) | mouse gut metagenome | isolation source: Cecum | study: EMG produced TPA metagenomics assembly of the A DSS colitis mouse model was used to assess the...
CGCGCCGGTATTGGAAAGGTCCTTCACGTCGTAGGAATAAAGCGCCCAGGGATTCTGGAGAATTTTATCCCCCAGGGCATGATCGGAGATCAAAAAAAGCTTCTTCAGGAGGGAGGAACAGAAGATGAGACCTGAGCAACGGACTATGATCCCAATTCAAGGCGGATTCCAAACCCGGGAGGCAAAGGACGGGGAGCTGTACATACAAGGCTATTTCTCCGTTTTCAACTCAGCTTACCGCATCTGCGACGGTCTGTCGGAAAAAATTGCGCCCGGCGCGTTTTCCGACACCCTGGGCGAGGATATCCGGGCGCTGACCAATCATGACACCACTCTGGTGCTGGGCCGGAACAAGGCCGGCACGCTGGAGCTTCGGGAAGATGCTCATGGCCTTTTGGGCAGCGTCCGCATCAACCGGGACGACCAGGACGCCATGAACCTGTACCGCCGTGTACAGCGGGGGGATGTGGACCAATGCTCCTTCGGTTTCTTCATCCTGGATGAGGAGCGGATCGTCCGTGAGGACGGAAGCGTCGAGTACATCATCAAGAAGGTTCGGCTTCTGGAGGTTTCTGTTGTAACCTTCCCGGCATATGAGGAGACCTCTGTTTCCGCCAGGACGCGGCAGGAGGAAGATATCCGCCGCCGGATGCTGGAGGAGCAGCGGACGGCGCTGCGAAAAAAATTGAAGGGAGAATGACTATGGCACTAAAGGCGCTGCTGCTGAAGCGGCAGATTGACGAGAAGAAAAACAGAATGGCGGCCCTGTCCGCCAAGACGATGGAGCTGGATACCCGGGAGCAGGAGCTTGAGGCCGCTTTGGAGAAGGCATCCACGGAGGCGGAGCTCCGGTCCGTGCAGAAGCTGGTGGACGCCTTTTCTGCGGAGCAGGAGGCGCACCGGGCGGCGGTGCACGCCCTGGAGCAGGAAATTGCCGCCGGTGAGGAGGAGTTGCGGACCCTGGAAGCGAAAACGCCCGCGCCCCCGGCTGAGAGCGGGCCGGTGCCCTCTACGGAAAGAAGCGAGCGAAAGGATGATGTTATCATGACCAGACGGATGACCCTCGCCTATGGCGGCATGACCATGGAGCAGAGGGACGCCTTTGTCCGGAGAGACGACGTGCAGGAATTCCTCGGCCATTTCCGCGAAATGTTCCGGGGCGGACAGAAGCGGGGCGTCACCGGCGGGGAACTGCTGATCCCCACGGTCGTCCTGGAATTGCTGCGGCAGAATATTGAGGGTTATTCCAAAATGCTCCGGCATGTCCGATTCCTCAGCGTTGCCGGCCGCAGCCGGCAGCCCATTATGGGCGCGATTCCCGAGGCCGTCTGGACCGAGGCCTGCGCCGCCCTGAACGAGCTGAATTTCACGCTCAACGACGTAGAGGTGGACGGGTATAAGGTGGGCGGCTATGTGGCCATCTGCAACGCACTGCTGGAGGATTCGGACCCCTCCCTGCTGGCGGAAATCATTATCGGAATGGGCGAAGCCATTGGGATCGCCGTCGACAAGGCCATCTTTTTCGGAAAGGGCGTGAAGATGCCGCTGGGCATCGCTACCCGCCTTGCCCAGACCTCCAAGCCCAGCGATTACCCCAAAAGCGCCAGGGAGTGGCAGAACCTGTCCCAGTCCAATGTTATCACCATTCCCTCGGGCACCACTGGGCTTGCGCTGTTCCAGGCGCTCACCCGGGCGGGAGGCGCGGCAAAAGGCCGCTATTCCAGAGACGGTAAATTCTGGGCCATGAATGAGGCGACCCACACCACCATTCTGGCGGAAGGCATGAGCATCAACGCGGCCGGGGCCATTGTCTCCGCGATGGCCGGCACCATGCCGGTGGTGGGCGGCGATATCATGGTGTTTTCCGACGATATCATGCGGGACGATACCATCATCGTCGGCTATGGGGACCTGTACCTCCTGGCGGAGCGGGAGTGCACGTCTGTGAAATACAGCGATATCCCGCTGTTTATCCAGGATCAGACCGTTGTCAAGGGGACGGCGCGTTACGACGGCACGCCGGTGATTCCGGAGGCTTTTGTGGCCATCGGCCTGGGAAAGGCCCCTACGCTGGAAATGCCCTTTGTCCAGGACGTGGCCAACCCCTCCGTGGCGGCGCTGCGGTCCCTGGCCATCGGCGCGCTGGCTCTGGAGCCCTCTTTCCACCCCGATACCCTGGAGTATACCGCCTCCACCAGCAACGCCACCAACATGATCAGCGTCGTGCCCACCACGGGCTCTCTGGCCTCCGTAAAGGTCAACGGGAAAAAGGTCCAGAACGGCGCCGCAGCGGCCTGGGAGGACGGGGAGAACACGGTAAGCGTTACGGTGGCCAACGGCGACAAGACCAAGACCTACACCGTCGCCGTGACCAAGAATTGACGGGCCGCCATGGACAACGACACCATGCTGAAGCTCCTGAAGCTGGATCTTCAGCGGACAGCGGAGCTTCCGGGAGACGCGGAATACCTTCCGGCCTTGCTTGAGACCGCCCGGGCCAGTCTGGCCAGACAGGGCATTCAGGACGACGGGACCATGGATTACGGCCAGACCGTTATCGGGACCGCCGCCTGGATTTACCGGAAGCGCATTAGCGGAGAGGCGGAGCCGGCCTATCTCCGCCGTCTCCGGAAGGACCTGCTTTTGAGCCGGGGACGGGGGGCGGCAACATGATCCTGGATTCCGGCGTGCTGACCATATACGCGGTGTCCTCCTCGGAGGGCTCCGCGCCCCCGCCGGTGAGACACCGCTTGACGGAAAAGCTCACCGCCCTTTACGGGGAGAAGGTAGTGGGGGCCGCCAGCTATTACGCCGCCGCCAAGGCCGGACAGCGCATTGACCGGGCCGTCCGCATCTGGCGGGCCCCGTCCGTCACCGTCCGGGACATCTGTTTTTTGGACGGCCAATACTACCGCATCCAGAAAGTCACGCCCGCTGCCGACGACGACGGGCTTCTCGTGACGGACCTGGATCTGGAGAACGACGACGATATTTTGAGGGGGTGGGCCAATGAGAGTCAAGGTTGACGGCCTGGCGGACGCCGTGCAGCTGGAGCTTCAGAATTACAGCGAGGAAGTTAAGGAAGGGATGACTAAGGCCTTCAAGGAAATCGCCGCCCAGTGCGTGAAGAAGCTGCGGCAGACCTCTCCCAAACGGGGCGGCGATTACGCGAAAAGCTGGAAACGGAAAATGACCGTCACCCCTTCCGTGATTTCCGCAACCGTCTACAGCAAGAAGCCCTACCAGAATTTGACCCATTTGCTGGAGCATGGGCACGCGAAAGCCGGCGGCGGGCGGGTGGAGGGAATTCCCCATATCGGCCCGGTGCAGGAATGGGCCGGGGAGGAGGCCCTGGCCGCGCTGGCGGAGCTCCTGGAGGGCAGCTGATATGACCCACGAGGAGCTTTTGGAAATCCTCCGCCCCACGGGCGTCCCCTGGACCTATCACCACTGGGAAAAGAAACAGGAGCCTCCCTATGGGGTATACCTGGACGATGGGGACGACCCCTTCTTTGCTGACGGCTGCAACTATTTCGCTTTTCTTGCTGTGCGGTTAGAGCTTTATTCCCTGGAGCGGGACCCGGCCCTGGACCAAAGGGTCAAGGATGCCCTAGACGCGGCAGGCCTCTCTTATGATGTTGATTATACCTGGATTGCGTCGGAGGGTCTGTATGAAACCATTTTCGAATTCGAGGTGTAAGCTATGCCGATTAATCCGAACAAAGTTAAATATAACCTGCTGAACGTGCATTACGCTCTCATGAATGTGAGCGAGAGTGGAATTGTCACCTTCGGCACGCCAAAGCCCCTTCCCGGCGCCGTGAATCTTACCCTGACCCCACAAGGAGACTCCAGTACATTCTACGCGGACGGTATCGCCTACTACGTCTCCGTGGCCAACGGCGGCTACCAAGGCGATCTGGAACTTGCCCTGATCCCTGACTACTTTTCCCAGGACGCCCTGGGGGAGACTCTTGATGAGACGGACAAGGTGATGGTGGAGCATGCTTACGCGGAGCCCTCCCTCTTTGCGCTTTTATTCCAGATTATGGGGAACGTCCACGGTGTGCGGAATGTGCTGTACGGCTGCACGGCGTCCCGGCCCAACATCGCCGCCGCCACCACCACCAACACCAAGGCGCCCCAGACCGCCACGCTGCCCATCACGGCGGCTCCTATGGCGGACGGCATCGTGAAAGCCTACACCACCAAGGACACGCCGGAGACTGTCTATAACAACTGGTATAAAAACGTGTGGATGCCCGCGCTTCCGGAGGCGGTCTGATGGAACGGACGGTATTGATTGAGGGCAGGGAGGTCCGGCTCCGGGCCTCTGCCGCGATCCCCAGGCTGTACCGCCTCCAGTTCCGGCGGGACATCCTCCAGGATATGCAGGCCATTCAGCGGGAGATCGCAAAGGCCAAGGCCGCGCGGGAGGAAGCCCTGGCGGCGGGGGAGGCGGACCCCGGGTCCACCCTGCCGCTGGAGGCCCTGACACTGTTTGAGAACGTGGCCTATGTGATGGCCCGTCACGGGGACCCCTCCGGGGTCCCGGACAGCATCGACGAGTGGCTGGACGGCTTCGGCTCCTTCTCCATCTACACGGTTTTCCCGGTGGTTCAGGAGCTTTGGACGGAAAATCTCCGGACGCTGAATCCCACTAAAAAAAAATCCCGCCGACGGAGAGGGAAATGTCAACGGCGCTCTTCCTCCTCCGGGCGGCGCAGTTAGGCATCCCGGTGTCCGACTTGGACACATTAACCATCGGCATGGTTTTGGACATGTGCGCCGAAGCGTTAAACGATAACGAGGAGTACGCCGTCCTCGGCACCCAGGAGGATTTTGAACGCCTATAAAGCGGGAATCGCGGTGTCCGACTTGGACACATTGAACATCGGCATGGTTCTGGACATGTGCGCCGAGGCCCTGAACGACCAGGAGGACTACGCGGTGATTGCAGCCCAGGAGGACTTCGACCGCTTCTGAAGGAGAACAACAATGGCAAAAAATAGAGTCAAGGGAATTACCGTTGAAATTGGCGGGGACCTTACAAAGCTGGACAAAGCGTTTCAGGGTACAAACAAATACATTTCTGCCACCACCAGTGAGCTGAAAAAAGTGGAGCGGCAATTAAAGTTAGACCCTACCAATACCATCCTGCTGACGCGAAAACTGGAACTATTGGGAGAACAAGCAGAAAAAACCACGAGTAAATATAGGTCCGCAAAAGAGATTCTGGATTCTGTTGTGCCCGACGACGCAAAATACGCAGAATGGGAAAAGGTTCTGACTTCTGTTCAAGGTCAAATGACAAAAGCGGCAAATGAAGCGTCAGAGCTGAGAAAAGAAGCGAAAGAGCTTGTAAAACAAGGATTTTCCCCAGACAGCGAAGATGTGAAAGTTCTTGCTGACAGGGCCGCCGAAGCCGACAAACATTTTGAGGAATTGCGGCAGTCACTTGCTAAAACCTATAATGAAATGAAGCGGCCTGTTAAAACGGATGCTTTTAAAACCATGCAGGCGGATGTCGAAGCGTACAGACTTGAAATGGAAAAATCTAACGATGACATTGACTACTTCCATTCTGTTGCCGCCGCAAAGTTTTCTGCTGCAGCGGATGATATTTCCGACAAAGCTGGAAAAATCGCGTCCGCAACCAAGGGCGTGTCGCTGGCCGCCGGGGGGCTGCTGGCCGGTATGCTGGGAAGCGTAAAGGGGACGGAGGAATTCCGGTCCGACCTTTCCAAGCTGGAGACGAACGCACGACTGGCGGGATTGGGACTGGAGTCTACGGAAAAGGCAATGCGCCAGCTGAACGCGGTTTCGGATGAAACGGACTCCAGTGTGGAGGCCCTGTCCAACCTTCTACAGGCAGGCGTCACGGATTCCAATCTCCAGCGGGCCGTGGAGAATCTGGCGGGGGCGGCGATTTCGTTCCCGGATACTATCAAGATTGAGAGTCTGGCGGACAGTCTCCAGGAGACGCTGGCGACGGGCTCCGCCACGGGGCAGTTTGCGGAGGTTTTGGCCCGGCTGGGCGTGAGTGTGGAGACCTTTAACGCCCAGCTGGGCCAGGTTCCCGGAGAAGCGGATAAGTTAAACTTTGCGCTGGATACCCTGCAAAACCAGGGCTTAGCGGGGGTATACAACGCCTGGACGCAAAATAATGAGGCGCTCATCGAAAACAAGGACGCAAATTTGGAATTTCAAAAATCCTTGGCTGACCTGGCGGAAAAGATGCAGCCGCTGATGACGACCATCACAGAACTTGCTACTTCTTTCATGGGATTTTTTTCAAGTCTGGACAGTGGAACCCGTAAGGCCATCGTAGGTTTGATTGCGCTGGTTGCAGGAATCAGTCCCGTTGCCAATGCTGTTTCCAGTGTGAGCGGTGCGCTTGAAGCTGTGGATAGAGTATCAGGCATTTTTTCAGATGTTGCAGGGGATAAGGTATACCGCACATTTTTAAAATGGTCGGCAATTATTCTTGCCGTTGTCACTGCGGTAGCCTTGTTGATCGCCATGATCAATATCCTTTTGGGTAAAAGCGATGATATGCAATCTGCTTTAGGTTCTATGGGGAGTGCCGCTGGAAATATGTCGGGAAATATTGGCGGCGGAAGCGGTCCGGGTTCGCCCCGGCAAAGCGCCGCCCCCCTGGCGATGTCCGGCGATATCCTGGACAACTATCCTCATTTCGCCTCCGGCGGGCTGTTCGCGCCCAACAACCCCATGCTGGGGGTGCTGGGGGACCACAAGACCGAATATGAGGTGGCGGCTCCGGAGTCCGTGATTGAAAGCTCCGTCCAAAAAGCCCTTTTGACCTCCGGACTGGGCGGAGGCCAGAAGACGGTGGTGGACGTGCATTTTTCCGGGACCCTGGCTCCGCTGATCCGGCAGCTGCATCCGCTGATTACCGCCGAAACCACCCGTCTGGGTCCGGCCATGGCTCCGAGGAGGTGAGGGCGGTGAACGGCATCCAGATGGACGGGAGGCACTACCGGGTGCGGATCGTGTACGACACCATGGAGCGGAGCTTTTCCCTGGCCGGCGGAAGCAACGAGGGGTACATGCTTTCCCGCCGCCACGAGCGGGACCTGGTGGGAAGCGGGTACTCCTATGAGCTGGGAATTGAGCCGGACCCCCGCTTCCCGGAGGACTACGACGCGTTTTATGACGCCGTCAGCGCCCCGGTGGACAGCCACGAGATCACCATGCCCTACGGCCAGTCCTCCATCACCTTTCAGGCGGAAATCCAAAGCGGTACGGACCGCTGGCGGGGAAGGCTGGCGGGAAAGAACCGTTGGTCCGGACTGAAAATCCTCTATACGCCCATTGAGCCTCAGCGTCCGGCCGAATGACAGGAGGTCCCATGCACAATCAGATTACATACGCCGGGCGGTCCTATGGGGACGGCGCCCTGGAATCCGTGTCCATGCATACGGCCTCGGGGCTGTTTTCCCTCCAGCTGGAGGCGGACACCCTGACGGCGGTGGTGAGGACGGAGGACAAGTCTATAACCCGCTTCGACAAAAACGAACCCATACAGTACACCCACCGCGGGCGGGTCCGCTTCCGGGGCTTCCTCCAGTCCGTGGACCGGGAGGGGCAGAACCTCTATTCCCTGACGGCGGCGTCCGCCATCGGCCTGCTGACGGAGCGGAACCACCCGGGAGGCATCTATACCGGGCAGACGGCGGAGAGCGTGATCAAGGACATCTGCGGGGACCTCCCGGTCCTTGTCAAGAGCAATATCAAGGATATCCCCCTCTACGGCTGGCTGCCCTACGCCAAGCCGCCCAAGAGCTCCGCCCGGGACAACCTCTGCCAAGTGCTGTTCGCCCTGGGGGCAACGGTGCGGGCGGATGCGGACGGGGTTCTGCGGGTGTTTATCCTGTGGGACGGAGCCAGCGGCGCCGCTCCGGAGGAACGCATATACGAGGGGGCCAGCGTGGAGTATGAGGGCGCTGTCTCCGCCCTGGCGGTGACGGAGCACCAGTACATGCAGGGCGGGGAGGAGGCTGCATTGTTCGAGGGTACGGCGTCCAACGGCGACGTGGTGGAGTTCCCGGAGCCGATGTATGACCTGAAGGCGGCAGGGTTTCGCCTCCTGTCCCATGGGGACAACCACGCCGTGCTGTCCGCCGGGACGGGGACGCTGACGGGCCGGAAGTACATACACAGCACCCGGCAGGTCATCCGGTCCGTGTGGCCGGGGGTCCCGGAGAACGTGAAGTCCATCACGGACCCCACGCTGGTGTCCCTGACCAACTCCAACGCAGCGGCGACGCGTCTGGCGGCGTATTACAAGTGCCGGGAGGTCATCGAGAACGGCGTGGCGCTCAAGCAGCAGGACGCCGGGGACCTGCTGAGGGCCTATCACCCCTACGACAGGGAGACGGTCTCCGCGTGCGTGGAGAGCATGGACGTGAACGGGTCCGGCATCCTGAAGGCGGACATGAAGCTCCTTGTGGGTTACGAGCCGCCACAGCCGGATACGACGGAGTTCTTCAGCAGCTTTATCGTCGTCACGAAGAGCGGGACCGTCACGCTGCCGGAGGGGACCGTCCGCATCCGCGCCGTGCTGATCGGCGGTGGCGAAGGCGGCGAAGGCGGCACACACGGGACCGCCGGGGCGGCGGGCGGTCTTGCGAGCATCACCCGGACGAGGGCCGGCGGCAGTGTCGGGAAGGCCGGGGAGCCCGGGAAAGGCGGCGGAGGCGGGAAAGGCGGAAAAGGCGGGAACATTGCCATTTTCGATATCGACGATCCAGGGACCACGCTCCAGATAAAACTCGGGCCGGGCGCCCAGGGGGCCCCCGCGCATCCTCCGGATAGTGTCTCGTCGCCTTCCCCGCCTACCAATCCGCACACATACCTGTATACCCACGTGGATCTGCCGCTCGACCAGCGCGGAGTGTACAGCAGCGTTGACGGCTCCCCGAGCGATACCGGGTACTACGAGCCGATGGAGAGGAAGACCTACGCACGCCCCGGAGCGGACGGCATCGACGGAGGCGACGGTGGCGAGGCCGGCAGCGGGTCGTTCTCGACGCCAAGTGATGAGGTCCTGGGCATCATCTACCGCCTGACCACCACGCCGGGCAAAGCCGGCGGCGGCGCGGCGTCGTACTCTGGCGGCAAGGGTGCGGAGAGCTATTTCGAGGCGAAATACACCGTGTATGAGGACACGTATTACTACCCCACGGCTGAGACCAGGGTCTCCGCCGGTTCGGTCCCCAGCGGCGGCGGCGGCGCGGCCAACGGTGAAAATGGCGGGAGCCCGTCTTCCGTGACGAAGAACGCCGGCGGCAAGGGCGGCAAGGCGGCTGCCCCGGCCCCGAGCACGGTCCCCGGTTCCGGCGGGAACGGCGGGAACGGCGGAGGCGGAGGCGGAGGCGGCGGCGCGGGCTATGTCGGGGCGAACCAGGGGAACCAGAACCCAGGCCCGGAAGTCACCGAAAGCAGCGCGGGAGCCGCCGGAGGGGCCGGTGGCGAGGGCAGCGACGGCACGAACGGCGCGTCCGGCTGCGCGATCATCTATTATTCACAGGCGAAAACAATGCAGAGGGGCGCTTTGATGGACAGCAAGGGGCGGTTCGTCCTGGATGCTCTGGGGCGGCTGATCGTATTTTAGGAGGTACATATGACACAGGCGGAATTTAACGCCATGCTTCAGACGGCGGTCGCCCAGGGCCTTCCCGGCGGATATATCTCCAGCCGATGGAGCTGGGAGGAGATGGAGTCAATGCTGCAGCAAATAACTGCCCCTTTGGAGTGGTATGATGTGGCGATTGTTTCGGGCACAAACCTTGGTTACGGACACAGTGGGTGGAATCCGATTCAGTACACGAAAGACAGCAACGGCACTGTTTTTTGCACGGGTGGCCGGATTGGCATTTACGACAGCAATGGGGGCCCTGCCGGGACGTTTGGCGGGAACCCGCTCATCTTTTACGTCGCCCAGGGATTCCAGCCCAGGAAATACATTCGGCTTCCAGCGGTGGGGGTCAGGACAGATAAGAGTATGGTTCCGTCAAGTATAGACGTGGGTACAAGCGGCGGCATTCAGATGCACACACCGCCTTCCGAATTGATTTTCGAGCTTGACGTCCCCCCTTTTGTGTTCCAGGCGAAATAAAAGGAGGCTGTTTGTATGAACGCTCAGTATGCTTGCGTGACAGGAAGCGATATGATTTACCGGAACCTCGTCCTCGTTTGTATGGAGGGGGGCCAGGAAAAGATTCTGAACTACACGCTTAAAGACGGCGAGCAACTGGTTTACGCTATGCCACCCGCCCAGCGGGTTTATGGCAGCCAGGAAGGCTTGATTCGGCCGAGATGGAACAAAGAGACAGCGCGATGGGAAGAATCTGCCTTGGCAGAAGAGGTTTTGGAAGAGAAGCCTTGAGGCAAGAGAATATGACGGAAATTTTAGTAGCGCTGATTGGCCTGGCGGGGTCCGGCCTTGGGTCCGTGCTGGGCATCCTGGTCAGCAGTAAGCTGACCCAGTACCGGCTGGAGCAGCTGGAGAAGAAGGTGGAAATTCACAACCGGGTGATCGACCGGGTGTACAAGCTGGAGGAACGGACAGAGCTTCAGGAGGAGAAGATCAAGGTGGCGAATCACCGGATCGGGGATTTAGAGAAGAAGGTGGACGGGTGAAGGGGCGGAGACAGCAGAGTCCCATGAAAACTTCAAATCTGATCCTGCTGGCGCTGGGGGTGTTCGCCTTGGGCTTCATCGTGGCCATGACGGTGATCTTTTGCGTCAAGGGCGCGGTGCCCGATACGCTGATTCAGTATACTCTGGGGGCCGGGGGCGTGGAGGCTCTGCTGCTGGCGGGGATCAAGATTTCGAAAGTAAAAGCCGGGGACAAGCCCGGAGAAAGTGAGGATACATATGAATAATCTGTATGAAATTACCGGCAATCTGCTGGCGGCGTTCGCCGTGGGCCTTCTGGCCTATCTGACGCCGAAGCTGAAGGCGTGGCTGATTGCGCAGAGTGGCACTACCGTCTGGGAGGATATCCGCAAAATGGTCCAGGCGTTTGCCCGGGCGGCGGAGCAGCTGTACCATGACCAGGACCCCTCCGGAGAGGTCCGGAAGAAGTTTGTCCAGGAACAGCTCCGGGCGATGGGGGTGGAGATCACCGAAGCGGTCATTAATATGATTGAGGGGGCCGTCTGGGAGATCAACACGGAGAACCGGAAGGCCCTTGTGCAGACTAAGGAGATCGTCTCCGGGGGCGCGGAATGACAGCGGAAAGAGTAAAGGAGCTGTTTGAATGCCACAATATGTTCCCAATTTTAGAATCTGTTGGGTCTCAGCCAGTGTACATCCCTTACAACATCATCGCTCCGCACGAGGCACAAGCAATCCGAAATCATAGCCAGACCTTGCAACGGCTTGCGGAAAGAGGCGGCCTTGACTGGACGGAAGCGCTTGCTGTCTTAAATGACAAAACCTGGAAAGAAATGGGATATAAGTTCCATTTGCAGGAAGGCGAGATGGAAAAGGCAAAAGAAACAGTATTGGCCTATATCAGAGAAAGGAGTGGTAATTGTGGATGCCAGTAAAGTCTTGGACATCGCTCGGACAGAACTTGGAACCAAGGAGTCTCCGGCGAACTCCAACCGTGTCAAGTACAACACCTGGTACTATGGCCGGGAGGTGTCCGGCTCCGCCTACCCCTGGTGCATGGCGTTCGTGCAATGGGTCTTTGCCCAGGCGGGGGTTCCTCTGCCCATCAAAACCGCCTCCTGCGGGGCGCTGATGAACGCCGCCAAGAAGTCGGGCCAGTGGGTGACAAAGGACTACCGTCCAGGGGACGTGGTGATCTACGACTTCCCCGGCGGCGCGGCCACGGACCACACGGGCATTATCGAGAAGGTGACGCTGACCGGGGTAGTGGCTATTGAAGGCAACACCAGCCAGGACGGGAGCCAGTCCAACGGCGGCATGGTCTGCCGGAAAAACCGACCCTATAGTCAAATCGTGGGCGTTGTGCGCCCGAACTACCAAAAGGAGGACAAGCGTATGGGCAATACCCCCAGCCCCGCCCACAAGGAGGGCGTTGATTGGGCCAAGAAAAACGGCATCCTCACCGGCGACGCCGCCGGGGATCTGAAGCTCACGGAGCCCGTCACCCGGCAGCAGCTGTGCACGATGCTATACCGTTTTGCCAAGAAGATCGGCAAAATCTGAGTAAGGAAGCTGCGAATTCGCACCGATGCGCCTGGACAACCTCACGGAGGACGAGTGCGAAAATTATCGTCACGGCTGCAATTTTACGGACGATGAGAGAGCGGTTTTTGATTTGCGGGTAAAGGGGAAATCCCGCGTTGAAATCGCCGCGTCCCTGGCGATATCCATTGCTACGACAGATCGACGGCTTCGCGGCATCTATGCAAAAGTAAATAGGGTGAAGGAGCTGGGGCGTTAAGCCCCGGCTCCTTTTTGTGTGATAGTTTTTTGATAGGAAATTGATAGTTTTTCTTTCGAAATTTGGTGTATGATGGAAGGCGAAAAAACAGAAGGAGCGAACCACATGGAACAGTATCGTTTCGACCCCTATACAGGACAGCCGCTGAACCCGCAACGGCCCGTGAATAATCGCACATGGCTTGGAGGCGGACACCAGCCCGGCGGACAAGTTCAGGCCCCCACACAACCCCCGGCCCGGCAGGATGCACCCAACGTGATTTTTCGCCCCGTGGCCTCTTTTGATGAGGCAAAGGCGGTCCCCACGGACTTCTCCGGGGCACTGACCATCATGCCGGATTGGGCGCATGGCTATATCTACGCCAAGGCCCTGGGAGACAATGGGGCTCCGGTATTCCGGACCTATCGTGACGTCGATTACAGCCCCGTTCAGACGCCGCCCCCGCAGACAGTGGCGGCTCCCGCCCCTGCGGTGGAATACGCGCCGCTGGAAGAGCTGGAACGGCTCAGGCAGGATGTCAATGCTCTTCGGAAAGAACTGGCGGCGGGGAAGACGCCCGCCAAGGAGACGGCGGAGAAGCCCGCCGGGAAGGGGAGTAAGACTTGAACGACATGATTCAGAGCATCATCCAAACCGCCGTCAGCGGCGGCAGCACCATGGATCTGGTGCAGAAATATTTGAACAGCCAGAACCCTAACGACCCCAAGGTTGCCCAGGCCCGCCGGATGATTTTTGGAAAATCCTCGGGAGAACTAGAGCAGACCGGGCGGAATTTGCTGCGGGAGGCCGGGACCACCCCGGAAGAAATTCTCTCCGGACTGGGTATCCATTTTTAAGTTTTCTAAAGAAAATCAAATAATAAGTCAAATCTTCACTTCTTTTCAGTTTGCGGTCTTGACCAAAACCGCTCCCAATCGGCATCGTCCGGGGAGCGTACGGCCCCGGCTTGCAATATTTGAAAAGGAGTTTTTTTTATGGGCAACGAGCTTTTGACCGGCTTTCTTGCCGGCCAGTCCGACAACAACAGCAACGGAAACAACGGCGGCGGCTTCTTTGGCAACGAAGGCCTGTGGGCCGTCATCATCCTGGCGATCATTTTTGGCTGGGGAAACAACGGGAACGGCTTCGGAAGCCGAAACGGCGGCAACGGAGGTGATAATGTGACGGTCGTTCCTTATCCCGCCCCCGGCTACGGCATGGGCTTTGGCGGCGGATATCCCACGGAAGCGGTTCTCCAGAGGGCCCTTGATACCCAGACGATCATCAGCAAGCTGGACGGCAACACCCAGGGCCTGTGCGACGGCTTCTACGCCCAGAGCAACGCTATCAATGGCCTGGGGACTACCATCATGCAGGGCTTCAACGGCGTTGACCGGGCTATCTGCCAGCAGGGATATCAGACCCAGGCGGGCTTTAACGCGCTGGGCAGCCAGATCGCTTCTTTCTGCTGCGAAACCAAGAGCGCCATCGGAGATGTCAAGTATCAGATGGCGGCGGACACCTGTGACATCAAAACCTCCATTCGGGATGTCGGACGGGACATCATCGACAACCAGAACGCCAACTATCGCGGCCTGATGGACTTCATGGTCCAGAGTAAGATGGAAGCTCTCCAGGCTGAGAATCAGACTTTGAAGCTGGAGAAGTCCCAGGCTGCCCAGAACGGGTATATTGATGCCGTGGGCAACTCGATTGTTGCGCGGCTCCAGCAGGCCAGCGGCTGGAATAACGGCTGTGACTGCGGCGGAAATCGCTGCTGCTGATCTTTTCCGGCTTTAGCCGTGACCATTTCGGGGCGGCGGGTATTCCTGCCGCCCCTGACTTTTTAGGAGGTTTAAGATGGCTTGCAAAACGAGCTGTAAACTCTGTGACCGTCTGGTGATTTCCCAGGCCGTCACTTTTACCGGCGGGAACGTGGTGGTTAATTTGCCCGCCGGAAGCTACCGGAACGGGTGCAAGTACTGCATTGTGATTGCCCAGGCAATCCCCGCCACGGCAACCATCAACGCCCCGGTGGTCGTCACCATTGGGACCGGAACGGAGCAGTACCCTTTAACTAACCGCTG
>ERZ779626.953-NODE-953-length-14483-cov-34.357430_pt1 | contig 14483 bp, 16 predicted proteins | sample MGYA00514209_ERZ779626 | MGnify/ENA primary metagenome ERZ779626 (study PRJEB29562, sample SAMEA4376713) | mouse gut metagenome | isolation source: Cecum | study: EMG produced TPA metagenomics assembly of the A DSS colitis mouse model was used to assess the...
TCCCCGGAGGGGTAAAATGTAAACCCCCATTTGAAATGGGGGTTGCTAACTTTGAGAATATATTGAAAAAACTTTGATTTTGTAATATAATGTCATCGGTTATTTTGTGCCAGTAGGGGGTAACTATAGTAGCATATAACAATTATTTTTTACTGCTTGGATAGAAAATAGCTAGAGCGTGTTTGAAAAATCATTCCCGCCATCTATATGCCCCACTTTGCGTGATATTTGCACCGCATTCAGTCGACGTAGCCCGCTACGCCTCCTTCATTTGGCACAAATCTCCCACAAACTGTGACGTACATCTGACGGAAAGCATTTTTCAAAAACGCTCCAGGGCGTGTTCGAAAAATCATTCCCATCATCTATACGCCTCACTTTACGTGATATTTGTGTCACATTCAGTCAACGCAGTCCGCGACAACTCCTTCATTTGCCATAAATTGTGACGCATATCTGACGGAAAGCATTTTTCAAAAACGCTTTAGTACACAGCTTGCTGAACGGTCTTTCGTGAGTCCTAGCATTGTTACAAGATTAAAAAAAGATGAATTTTATCAATGGGAACTGTTGAAAAATCTACTATGTGTTATATTATGATTTGGAATTTACATTCCAGAATAATGAATATGTTATTTGATATAGTAATGATATGATGCTGGGGTCAAAAGGGTATTTTAGAAAAATGAATTGTGCAATTTCAACAAAATAACCATTGAAAATGTTGATTGGAATAGGTTTTCAATTCATTTGTTATGCAATTACACAACAACTATTCTTTGAATTGACCTTTTGACCCCAGCATCATGACATTGGGCGTGAATAGTAACGAGGATTCCGTAGTAGTCGGCATTGTGCTGTAATGTGTATAGCTGGCTGTCTTATAGCGTTATCCATAACGGAATAGCCTGTCATGATGTCATTCACTTCTAAAATATCCCTCCTGGATCAGCAATTCCAATACAAGCGCCTCCCGCTCCAGCATGGTCTGACTGAAATCATCCACGATCGTCTTTCTGTTCACATCGATGGCATGCTGCGGTTCCAGAAATTCAAGCGTAAAACCTTCTTCCGCTTCATACGTGTCCAGATTCTGCTGTTCCATATCCTCTTTCACACAGCACAGGAAATAAAAATTGTCCTGTATAAAGATATCCTCTTTGGTGCCTTTCTGGATTCGATGGACCTGCCCATACTCCCGAATAGAATTTTTAACAACGCATAAACCGGTTTCTTCTAAAACTTCTCTGATCAAAGCATCTTCCATGCGTTCGGCAGCCTCTATGCCGCCGCCCGGGAATTTGTAATAATCATATTTCCTGCTGTAGACCATTGCGATCTTGCCGTCTTTGATGATGATGGCTCTTGCCGAAGGTCTGCTGTAAACACTCCCGTCAGGAATATAATCTTTTTTGTCTATTTCAAATAACATACGCATATTACAATGCCCCTTTCTCGAAAGCCGCTTTTACACGCGCTAGATCATTTTCGGCAGCTATGCCCTCATAATTTTTGTCCGGCTTCCATAAATCCGTTTTTCTATGTCAATTTTGTGTCCTGTATAATCCAATACTTTTATAAACTTTTCGAAATCGCTAATTTAGTTTTCTGTCAAATCTGCCGCGTTTATAAAACTTTTTCGGAATCGTCAATTTTGTCTCCTGTGTAGTCCGATGCTTTTATAAAAACTTGATTCCCCAATTTTGTGTCCTGCGTGATCTCATGCTCTATAATAACTGTCAAAACCAAACGCCAATTCGTATCGGGCATAATATCTGTATATATCTGATGGAAAAAGGCAATGTTAATTTGCGTTGCTTGTGGCAACGGGCAGTTTCACCTATAATAGTAACTACAACAAGAGCCTTTCGGAATCACCCTGGCACCTGATATCGTGGCAGATCTTCCGTCATATGCACGCAAACTTAATCGACGTGCACGCCGCGTATGTCTCAGAGATTTATGCACATCTGACAGAAATCTTCGCAAAGAGATTCCGGGAGGCTATCAACAGAAAAAAGGAGGATATCCCTAATGCTTAACGAAAATTTGAAAACGATCAGAAAATCAAAAGGACTTTCACAACAGGAGCTTGCTGTCAAGCTGAACGTGGTACGGCAGACTGTTTCTAAATGGGAACAGGGATTGTCAGTTCCCGATTCGGATATGTTGATCTCCATATCGGAAGTACTTGAAACACCCGTGAGCACGCTCCTTGGAGAAAACGTAATTGAGCCGGAAGTGGATGATTTAAAGGCGATCTCCGCAAAACTAGAGGTGATCAACTTGCAGCTTGCACAGAGAACAGCCATAAGGAAGAGGACGCTGCAGTGGCTTCTTATCTCATTCAGTGTAGTCATGGCAGCAGTTTTTGCAATCCTGGTGACATCGGAAAGTCCCTATCTGGGTTGGGATTATAGTGATCCCGAAACCGCTGTTCTCGGAGTAGCATTTCACTCATTTGAGTGGCTGTTTGTCAGGGCGGCACCCGTCATCCTTATCGGTGCGGGCGTTGGAGTTTTCCTGACACGCAAGAAAAAATAAAACCGCTCTGATTTATAGTTCCAGTCGGATTTTGCAGGCATTACAGCGCTTCATTCCGACTGGTATCTCATTTATACTTTACAGTTCCCCGCTGAAATTGGCTTATTTCTTTGCAAACGAATTTTCTGTCCCCAGATTATAGGGGCAGATGTCTCTGCATTTGTGACAGCTTATCACCCAGTTCTGTTTTGAGCCATCCTCGCCAAAGGCATGGTCCCAACACGCCTGCTGATCTAACGTGAACTGTTCCAACGCATTTACCGGACATATATCTACGCAGGCATTACAGTTGTTGCAGACAGGGTCTTTCAACTCGTCACACTCGAATTCTTTTTCGCACAAGATTGCGCCCAGCCAGACCATGCTTCCAAACTCTGGTGTGATGAGCAAAGAATGCCGCCCGATCGTGCCTAATCCCGCTGCCTGTGCCGCGTGTTTTTGCGAGATGATAGAGCGCCATCTCTTTGTATTTTCATCCCACTGGCTCTCGTTTGTCGGGATCGGCACACACACAATCTGATGTTTTTCCATTTCAATGCAAAAATCAAGCGCTATCGCGTCCATTTTGGGCGTGATAGAATTTCTCACTCTTGTATAAGGTACAGGAGAGCCACAACGTATCGTCCCTGCCGGGAATCTGCAGCCAAAAGAAATTACCGATCTGCAAGTCGGTAAAACATCTGTAGGGTGGTATCCTTTCGGAGCGTCATCAAATCTATCGATACTTGCGATTCCGCATAGATCGGCGCCCAATCCAAATAGAATTTCTTTCACCTGTTTATGATCGATCATAATACATCATACATCCTTTCGCGATAATGATCCTGATCTGCCGTTGCCATCGATACTAAAACAATATAATACGCTCGACAGTATCTCGTCAGAACAGCACTTCACCCAAGTATTTGTCATGGGGGACGATCAGGCACTTTTCGATGGACTTCCAGTAGCTGTCATAGAGATTCTTCTGTGCCGCGCCGTAGCTCTCTTTCGAGTCAAATTCCCAGTAAAGCATATATTTCACACTTTTTATTACGCGCGTGATCGCAAGCGGGGGAAGTCCTTCCCGGATCTGCTCCATGTCAATGTGATATCCTCTCTTGACCAGGCGCAGCATAAGCAGTCCCGGCTGACCTTCCAGAAAGTTTTTGGCCTCAAGCATGAGGGATTCAAATTCCTCGGTTTTGGCTGGTTTGACCTGATAAATACATATCTCTGTAAATGGCATGGTTGATTTCTACTTGTTTACTTTACTTTTCGTACACATCATACATTGCGCCGTCAACTGTGGAAAACTGATTTCTGTTTTTCCCCTTATGTTGAGACTCTTTTCATCAGGCTCATCACATCACTGTACTCAAAGTCGGCTGTTGTATAGCGATAAACTGTTTTCCGCATGCTTTCCTCGGCTGAGTCTCTATGTGATGGATTCATTTCCGAGATCGCGCCGACGATAGAACAAAAGTTCTGCGTCGGCTGAGGGGAGGACATACTTTTTGCTTTTTTCATTTTATCATAAAAAATGGAATGTGAACATACTTTTCTGCAATTTTCATCCCTCAGACACGATCTGGTGTTCCGTCCGGTCAGAAATTAGAATCGTGAACTGCCTGTTTCGCACCATTGCGTCGTTAAAATTTCTAGACGATGCCACCGCATCGCCGTCGAAATTTTGCCTAGCACTGGCACGAATCATGCAGCCCATAAATCTAATTTCTGTCTGGATGGAGCACTGGTGTTCCATCCGGTCAAGGAGGAAGAAGGATATCAGGAAATACGCAGCTTCATCAAGTATATGGGCTCTGCGATTAATAGTTCTCGACTTTATATAGACATGATGGTATGATGATATTGATAAAAAAGTGTACTACATTTTCACAAATATGGAGATGTATGTCGAATAGGGACAGGAAAAGTGCCATCGGTTGCCAGACGGAAACGTGAGGGGAAGATGCCGCGCACTGTGAAATGGAAGAAGAGAACAAGGAGAGAAGCTATGCGCAAACAGGAAAAAAAGAGAAATGTGGATATTGCGAGAAAGAGCGGGAAGGAGACACAGAGCACAGCGGTCTCCACGCCTGCGGAATCACATTATCAGTATTTTCAAATAGACGAAATACAGAAAAAACTTGAATTTTCAGGGGATGCGTTGAGAAAGGGGCAGGAGTACATCGCATCTAAGGCAGTTAATGTGGAAAGTATCAATGTCGGGTATTATGAGCAGATGAATGATATGGTTGCCCATGTGAGCGGCTGGGGGAATTGCCAAGGACGGCAGTTTCATGTCGACGTGGTCTTTAACAGAGACACGGTGCTCAGGACGGACTGCGGCTGTCCTGAGTGCAGCCGTTCTTATGGTTATGGATGGTTTTCGAGGAAGAACAGTAATTGCGCGTTTGTGGCAGCGGTACTTCAGCATGTGGAGTCTTACATGCAGCAGAAGGAAGTGGGTGATGCGACAGACAGGCTCGGGGCGATATTGCTCGCAAATTTTCAGCGCAGCCACACAAACCAGATCGTGGCGAGCGCGACCAGACAGGAGGAGACGCTGAACCTTGTCCCCAGGCTGATCCGCAATGACGACGGACTGCGGCTCTCTTTTAAGATTGGCACAGGGAAACTTTTTGTCGTCAAGGATCTGATTGAGTTCTGTGCGCAGGTGCGCGGCTCTGAGATCGTGCAGTATGGTACGAGCACGAAACTAAACCAGAACATCAATAATTTTGGGGAACGCGCAAGACAGTGGTATGAATTTCTGAGCAAAGTCATACAGGAGGAAGAGGACATGATCAACCGCATCAGTGAGATGCGGTACTACTATTATGATAGAAAAAGAAAATGCGCTGATTTTGAGCTGTACGGCTGGCGTCTTGACCAGTTCTGTGAAATGATGGATGACGATGCTGTCGAGTATGAAGACAAATTATCTTCAAAAAGGGGAAAAGTCATGCTCACCTGCAAAGAGGGCACACCGGAACTCAAGATGCAGATCCGTAAGAGCAGCTTTGGCAGGAAAAGCGAGTTTCATGGTGTCGACGTTGCATGTAATATGCCGGTATTCTATATTGGTGCGGTGAGTGCCTGCTACATTGAAGAGAATATTCTGTATAAAACTGACATTAGTGTCATTGAGAAGATAAGTCCTCTGCTCAGCATGGCGGACATGGGACAGGTCAGTTTTCAGATCGGGCGCTCTAAGCTCACGGACTTCTATTACTCCATGCTTCCGCAGCTCGAGGAGATTTTTACGGTCATGGAGGAGGACAGTGAGGAGATCCACAGGTATCTTCCGCCCGAGGTGGTATTTATCTTTTATCTGGATGCCGCGGATGGAGATATCACCTGCCGCGTGGCAGCCCAATACGGAGAAAAAGAGTGCTCGGTCATAGAGTCCGTTCTCTCGGATCCGGGCACATCATATTATGAGAGCTTTCGGCTCGAGGGGCGTGAGCGTGAGATTTTCTTCCTCACAAAACAGGTTTTTCCGTATGCCGACAAGGAGCGGGATGTGTTTTGCTGCGGCTGCGAGGAGGACAGTATCTATGAAGTGTTGAACAGCGGAGTGGAGCGGCTTGCCGAGCTCGGGGAGGTGCGCTGCACCAATGCGTACAAGAGCCTGAATATTGTGCGCAAGATGCGCATGTCTGTCGGTGTGTCAGTCTCGAGCGGCCTGCTTGATCTGGAGATCGACACGGAGAACATTTCCAGGGAAGAACTGCTCGATGTGTTGAAGGGATATAAGGTGCGAAAGAAATATTACAGACTCAAAAATGGCGACTTTGTCAATCTGGAAGATGAGAATCTCCAGATGCTGAAGGAACTGGTGGATACGATGCACCTTCCGCCCAAGGAGTTTATCAAGGGCAAGATCCATCTGCCCATATACCGCACGCTCTATCTGGATAAACTTCTCGAGGAAAAAGAAGGGGTGTACACAAACAGGGATCACACCTTTCGGGAGATGGTGAAGAATTTCAAGACGATCAGCGATGCGGATTACGAAGTGCCTGCAAGCCTGAAACAAGTTATGCGCGGCTACCAGGAAAACGGATTCAAGTGGTTAAAGACGCTGCAGTCCTGTCAGTTTGGCGGGATCCTGGCGGACGACATGGGACTTGGAAAGACGATACAGGCGATCTCCTTTATCTTATCTGAGAGAAAGAAGGGTGTGACTACACTTGTCGTTGCGCCTGCTTCGCTTGTTTTTAACTGGGGAGAGGAGTTTGACAGGTTTGGATCGGCATTGAAAGTACAGCTCATCACAGGAGACCAGCAGGAACGCCAGCAGAAGATCGAGGCCTATGCGGATTATGACGTGAGTGTCACTTCCTATGATCTGCTCCGAAGGGATATATCTTTTTATGAGGGCAAGAAATTTACATATCAGGTGATCGACGAGGCACAGTATATCAAGAATCACACGACTGCGGCTGCGAAGGCAGTCAAGGTCATCGACAGCCAGATGCGGATCGCGCTGACGGGTACGCCGATCGAGAACAGGCTGAGCGAGCTGTGGAGTATCTTTGATTATCTGATGCCGGGATTTTTGTACAGCTATGAGGTTTTTAAGCGCGAGATCGAGACGCCGATCGCCAAGTATGACGACAAGGACGCCATGGGAAGACTTCGTAGAATGGTAGGTCCATTTATCATGCGCCGCCTAAAGTCGGATGTCTTAAAAGATCTCCCGGATAAGCTTGAGGAGGTGCGCTATATCAAATTTGATAAGGTGCAGCAGACAGCTTACGATGCGCAGGTAGTGCATATGCAGGAGATGCTTGCAGGGCAGGACGATGATGATTTTAACAAAAATAAATTAAAGGTGCTTGCTGAGCTGACAAGGCTTCGGCAGATCTGCTGTGATCCGAGTCTGTGCTTTGACAATTACAAAGGGGAGTCGGCTAAGCTCGATTCCTGTGTGGAACTGATGCAGAGCGCGATGGACGGCGGTCACAAGATGCTGCTGTTTTCCCAGTTTACATCGATGCTCGACCTGATCAAAAAGCGTCTCGATGAACAGGGGATCGATTACTATGTGATCACAGGTGAAACGTCTAAGGAAAAGCGCCTGCAGCTTGTAAAAGCTTTTAACCAGAACGAAGTCCCGGTATTTTTGATCTCACTGAAAGCGGGCGGTGTCGGTCTGAACCTGACAGGGGCAGATGTTGTGATTCACTATGACCCGTGGTGGAATATCGCTGCGCAGAATCAGGCGACTGACAGGGCACACCGCATCGGACAGACCAAGAAGGTGACTGTATATAAGCTGATCGCAAGACACAGCGTCGAGGAGAAGATCCTGAAACTGCAGGAGACAAAGCGTGATCTCGCAGAGCAGGTTATGAACGGTGAACTCGGACAGCTTGGCAGTATGAGTAAGGATGAATTGATGGATTTGCTGCGGGGGTAGTAAAATGGAATGGCACTAATGCAAGGCATTAGTGCCATTCCATTACAAATGTGCATAAGAACCGCGCAGGTTCTTGGTATTTTGTATCCGGAACTGTTTTGGCGTGATGTTTTTGTATTTCCGAAAGGTCTTGATCATGTGGCTGCAGTCAGAGAAACCGGCTGCCTGGCTGATGTAGGTCATATCGTAATCGGTAAAGAGCAGCATGTCCTCAGTTTTGATCACACGGATATATTCGATGTACTCCTTGCATGAGCGTCCATAAATCTGGCGGAACTGTTTGGCAAAAAAGGAGTAGCTCATATTGCAGCGCATGGCAAGCTGCTCGACTTTTAACGGCTGGTCAGAGTGCGCGTCTATGTACTCTGTGATGGTTTCGATGGAGCTGCCGGACGGAGGCGAGATCTCGTAGGACGGTGTAAATCCGCGTACACGCCAGATGCGCAGCATGTTGACCAGGATACAGTTGAGGTAGGAGTACATGATCATGTAGTGCCCGTAATGTTTGAAACATGCCTCACGGGCGCAGCCGCTGACAAATTCCAGAACCGGAAAACCCGTAAGTTCCTGCGAGGAAAAATAGAAAGAGACGTCGGGTTCCTCCATCGCCTGCAGGACAGCACTTTTGAGCTGGGGGACATATCCGATATTTTCCCGGAAACGGTTCAGGTCAAACTTGATCACATAGTACAGAAGATGCTCCTGCACGCCGGATTCATTGTAGATCGCATGGATACTTTTGGGCGGAAGGGCAGCCATGTCGCCAGGGTGCAGCAGATATTTGTTTTCGTCGCTATCGATCACGGCAGTTCCCTCAACCATCAAAATGATCTCCATATAATGATGCCAGTGCGACCGTATTGGGAAACTATGTTTTGCCGTATCAAACAGGAAAGCCTCATAGGGGGAGTTCAGCAGATCTCCCGGTTCAAACAGATTGTACATGGCGCAATACCTCCCGGCAGTTATATTTGGCATTTTCCAAACGCGCTTTAGCTATTATAGCATGTGCGAAAAAGATTTTCCAGTACATATTCATTCCGTTCCGCCAACTGTTCCGCCAACAGGTAAAAATCCGCAAAGGCTGAGTACTGTGTGAGCAGCCAAATGTATGCAGTGACAAAAGACTGAAAAACAGGGGAAATGAATAGATTTAAAGTGGCATTTCACAAAGGAGTGTGATAAAATGAAGGATAAGTGTAAGCATTGTATTTACAAAGATAAGCAATGGGGGAAACAGTATGACAAATTTGGATAGGTTACTGGGCGAGATCAATCGGGAACATGTGTATATACAGACACACAATTTTCCGGATCCGGATGCGATCGCAAGCGCATATGGGCTGCAGCGGCTGTTGGAACTGCGCGGCGTGCGTGCGACACTATGTTACAAGGGAAGGATTGACCGCTATAGCACCGGTAAGCTTGTGGAGCTCATGGGGATAGAGCTTCTGAATGTCGATGATCTGGTCAAAGTGCTGACCGATGATGATGAGGTGATCCTGGTGGATTCCCAGAAAGGGAACTCCAACATCATCGATATCACAGGGGATGAGATCATCTGTATTGACCATCATCCAGACAATGATCTGTTTGAGTACCGTTTCAGAGACATCCGTCCGGAGATCGGTGCCTGCTCGACCATGATCGCGCAGTATTTTTTTGAAAACAATGTTCCGATGGACAGAAATATCGCGACAGCGCTGACATATGGCATCCGCATAGATACCAATAATCTGAACCGCGGCGTATCAAGGCTGGATATTGAGATGCTCTACCGCATGTATGACGAGTGTGATTACAATATCATATCCATGTTGGAGAACAGTATCCTGTGTTTTGAGGATCTCGTTGCCTATTCAAAGGCGATCTCGAGCATCGAGGTCCATGAGGACGTCAGTTTTGCAGATACGGGGAAAGACTGTCCTGTCATTGCGGACATCTCTGATTTCATGCTCGCGCTGAAGGAGGTTACGTTCTCCGTAGTGTACTCTGTGAAGGATGGCGGGATCAAGCTCTCGGTCCGCAGCGAGGGGACGGCGCTCGATGCCGGCAAGGTGATCGGAAAGGCACTCGACGGCATTGGAAACGGTGGCGGTCATGCCTCCATGGCAGGTGGTTTCGTCCCGTTTGACGGTGATGTGCAGGCGAAAACGGCGCTGCTTGACGATATCAAGGGAAGATTTATAACAGTGATTCAGGAGATGAGAAGTATTTTGTGAGGAGAACATGAGATGGGAGCCTTTTTTCAAGAACTGGAAAATGCAGAGAAGAATACGGATTATCTGACGGGATTGTACAACAGACGCGGGATGGGGGAACTGTGGGCGTCTCTTTCGGAGGGGACAGAGGTTCACTGCCTGTACATAGATGTGGATAATTTTAAATTGGTCAATGACATATATGGTCATGCAAAAGGGGATGAACTTTTGGTCTTCATCAGTGTTCTGCTGAGGGAGATTTTTGAGGGGCAGCTTGTTGTCAGAATGGGCGGTGATGAGTTTGTTGTCTTTTGTGATGGGGCGCTGCAGATATCCGATATGGAGAGAAAGCTGCAACAGATGCAGGAAGGTCTGCGCAGCGGCGACTTTGATGTGAATGTCGAAAAGCTGCTGTCTTTTAGTATCGGTGTCAGCTATGGACAGAAGGTCGACGTCGGACTTCAGGCCATATTGGAGCAGGCGGACGTTGCGATGTATCAGGTCAAAAAATCCACCAAAGGCGACTTTGTTGTATATGAAGATATTCGGGAACAGATCGAGGAGGAAAGGCTGATCAAGGAGCGGGCAGTTTTAGGGCTTGTCTGGCAGGAGCTTCGTCTTTTGTATCGACCGGTGATTTATATACAGACTTCCGATGTCTATGCGGTGGAAACTGTGATACAGTGGGACTTTCCCGGAAAGAGTGTGCTCTCCGAAGAAAAGTTTATGCCTATATTTCAACAGTACAGTATCGATATACAGCTGGGGAACTTTGTCCTGGAGGAGGTATGCAGACAGAAATCCAGATGGAAGGATACAGAATTCAGTATAATAGAATTCTATGTGCGGCTGTCCGGCAGGTTTCTCCTACAGAAAGACAGCATTGCAATGATCGCACAGTGCATGGACAAGTATGGAGTCAGCCGCAGGGAGATACAGATCTGTATCGAGGAGCGGGACTTCTGGGAAAACGGTGAGAAAATGTATGATATCGCCAATCAGCTGATCAGTGAGGGCTTTCGGGTGGCGATCAACAATTTTGCTTCCTCGTCGCTCAGCGTGATGAAGAAAGTTCCCTCCCAACTGTTGAAGCTGGGGACAAATCTGCTGGCGGATGCGGAACACAGCGAGACGAGTGTGTCTATCCTGCGGAATGTGATCAGCCTTGGAAGAGATCTGCACTGTGGGATCGTGGCGCAGGGTATCGAGAACACTGCGCAGGTAAAGATGCTTGCCAGTTATGGAGCACAGTTCGGTGTGGGCGATTTCTACGGTGTTCCCTGTGATGAGGCGTCATTTTATGGACAATACCGCGACAGACTGTTCTTTATGCACAATCTCAATCCCACAGTGTTTTCATTCTCTGACCATCTGTTTGATGAAGGGGGGCAATATGAAGGCGTCTACATGGGAGAAGGACTGGATTACGCATCAGGGGTATATGACGGGCAAAGTGCACTGTGCTTTCCGGGGGGAAAGGTAAATGAGAATCTGGTCGTGCTGCCAAAGGAGGTCATGTACAGCGACAGTTATTCGATCTGTTTCTGGATCAATCCCGATAAGGCACAGCCTTGGACAAGCATCTTTTACATAACGTATGCGGAGGGGTTCATGAGCCTGATGCCAAACAGTGGTCATGGGGATATGTTTTTCCGGATCAAGGATGACAGGGAGCCCAACGAGTGGCACGATATCATGTGCAGGCCGGCTGTCCCCGGACAGTGGTCGTACATCTGTGCGACCTATGATGTGATCACGCACATCGGAAAGCTTTATTTCAACGGATTGCTGGTCGGAAGCCGGGAGAACATGCCAGACCTGAAAGTGGTCGATCAGATCATGTTGGGCGGGGACGAGTACCAGGAATCGTTCGCAGGGAAGCTTGCAGGGTTTGAGATCTATCATTATGCGCTCTCGGCAGACAGTATTAAGGAGAAATTCAGGCAGTTTCAAAGCATGCCGTCCTATCAGGGAACCGGTGGTAAAAAGTAAATCTCCGCAATAAAGTTTTGGTATTGAAAGTTGTATTGAAAGTATTGAAAGTTTTTGCAAAATGTATTGACAACCGAAAGTGGGTAGTGTATACTTGATTTCGGTTAAGCGCCCAGATAGCTCAGTCGGTAGAGCAGAGGACTGAAAATCCTCGTGTCACTGGTTCGATTCCGGTTCTGGGCACTGCGCGGGTGTAGTTCAATGGTAGAACACCAGCCTTCCAAGCTGGATACGTGGGTTCGATTCCCATCACCCGCTTATCGAATAAAAAGTTTTGTTCCTTTTCAGAATTGTGAAGCCGTAAATATAGACTATAATGATACTGACAATCGGGATTTGAAAGGAGAAAATTTATGCTCGATTTTGGTATAAATGAAATGTTAGATATGCAAAAACGGCTTCAGGATAACTACGAAGGTAAATGGGAAAAGATCTCTCCTGAAACGGGTAAACACAAGCTGCTTTGGATGATAGGCGAGATTGGTGAAGTGATCGATATTGTCAAAAAACACGGAGACATAAAGTCGACTAGTGATGTTGAATTAAGAAAAGACCTTGTGGAAGAAATGGCTGATGTTCTTATGTATTACAATGATGTTATGCTGTGTTATGGAATATCTGCTGATGAATTAAAACAGGCATATACTGCGAAGTTTGAAAAGAATCTGAAACGCTGGTAAATTCCGGTTTGTCAAAGAGTAAATGGGAGTACTTTTGCAAAAAGAAAAAAATTTTTAGAAAAATATTAAAAAAATGATTGACAAAATACGTTGAATTAGGTAAAATATAGAAGTCTGATACAGACAATAATATCTGCGATAGTGGCGTAGTTGGTAACGCGCGACCTTGCCAAGGTCGAGACCGCGGGTTCGAGCCCCGTCTATCGCTCTTTGAAAAAGCCTGTAATTGCAAGGGTTTGAAACAATTACAGGCTTTTGGTTTATTTTTTTCTAAAGTATTTTTCTAAAGTTTTTCTGATATATAGGTATATAAATGGGAATACAAGAGAATTAATGAAAAATACTGATAGAGGGTAAAAATATATTTTAGAGAAAAATATGTGTCAGAAACAAACATATATTTCTTGATTTTACATGAGAAAAATGTTATATTTTAGGTGTATAAGATAACTTTCATGTTATTTACTATTTAAGGAGGTGCAATATGGCAACATCAACGTTCACTAAACAATTTTCCGTTGATCGAAAGAAGGCAACTGAATTTGTAAATGAAATGTCCAAGATAGTGACTCCCACGCTACAGCCTGATTTTAAAGCTAACCTTGCACACCTATCTCGAGATGTCGAGTTACGAAACAGTGTCCGAGCTGCGCTGAAAAAATAGAATGATGTACACAGTTATACCGTTGGGAGAATTGTTAAACGAAGAATACGATCAAGAAAAATTGCAACAGTCTTTTCAAAAGTTCTCTTGTCAGCGCGAAGCTGATTTAGAGAACTTTTTGAAAAATAAGGCAATATTATATGAAAATGCAGATTTTGGAAAGACTTATCTCATTTTGGATACTGCTGAACTCAAAAAGGAAAATTTTGTTGTCATGGCATATTTTACAATTGCGCAGAAATCAGTGGATATATCAGCAATTCCAAAAAAGCAAAAACGAAAGATGTTAGGTGCATATCCTGGACGAGATAATTTAAAGTCTATATCAGCTTATCTAATAGGACAACTGGGACGGTGCGATTCTTATTCCCATCAACAGATATCAGGGGAAGTTATCCTAAATGAATGTTATAATGCTATAAGTATGGCGGCAAGAATTGTAGGGGGAAACTTGATTATTCTGGAATGCCGGGAGTGTATGTTTTCAAATTTTTATGAAAAATATGGGTTCAAGAAACTATATTCTGAATTAAGTGAAGATAACCTGTATACATTATACCAAAAAGTGGATTTTAAAGATTATTGGAATAGGTTTCAATAAAAAGAAAGCGAAGCAGATTAGCTTCGCTTTTTAAACGTGAAAGCATTTAAGAAATTTTATTTTTAATTGGAATAATCTTCGCGCCGTATTCTTCGAGTGTCTCTTCGTGCATTTGTTCGGCGATGTGTGCGTAGTGATGCTCCATGGTTTTGACGCTGTTACCCATGATCTCCGATATGAGCTTGCTTTTTTTGCCATTTATGATCAGATTTGTGGCGAAAGAATGTCGACTATCATATAGGCGTATGTCGGGGAGATATTGGTATTTTGATGGCAGCGTTCCGTGGATCTCTTCCAGTTCGCGGCATAATGCATTATTTTTGTTGAGCAGGGATTTAAAATTTTTCTACCTGTGCGGTTAGATTTTATAACTATACCACAAAATTAGGCG
>ERZ779626.955-NODE-955-length-14466-cov-6.525918_pt1 | contig 14466 bp, 9 predicted proteins | sample MGYA00514209_ERZ779626 | MGnify/ENA primary metagenome ERZ779626 (study PRJEB29562, sample SAMEA4376713) | mouse gut metagenome | isolation source: Cecum | study: EMG produced TPA metagenomics assembly of the A DSS colitis mouse model was used to assess the...
TGGTGCCATTGTTCTATTTCGTTCTTTATCGTTTTCCTCATTTATAAAACCATCTGGCTTGTTCATTTCCCCGGTAGACGCCGACACCAAATCAATACAGCCCCAAGGCGTATAACCGCGTAAATCCACCCCATCCTCCAAGGCCTGTGCCATTGCCTTTACATGGGCTCTCGTATAGTCAATCCGATACCCATCATGAACGGAACCATCTTCTTCCAACACATCAATAGCGCCCAGACCATTTTCCACTACCATAATCGGAACCTGGTAACGGCCATAATATTCGTTCAAAGAATATCTCAAACCGTCCGCATCCAGGCTCCATCCCCATTCGCTGTAGGACAAATAAGGATTTTTAGGCCCCATATTCAAATTGCCTCCGGCTGTCTCTGTCACCTCATGAGTCGTGCAGCAGCTTGTACAGTAGTAAGAATAAGTAATCATATCCACCGTACCGTTCTTCAAGTCTTCCCGATCCTGTTCCGTAATATCCAATTCCACCCCGTATTCTTTCCAAATACGCTTTGCAAAATATGGATATTCTCCACGCACCATTACATCCCCGGTGTAGTAAATATTTTCCTGTAGCCTGTTCTGCGTTGCCACCACATCTTTAGGATCACAAGTCAATGGATAAGTGCTTGGCCCTCCGGCAATCATACAGCCCATTACAAAATCCGGGTCAATTTCATGCGCCCGTTTTACCGCCCTTGCACTGGCCACAAACTGATGATGCAGCAACAGAAAATCATCCTTTATTCTCTCAAACGGATATTCTGGTAAAATATCCTTTCCCATTATGAGACTATTGATTTCATTAAAGGTCAGCCAATATTTCACCAGCCCCTTATACTCTTTAAAAATCGTCTCCGTATAGCGGCCAAACAAATCTATGAGCTTCCGGTTCTTCCAACCTCCCAAATTTTCCTCCAGATAAAGAGGCACATCATAATGTTGAATTGTTACTAACGGCTCAATATCGTATTTCTTCAATTCCAGGAATACATCCCGGTAAAAATCCAACCCCGCCTGATTCGGTTCCTCCTCAATCCCTTTGGGAAAAATTCTGGTCCATGCAATAGACATACGGAAAACTTTAAAGCCCATCTCCGCAAACATTGCAATATCTTCCTTATAACGGTGATAAAAGTCAATCGCTTCATGATATGGATAATAAAACCCTTCCACAACAGCCTTTCGCGCGTTTGCCGGAATATCATATTCGGAAACTGCTTTCCCGGGCCGGCCATCCGAGTCCACGTAAGTAATGTAACGAGGCTCTGTCAAAGAGCCGGCTGTCTTTACATCGGAATCTGCCAATCCCTTGCCCCCTTCATTCCATCCCCCTTCGCATTGGTTAGCCGCCGTAGCGCCGCCCCACAAAAAATTTTTTGGAAATCCCATCTTCTCCGGTCTCCTTCTTTCTACCTTTTTTATCTTTGAGCAATTACGAATCCCCTAGTCCAAATCCTTGCCATTGCTGGCTATTACCTTCTTATACCAGTAAAAACTATCTTTACGATAACGCTTCATTTCCGCATCTTTCGCTTTTTCATCATCTTCATCCCTGTCTACATATATAAAACCATAACGCTTCGTTATTCCCTCTCTGGTAGATACCAAATCAACAGCGCTCCAGGGACAATAGCCAATCAGCATGGCTCCTTCGTCAATACCTATCGACATCTGGCGGATTGTCTCACGCAAATGCTCAATCCGGTAGGCGTCATGCACCGTACCATCCGCTTCCAAAATATCCGGACGGCCATAACCGTTTTCCGTAACGATCAGGGGCAAATGATACCTGTCCGTAAGCCTTCTGGCCGTCACCCGGATACAGTAAGGATCAAAACGATGGCCATCCTCGCCCTGCGGAAATTTTACATTATTGACTGCTTTCGCGATACCAGGCTTTTCCGCCAGTTTTTGCAAATAGCTCATCTTCCTATTGTCACCGTTCTCCAGTTCACTCAAATCCAACTCATAATAATCGCAATGCTCCACCGTATCATTACCATAGCAGTTAAAGCCGATAAAGTCCGGATGGCAGGTACGCATGCATTCAAAATCCCCTTCCTGCACCTCAATATGAACTCCATTTTTTTCAAAATAATCATTCAGACTGGCAGGATAACGACCATATACCAAAGCATCCAAATAAAAGTTATTACGCAAATCATCACTATTCAACGCTGCCAAATAGTTCTCCGGATTGCTGTCCGCCGGATACGCGGTGGTAATATTGGGAGCCGGTCCTATCATTGCATCCGGACACATCTCATGGCAAAGGTGGATAGCTTTCGCCTGGGCTACCAACTGATTATGGGCCTGACAATATAAATCATTTATATCCTGCAGCTTCATCTTGCCCCCCATCATATCCACAGCTCCATAATAAATCAGCATATTTTGTTCATTGTAAGTCAGCCAGTATTTGACATCATCCCGGAAGTTCTCAAACAACACTTTGCAGTAATTTACATAAGCTTCCCCCATCCGGCGGTCTTTCCAACTGCCGTACTTCACCTGCAACGCCAGTGGCAGGTCAAAATGAAAAATAGTAACCAACGGTTCAATACCATATTTATGACATTCGTTAAAGACATCTTTGTAAAAATCTATACCCGCCTGGTTTATCTCTCCCTCTCCTTCCGGTAATATCCTGGCCCATGCAATGGACAAGCGGAACATCCGAAATCCCATTTCACCCATAAGGGCAATATCGTCTTTGTAGTGATGATAAAAGTCCGAAGCATAGTGGAAAGAACAGCAACCCGGATTTAAAGGCTTTATATCCCATGTTGTCAATCCTTTCCCATCACAATCATAGCCTCCTTCACATTGGGCGCTTGATGAACTGGCGCCCCATAAGAAATTTTTAGGAAAAGACATAGCAGTCTCCTTTCTGATAATTAAAATTATTCGGCAGTTACAATACCTTCTTCGCTCTCCTGCTCCAGACATTGCTTCTCATATACCTTAAAGAAGGGGAGGTATACCACATAGCAAACCGGAAACATAAGTGCCGCAAACACGCAGTTTCTCCAATCCAGTGAATTCATAAATGCAGAAAGCACTATCGGCAAAGTTGTCATAATCAATACCTGAGGATACGCCATCAAGCCAAATGTATACGCAAGCAGCATCAATACCGCTACCACAACCGAGCACAAAATGTATGGAATGAGCATGATGGAATTGTACATAATCGGATATCCAAAGATCACCGGCTCATTGATATTAAAGATTCCGGGAACCAAAGCCGCCTTTGATACCGTACTGATTCTTTTGGATTTACTTCTTAATCCCATGACGCACAAAGCTAATGTATTGCCCGTACCACCCATAATACTCAAAGCCCCAAACAAGAATAACGGAGACCATTCCAGAGGCTGCCCTGCTGCAGCCAGAGAAGAATTCGTCATATACGCCGTTACATACGGAATCATAATTGCATTAAAGGTAATACCAGTACCGTGAATCCCAAAAAACCACAATAGTTGGCATAAAATAATAATAACAAACATCCCCGGCGTGGAAGTCAGATAACCGATCGGTACGGAAAGCACCTTTGTGATCACCGACGCCAATGTAAGAGTTCCCTGACTCAAAACCGCAATCAGAATTGACAAACCATACCATACCAAAATGTTAATACCCGTGGGAATAATGGCATTAAAAGAATTTGCAATTCCTTCCGGTACTACATCTGGCAGTTTGATCATCCAATTATGCCGGATTGCAAATTCGGAAATTGCAACGGAACACAGCCCAATAATCAATGCCACAAACATACCACCGGTTCCTAAAGCGCCCAAGTTCAACGCTTCGAAAAAACTCTCTCCTCCATCGGCGCTGGCAGACACCACCGGAGACATTACTAAAATATAGCAGACAATCGCCGTAAAACCTGCCTGCATTGTATTCCTCTTTTTCCTTTTGGCATAATTAGAAGCCATAGAGAAACACATAAAAAAGCCCAACAATCCCATCGTCAGTTGATAGGGCATATAAAATGCAATATAAGACGGACTCTGGGGACTCCATTTGAAGATCAACTCACCCAAGGCACATATAATCTGGATCACAGCGCCTAACATAATGAGTCCCATAGTCGCCCCCATACCGCTCGAGATCGTCGCAAAAATTTCATTTGTTGTCATCTTCTGGCTGATTTGCTGTAATTTTTTCATAAAATTGCTTTCCGCCAGACGTTCAATCACATTACCCATTCCAAGAACCTCCTTCTCCGCATTTGCCTACTGCTTATCTGATTTTATCTCATGCAGATAAATCAACTCTCTAATCAATTCCTGCGCCAGCATACTAGTCATCAGATGATCCTGCGAATGCACCAGTAAGATATTTATTTCCGGCCCCTCCCCATTCGCTTCGGCAGCCAGCATCTCTGTCTGCACATGATGAGCTTTCAGCGCTTTCTCTTCCGATTGGGCTAAAAGCTTTTTCGCCTCTTCAAATTTCCCCTCTCTGGCTGCGGTTAATGCCTGAAATGCCAATGTCCTTGCGTCACCCGAATGCACAATCAGCATCATAGCAACATCTTCCGTACTCTTTGCCATAACTTTTACCTCCTTCCGGCACGGGTATCGCCCGTCCCTGTTTCTAAAACGGACTATACAGGTTTTATAAAGCTCTGTCAAACACTCTTCCTCTCTGCTTTTCCTTCCAGAATAAACATTTCCGTCTTTTTTTGAACACTAAAAGACGGCAAAACTTTCTACTTCGAAATATTTACCGTCTTTTTTTATTTTTATCCATTATTTGTTTATACACTATACAGAAAAGGAATTAAATACTATTTCTCTATTATACACTCTTATTTTCTAATATTTTTATATCTGCTTAATAATTGCAATGATATAAGCCAGTTCATCATCGGAAAAACAAATGTCAAAAGCCTTTTCCAATGTCTGTAGGATATCCCTCAAATCATGATACAAACGTTTATTGCGACTAATCAAAGTATCCCTATTCATGGTAACCGGCATCTTTTCTTTCATCAACATTCTCTGAACCGCACAGGCAATATGCAAAAACAGTCCCAATTCCTGATCCTGGGATAACCCCTGCGCCGCCTTTTTGATTCTGGCAATCGCCTTTGGCAGACAATTCTTCAGCTTTTTCATATCCAACCCTTCCAGTTGTTCGGAAAGATAGGAATAAATTGCATCATAATCTACTTGAATAGGTATTTCCACATTGGAAACAGCAAGTAAGACATCCAGCTTGTCCACCGGTGTGTCAAACAATTTGGTAACAGAGATAAAAGGAATCCCGTGCAGCTGAGGGTCATAAGTACCGATTACATAAAGAATCTCCTGCTCCTGACGCAAACGGTTGACTTCACCCAACAGTTGCTTGCGATCGCTAATCGCCAGCGGAATGATATCCACCTCTTCCATTTGTATATGCTTCTCCAAATAGGACTTCATCGAAACTGCCGCACCCTTCCCACTCATGCACAGCGTAATTATAATCTTATGCTTACACTGGCGCACATAGGACTCCGTCATCTGCTGATAAGAATCTTGAAAGGTCTTGGCCACTTTATCATACAATTCATCCAGAGAAGTCAGACAGCTGGCTTTACGGGAACTGTCCAAAGCAATAAGAGCCCCCGGAATTTCCAGCATACGAATCCGTATACCGCATTCCTTCATAATCATCTCTGCCATGGTCCGCAGCGATCCCATATCATATAAAAGCAAAATGCCCTGCCCTTTATCAATCTCCAAAATCTGCGCTTTCAATTCGTTATAAGCTTCATGCATATCCATGCTTAACGGCATATCAAAGGCATATGTATTATTGCCTTTGACCAACCAATTTACCACATCTGCCATAGACGAAGCAGTTGACTTCCCATGCATGGCCAATAAAATCACAGGTTTGTTCACCGGTTTATCGTAAATCGTATTATTGCAGATAAACATAGTGATCAACACAACTTCATCAATCGACAGCTGCACATTAAATTCCCTTTCCACCTCTGTCGAAAATTTCATGCAGAACGCATATTCATCCCTGTGGTTTTCTACCGTTTCCATCACCCGACTGTTGGAAAGCCTCTGTACCACATTCGAACGCTCCAATGTAGCCGAAAGATGAAGGCACATCCCATAAAAAATAGATTCCGGGTAAACCCGTCCAAAGCGCAGGGATGCCTCCCGTAAAAACTTCTCCACCATAGTCACAATGCGGCGATCCACAATTTTAAGCAGAGATTCTCTGTTTACGCTCTTCTCGCTCACTTGATGCACCAACTGCTTCATATCATATTCTAATTCCGCATTAATAATCGAACTTGCCTCTTTATCAGTAATTCCCCTTCCTCTCAACTCCGCTGCCTTACGGTCAATCATATCATAAATAGATTCCCTGTCGTCGCCGGAATTCTCACTCTTTTCCAAAGTCCTCTCTATAGTGGCCGTCTTGGAAAAAGCATAAGAATAATTTTTAGGAATCAACCCCTCCACCTCATCATAAAAGTCTTTATAATACAAAAGTCCCTGGCGTACAATAGGCGGCATATCATTCATATAAATATACAATTCATCCGTATTTTCATTAAATTCTCTCACATAAGCATTCGCACAGCCGATTTTGATATCGGATTTCAACTGTTTTACATTGCTTTCACACCGGTAAAGCAGCATACACCGCAACAATTCGGCATTCACCTTAACGGATTTATCCATACGGGCTGCTTCTTCAATAAAAAAACTCTGTACTAAGGCAAACCGCTCTTCCAGACGGCGCGCCTTCAATGACGGCAAATCAATTCGCACGGAAAATTTAGCTGCATATGCATCGAGCAGAGACTGTTTCACATTATCATTTACCGCACAGATTAAAATCGTATCCCGCATATCCTTCCTTTCATCTTCCAAAAGTTCCAGAAGAATATCCCTGGCTGCCGCTGGCAAAATATCAATATGATCGATAACTAATATCCCCCCTCTCGCCTTTTGAAGCGCGCCTTCACAATCATTGTTATTTCGCCCAAATAAACGTACACAAATTTCCTCATCTTGTCCCTCATAATATCTACAGTTAAAACGGATAAAAGGGGCATCGTCCGCAATTACCTTCTTTTCCTTTGCAAACCGATACATTAAATAAGCAAAATACGTCTTACCGGATCCCCTTGGCCCAACAATAAGCGTATTTAGACTGTGTTCAGGATACAGGATGGCCGCCTTAGCCAATCTTGTCACATTTTTCAGGCTTCCGTTATATCCTAGCAGTTCTTTAAAACAGGACTCCTCGCTGCCCCCGGTGTCAGGCCGGTTAGCAATCCGGTAAGGCACCGGGCGCCCCTGCAGCTTTTCCAATTTCCCTTCCATTACTAAATCATTTAATAAAGTACTCAGATTGGAACGCTGCATCTGCAATGCTTCCGCCAATTCCTGCGTATTAAAAATCTTGTCTTCTGCTCCGCACTTCTGCGTACACATCACCATATAATCAAATACTTCTTCCTTTTTCGTCATTTCCAGCCCTTCCAGCCCTCTTTATAATTTCCTAAAAATATAGCATGATTATAGACTAACCGTCAATATTTCATATCATGACAGCGTTTACTAAAATAAAAAGAAAATTCCGTCCTCCCGTCAAAAAGTGTTTCCGCCTTTATATATCCCCGTTCTCCTTCCAACACTTCTCTGGCAATCGTAAGTCCCAATCCGACCCCGTTTTCCTCCGCCGTTTTCTTCCCCCGGTAAAATCGCTGGAAAACCTTATGGTACTCCTCTCTTTCAATCCCTATCCCTTCATTCCGAACCGATACCTGCGCGTATCCCGTCAACTCCGCCAGTTCTATCTCGATAACGCTTCCCCTGTTTCCATATTTCACTGCATTGTCCAATACATTAAAAACTGCCTCCGATGTCCATTTTCCATCGATTACGGCCCAAATATGCTGCTCCCCGGCCAGTTTTATATCCATCTCCTTCTGCCCGGCTTTTTCCATTATCTGATTTACCGCATTCAGTATAACAGGCAAAATCTCCTGCTTTTCCGGCTTCTGTCTGATTATGCCCGTTTCCAGGCGGGACATTTTCGAAAACCCTTCCCCCAGCCATCCCAATTTTTCCGCCTGGTCTTCCACGCACCGTGCAAACCGTACTTTTTCTCCCTCCGTCAAATCGTTCCTTTTTAAAAAACTGGCATAAATTTTCAGATTCGTAATCGGCGTATTGATCTGATGCACCAAATTACCAATATTTTCATTGAGCTGCTTTCTGAATTGATGCTCCCTGCTTTCATAAGAACGCAGGATATCATATAGTCTGAAAAGCTGTTCCTGAAGCTTGGACAATACCGTATCATCAGCTATCGAAAAGGCCATGGTTTCTTTTCCGCCGATCAGGCTTTCCACCATATCGCTGAATTGATACAAAATGCCGTTGATATTTTTGGCAATCATAAAATAAAAAATACCAAACGCAGCCAAATTTGCCCCTCCATACAGCCCCATCAAAATCGCCATGCGAAAAAAGAGATCGGATGATGCCCCAAAAACATGCAATACCCATGATCCAATTCCAAAGAACAGCAAAAGCAGTATAAGCAAAATGCCTATACCGCTTTTCCATATTTTATCCGTATCCCATTTTCTTTCCTGCCGCCCGCTCGCCATTCTCTATTCATCCTCCCATTTATAGCCAATACCAAATACTGTCCGTATATGATTCGGTTTCTCCGAATCATCCTCTATCTTTTCCCGCAGCCTATGAATATTCACGCTCAATGTTCTGTCTTCCACATATTTTTCCTGCATATCCCATATTCTGTCAAGAAGCCTCTCCCTTGTCAACACGATCCCCCTATGATCTAAAAATATTTCCAGAAGTTTTATCTCCAGCGCCGTCAGCTCTATTTCCTGACCGCGGTTTTTTAATGTTTTATTTTCAAAGTCATAGACCAGCCCACCATTTGCATAGATCTTCCGGGAAGTTTCCTTGCTCCGTTTCAGAACCGCCCCTATTTTCATCACCAGGACAGCCATGGAAAAAGGCTTGGTAATATAATCGTCGCAGCCCATCCGAAAACCTTTCAGCATATCCTCCTCCGAATCTCTGGCAGTCAGAAAAAGCACCGGAACCTTCTGCCCGACGAGGATATTCTTAAGAAAATCCCTTCCGTCCCCGTCCGGCAGATTAATATCGAGAAGTATCAGATCCATTTTTTGCCCCAGCTTTTTTTCCGCTTCCCCCAAAGAACGTGCCTTATGCACAATATAACCTTCTTTTTCCAGGGCGAAAGCGATCCCTTCGTTTAGCGTCCGGTCATCCTCCACTACCAAAATATGCCTTTCCATTTTCTCCCCCATTTCTGCGCGGCTTTTTGCGCATATCAAGTTTGTGGATGCCGCGCAGACACAAACTTGGGATTGAAAATTTTCAATTTTCAATCTTTCCCTCCGCAGATTTATATGATACTTCTCAGCCTCTCCACAACGGACTGTTTATTCATTATGTTCGTAAGAATACGGGCCATCCATGTACACAGCAGAACGGCAAAGGCCATGAGCAATGCCAGCGCCTGCAAAAAAGTCCCTACGGAAAAACCGGTAAATAAAGGGTTCATGCCGAGAGTATACGTAAGAGCCGCCCCGCTCACCGCCGCCAGGCCGGAAGCAAGAAAGATATAACGGGCATATTTACCAAAAATATCCCTTTTCATCTGTTTCTTCGTCATTCCGATCGACTGCATAGCCGCATATTCCAGCCTACGTGCAAAGACGTCTGTAGACACCGTGTTCACCACATTAGCAATACCGATCAATCCTACCATACCAGCCAAAAACATCCCGAGAATCCCTATCACTCTTTTTTCCTCTGTAAAGTGCATTCCATCCTCGTACTTGGACTGAAAATACATCTGCAAGTTTCCCTCTTCCTCGATGATTTGACAAACCGCTTCATATTCCTCTTTCTCATCCGCAAACTCCGATGCCTTTCCTGAGCCGTCAAAACAAATTTTTCCTATCAAATCTTCATATCCTGAATAAATGCTTTTGAAAGTTTCATCATCCAGTATAATATTTCTGCCCTGTATATTGGAAGTGCCATACGGATTCGCATGCGCGATTATGGCCATAACAACAAAATTTTTTTCTACATAGCGATCCGCTCTGTCATCATAAAAAGTTATTCTTACCTTGTCTCCCGCATGTACCGGATACTCCGTTTTTTTATTAGAAACTACCCATTCCGGACTGCGCTGGTAAATCATATAACCGCCCTCTGCGAATTTCTCCGCATCCATTTTTCCTTCTATTACCCGGAAATACTTTTCCTCTGTGGAAAGATATTCCGCCTCCATACCCATGACTCCCACTCTGTAATTTCCTCTCTCGCTCTCCGCAATCCGGTAATTACTTCCTTCCTCCAGGCATTCATTATAAATTCCGATGTCTTCAGCTATCTCTCCCTCTTTTGTAACCTCTCCCATAGAAGAAAGATACGTATCAATCTCCCCGTCCCTCTCCACATAGTCCGGCTTTACCCTGGCCTCATAATACACCCTGAAATTTTCCGCAAATGGCAGTTTTTCCAGCCTTTCCACCATCTCCCGGCTTATCGGCATATAGGCCTCGCTCATCGCCCATATGCTTCCCCTGTGTGTCACCCTGAAATCCGTCCCGTTATACCTCTCTTTCATTACATCTACATCATATCCCATGGAGAGAGTATAGACAACTAGGAAAAGAATACCGCTCAAGGCAAAAGAAAGGACGGAGAATATCCCCTTCTTTTTCTTCCCGCCATATCTGGCTGCTTCCACAGGGGATATATGGCAGGCGATCTTAAACGGTTTCATCGTGCTGATATATACCGTAAGCCAGGAAAAAACCGTACTGAAAATAAAAGTTTCCACAAACCCGGCCGATTGGTAATATCCTGAAATGCCATCCATAAATACGGGAACTATCATTTTCCCGGAAATACTTCCTATCAAAAATCCGGCCAAGCTGCCGGCAGCGATCCCTGTCAGGGCAATCTTGTTCATTTGGAACAACAACATGCCTTTCAGTTGCCTTGAAGTCATCCCGATCGTCTTTAACTCGCCATAAAAGCGAATATCATTTCTGACGGAAATATCGAATACATTGTAAATAAAGAAATATCCACAGGACATAATCATAAATGCAACAATAAAAACCGGGATAATAACGATGATACTCAAATCGCTCATTTTATACACTCCGCTATCTGCCCCCGATAACTCCGCTACCTCACTTATTTTTTCTTCTTTGTCATACCCGAACCTGAAAAATTCCAAGTTGTTCAGCTTTACATAAATAATATCCCGCTTCGCGGAAAGCTCCGGGTTATAAGTTTCGATAAAGCTCTCATCGGTATAAATCTCCGCATATATATTCTTTACATTTTCGAGGGGATTTTTATAATATCCGCAGACAGTCATCGGTATTTCCTTTTCTGCATCCTCGCCGTTTTCCCTGACTACCACAACAAGCGGATAAGCAATCCCGACCTCTTCCCCAAGGCCAAGCTGTTCCGACATCGTATCGGGAATCAATATCTCATTCGGCTTCTCCGGGTATTTTCCTGCAATCAGATCCACCATATTTTTTTCATAGTGTACGCGGTCTGCCGCAAACAGCCTCGTTTCCACACTGGCAAATTCCTTGTTATGAAGATAGGTGCTGCTGCATCTTCTCACAAAGGCAGCCCATTCCACCTGCGGAAGTTCCCTGACCTTTTCCAATACCTCATAATCACCATAAACACAATTCCCGTCTGCGCCGGGGCCCGGAGCGGCCGATGTTGCAAGGGAAACTGTCCGTACCATGCCAAATCCCACGGTAAAAACCACAGTAAGCAGCACCGTAGTGAGTACGACCGCCAGCACCGCCATCCGGTTTCTGACCGTATGCGCTTTATAATCTTCTGCCGCCAGCTCTCTCCCGATACCGGCGTTGGAATTTCTGAACATAATATTCATCATCAGGCTTCACCTCCCACGATCTTTCCGTCCTCCAGGTGAATCACCCTGTCTGCCAGTTGCGCAATCGCTTCATTATGCGTAATCATAACAATCGTTTGATGGAATTCCTTTCCCGTCATTTTCAACAATCCCATGACCTCCGCACTGGTTTTGGAATCCAAGTTCCCGGTCGGCTCATCCGCCAGAAGCACCGCAGGTTTCGCTGCGATCGCCCTGGCAATCGCCACTCTCTGCTGCTGTCCGCCGGAAAGCTGATTCGGATACCGGTTCATTTTTTCCTCTATCCCGAGCGTCCCGCATATATGCCTGATATATCCCTCATCCGGCTTATTCCCGTCTAACCGTATAGGGAGCGTAATATTTTTATACACATCCAAAACGGAGATCAGATTATAATTTTGAAAAACAAATCCAATATTTCTGCGCCGGAACACGGTCAGCTCTTCCTCTTTCATATGCATAATGGACTGGCCGCCTATGATTACCTCCCCGTCATCCGCATAATCCAGCCCTCCGATCAAATTCAATAAAGTAGTCTTCCCACTCCCGGATGTCCCTACTACTGCGGTAAAACTTCCCTTTTCTACCGAAAAACTGATGTCGTCCACCGCCTTTACCAGATTTTCCCCACTGCCATAATGCTTTTTTAAATGTATTGTTTTTAAAATTTCCATGCCGTACAACTCCTTATCGTCTACTTCTCTTTTTCTTGTATTGTAAACGGTAATTATTACGCCCGGGTTACATATCCGGCAAAAAAATACGTGTACCTTACCCAAGTTTTTCCGCCAATAAAGATACCGGAACAAACCATTGCTGATTCGTTCCGGTATCCCTTTATTTCTGCAGACAATGAGCCAAACGGCCGCTGTCTTCACTAATTCTCTCTACAGTCTCTTCAAAAGCTCTTCCCTTTGCTCTTCGTATCCCGGTTTGCCTAAAAGCGCAAACATATTTTTCTTATAGCTTTCCACGCCGGGCTGGTTAAACGGATTTACTCCAAGCAGATATCCGCTGACGCCACAGGCAAATTCGAAGAAATAGAACAGCTCTCCCAGATAAAATTCATTTACTTCCGGTACATGAACCATAAAGTTAGGCACATTTCCATCCGTATGCGCCAGAATCGTACCGTTCATCGCGCTCTTATTTACAAAATCAACGGTCTTGCCCGCCAGATAGTTCAATCCGTCCAGATCCACAGGCTCCGTTCCCAATATAATCTCTTCCCTGCTCGTCTCGATATCGATAACCGTTTCAAACAGCGTCCTCGCTCCGTCCTGGATAAACTGGCCCATGGAATGCAGATCCGTGGTAAGATCCACGCTCGCCGGGAAAATTCCTCTCTGATCCTTTCCTTCGCTCTCTCCGTACAGCTGTTTCCACCATTCGGAAACATAATGCACGCTCGGTTCATAATTGGCAAGAATTTCTATCGATTTTCCTTTTCTGAGCAGAATATTACGCAGCGCCGCATATTGCAAAGCATCGTTTTCCTCGAAAGATGCTTCCAGCGCCCTTTTTCTTCCGCTTGCCGCGCCTTCCATCAGCTTATCGATATCCGCGCCGCTTACTGCGATTGGCAACAAACCTACCGCCGTCAGTACGGAAAAACGTCCGCCCACGTCATCCGGCACCACAAAGCTTTCATAGCCTTCCTCTGTTGCCAGATTCTTCAAAGATCCCTTCGCCTTATCTGTCGTCGCGTATATCCTCTTTGCCGCTTCTTCTTTTCCGTATTTCTTTTCCATCATTTCCTTAAATACGCGGAATGCAATAGCCGGCTCCGTCGTAGTACCGGACTTGCTGATCATATTAATCGAGAAATCCCTTTCTCCTATTACATCCATAAGATGCCTGATATATGTGGAGCTGATCGAATTCCCGACAAAATAAATCTCCGGCGTCTTTCTCACCGACTTGTCCACTATATTATAAAAACTATGCCTCAAAAACTCGATAGCTGCCCTCGCTCCGAGATAAGAGCCTCCAATACCAATTACAAGCAGAACATCCGAATCGCCCTGAATCTTTGCCGCCGCTTTTTTGATCCTGGCAAACTCATCCTTATCATAATCTACCGGCAGATCAATCCATCCTAAAAAATCATTCCCCGCCCCTGTTTTCGAAACTAATACTTCCTTCGCATCCAAGGCCAGTTTTTTCATAAATTCTACTTCATGCCCGCTGATAAACGATGCAGCTTTGGAATAATCAAACGTTACCTTATTGCTCATTTGCCTCGCTCCTTTGCCTTAATAATATAAATATCCGATACCATATCCAGTGTAGCAAAGTTGAATTTCTTTTTCAAGAGTTTTCCATCCCCTATTTTAGACATTTCCATCCCCTATTTTAGACATGCGTAACTATTTGACCTGTCACTTCAAGCATTCCCCGTTAGTGGCAATTATCTTTTTATACCACTCGAAAGATTTCTTCCTGCGGCGCTCAAGCGTTCCGTTCCCG
>ERZ779626.957-NODE-957-length-14449-cov-14.323190_pt1 | contig 14449 bp, 12 predicted proteins | sample MGYA00514209_ERZ779626 | MGnify/ENA primary metagenome ERZ779626 (study PRJEB29562, sample SAMEA4376713) | mouse gut metagenome | isolation source: Cecum | study: EMG produced TPA metagenomics assembly of the A DSS colitis mouse model was used to assess the...
CGGGGCGGCTCCATCATCCTCCAGGTGGACGACCATATGTCCACCCTGATGGACTTCCGCTATAAGCGCAAATACGCCGCCGCCAACGGCGCCGACGGCCAGGGGGGCCGCAAGTCCGGCCGGGACGGCGAATCCCTCACCATCCGGGTCCCCCGGGGCACCCTGGTCCGGGAGGCCGAGACCGGCGAGATCATGGCCGACATGAGCTCCGGCGAGCCCTTCGTCCTCTGCCGGGGCGGCCGGGGCGGCTGGGGCAACAGCCACTTCGCCACCCCCACCCGCCAGGTCCCCCGCTTCGCCAAGGCGGGCCTCCCCGGGGAGAGCCACGACGTTATCCTGGAGCTGAAGCTCCTGGCGGACGTGGGCCTCGTGGGCTTCCCCAACGTGGGAAAATCCACGCTGCTCTCCGTGGTCTCCAAGGCCCAGCCCAAGATCGCCAACTACCACTTCACCACCCTCTTCCCCAACCTGGGCGTGGTGTGGGTGGACGAGGGGGTCAGCTTCGTCATGGCGGACATCCCCGGCATCATCGAGGGGGCCAGCGAGGGAGCGGGCCTGGGCCACGACTTCCTCCGGCACGTCGACCGCTGCCGCCTGCTGGTCCACGTGGTGGACGTGTCGGGCAGCGAGGGCCGGGACCCGGCGGCGGACTTCGACGCCATCAACGAGGAGCTGCGCCAGTACAGCCCGGACCTGGCGGAGCGCCCCCAGATCGTGGCCGCCAACAAGACGGACATCCTGGAGGACCCGTCCCTGCTGGAAGCCCTCCGGGCCCATGTGGAGGGCCTGGGCTATCCCCTGGTGGAGCTCTCCGCCGCCGCCCACAAGGGCACCCGGGAGCTGGTGAAGCTGGTGGCGGAGCGGCTGTCCGCCCTGCCTCCCATCGCCGTGTACGAGCCGGACTATGTGCCCAAGGCCCCCAGGGCGGACGCTTCCGCTCCCCTGGACATCCAGCACGAGGACGGCGTGTGGATCGTGGAGGGCCCCTGGCTCCAGCGGCTTATGGCCAACGTCAACTTCGCCGACTATGAGAGCCGCATGTGGTTCGACAAGGCCCTCCGGGATGCGGGGGTGTTCCAGCGCCTGGAGGACCTGGGCATCCAGGACGGGGACACCGTGTCCATGGACGGATTCGAGTTTGAGTACCAGAAATGAACAAGAGAGGGACGTTTGTCCCTCTCTTTCGCTTTGTCCTCACGCCCCGGCGAAGCCGAAGACAATGCCCACTACAGCCGACAGGCCGATGAATACAATGGGGTGGAGGCCCTTAACCTTGGGCACATAATTGGTCAGCACAATGAGCGCCGCCGCCAGCAGCAGCCCCGGCACGTTGAAAAGGCTCCCCCCGCCCAGGACGGGGCTCTTGACGATGCCGCCCCCCTGAACGACGAGCTGCACGCTGGTCAGCACCTCCAGAATGACGGACACGCAGGCCGCGCCGATGAGGCCCGTGGAGGCGGGACGGAGGCCGTAAAAGGCCCGGTCCACATAGGGGTTGTTGCGGAAGCTGTGGAGCACCGCCGCCACAATCAGAATCACGATGATGGAGGGCGTAATCTCCCCGACGGTGGCGACCACCGCCCCCGGGACCCCCGCCGCCGTGAAGCCCACGTAAGTCGCCATATTGATGCCGATGGGGCCCGGGGTGGACTCCGACACCGCCAGCATGTTCATCAGGTCGGTGTAGGTATACCAGCCGGTGGACTCGCCGATGGCCTGGAGGAAGGGCAGGGTCGCCATGCCGCCGCCCACGGCGAAGAGGCCGGTTTTGAAAAACTCCCAGAAGAGCTGTAAATAAATCATGCCTTCTTCACCTCCAGATTTTTCAAAATCACGCCCGCCAGAGCCGAGCCGGCGACGAACCACACCGGGGAGAGCTTCAAAAACAGCCCGCCCAGGAGGACCACGGTGAAGATCGCCGCCGTCCGCTTATCCACCACGGACTTTTTCAGCAGCTTCATCACGGCGTTGAAGATCAGCACGCAGACGCAGACCTGGATGCCCGCGAAGGCGTTCTTCACCCAGGCCAGGTCCGCGAAGTTGGAGATCAGCCCCGCCAGGATGGAAATGATCACCACGGAGGGGAACACCACCCCCAGCGTCGCCACGACGCCGCCCGCCGCGCCGCCGTACTTCTGGCCGATAAAGGTCGCCGTGTTGACGGCGATGATGCCCGGGGTACATTGGCCGATGGCGTAATAATCCGTCAGCTCCTCCTCGGTGGCCCAGCCCTTGCTGTCCACCACCTCCCGCTGGAGGATGGGCAGCATCGCCATGCCGCCGCCGAAGGTCATGACCCCCATTTTCGCGAAGGTCCAGAAGAGCTCCCAGAGCTCCTGAAATTTGTTCTTGCCGTTCATGAATGCCTCTCTCCTTATTCCGTATAGCCCCACAGTCCCCGGACGGAGACCTCGCCGGAGCGGACCGTCCGCTCCTTGCCGTCCGCCCCCCGGACCACCAGGCTGAATTCCTCGTCCACGTCCACCGCCTGGGCCGTCTCCCGCTCTCCGCCGCCGAAGGGAATCAGCTGGACGGTTTTCCCCAGGTTCACGCAGTCCCGGCGGTAAGCCGCCAAGTATTCCGACAGGTCCCCCGCCAGCAAAGCGGCATAGGCCCGGTCCAGCTCCTCCAGCAAAGCCGCCGCCAGCTTGGGGCGGGACACGGGCCTCCCCAGGGCCTGGAGCAGGGAGGCGGCTACCTCCCGGACCTCCGGGGAGAAGTCCTCCGGGCCCTGGCCCACGTTGACCCCGATGCCCAGCACCAGGGACTGGACCCGCCCCGTCTCCGCCTCCAGGGACATTTCCGTCAAAATGCCGCAGAGCTTCTTCCCGTTCAGCACCGGGTCGTTGGGCCATTTCAGCCCCGGGCGGACGCCGCAGACCCGCTCCACGGCGGCGCACACCGACACGCCCGCCAGGGCCGTCACCGGCGGCAGGCGGTCCGGCGGCAGGTGGGGCCGCAGGAGAACGGACAGATAAATCCCCTGGCCCTTGGGGGACTGGAAGGAGCGGTCCATCCGCCCCCGGCCCGCCGTCTGGCTGTCGGCGATGGCCACCGTGCCGTCGGGAGCGGCGGACTGGGTTTTCAGATAGTTGTTGGTGGAGTCCAGCTCGTCAAAGCACCGCAGCTCCCGGCCGACGACGGCGGTCTTTCCCAAAAAGCTCCGGATTTCCGCCTCCGTCAAAGCGTCCGGCGCGGAAGCCAGGCGGTAGCCCAGCCCGGTCCGGGCCTCGATTTCATACCCCTCCCGCCGCAGGGCGTCCACCGCCTTCCAGACGGCGGCCCGGCTGAGGCCAAGACAGCGGCTCAGCTCCTGGCCGGAGAGAAAGCCCTCTTCCTTTCGCAGCAGCGTCAAAACGTCTTCCCGGCTGCTCATGTCATCCCTCCTCGTCAAACGGAATTAGGCCTTGTTTGAAAATTGGCGGAATGCCCAACGGTGAGAGATTTTTTCGCCAATCAAGGCAAATTTTCGCGGGCGGGCTGACGCCCGGCAAGAAAATTTAACGCAGAGTGGCGGAAAATGATCCGCCGTTTTGGGCGTTTTGCCATTTTTCAAACAAGGCCTAGTGTAGCACATTTTTCCGGCGCTGTAAATATGGAATGGGGGATTGACAAAAAGGTGGACCTATGCTATGATGATTATGCCAGAAGGCTACAATGTTTGCTGTTCCTGACTTATGAACAGCAAATTTTGTGGCTTTCTTTTTGCGTTTTGAGGGGGTGTACCGCCTGCTGGCCCAAGCCGGAGAGGAAGGAATCGAGAAACCGGACCACAGGAGACCCCGCCATCATGCGGCGGCCCCGGCCTGCGGGGCACAGAAAACGAGGAGGAAAGAGATATGAGGAAAAACGAGACGGAAAAGAAAACCGCGGAGTACACCAGTCCCTATGACTTTCACGGGCGCATTCCCCTGCGCCAGGCCATCCCCCTGGGCATGCAGCATGTGCTGGCCATGTTCGTGGGAAACCTGACGCCGCTCATGATCATCTGCGGCATATGCGGCATCAGCAGCAGCGAGCCGGCGCTGTACGTCACCCTGCTCCAGAACGCCATGCTGGCGGCCGGCCTTATCACCCTGATTCAGCTCTGGTCCATTGGGCCCGTGGGCGGACAGGTGCCTGTAATCATGGGCACCAGCTCCGGCTTCCTGGGGGTCATGAAGGGCGTGGCCGCCAACCCCGCCATGGGCGGCGGCATCGTGGCCTACAGCGCCATCGTGGGCGCGGCCATGGTGGGCGGCGTATGCGAGGCGGCCCTGGGCTTTTTTATCAAGCCCCTGCGGAAGTTTTTCCCGCCGGTGGTCACCGGCAGCGTGGTGCTGGCCATCGGGCTGAGCCTTATCAGCGTGGGGGTCAACTCCTTCGCCGGAGGCAGCGGGGCCAAGGACTTCGGCTCCGTACCCAATCTGCTGCTGGGCCTTCTGGTGCTGACGGTCATCGTGGTGCTGAAACACTTTACAAAAGGTATTACATCCACTTCTTGTATCCTCTGCGGAATCATCGTGGGGTATATTGCGGCCTCCATCATGGGCGTGGTCATGCCCCATGAGCTGGTGGACGCGGAGGGCAGCGCCTTCACCGCCTCCTGGTACGTCAACTGGTCCAAGATCGCCGAGGCCAAGTGGTTCTCCGTTCCCCAGCTTCTGCCGGTGAAGCCCGCCTTCAACCTCCACGCCATCCTCTCCATCCTGATCATGTTCCTGGTCACCGCCGTGGAGACCATCGGGGACATCTCCGGCTGCGTGGAGGGCGGCATGGGCCGGGAGGCCACCGCAAAGGAGCTCTCCGGCGGCGTGGTGTGCGACGGCGTGGGCTCCGTCATCTCCTCTCTGTTCTCCTCCCTGCCCACCACCTCCTTCTCCCAGAACGTGGGCCTGGTGACCATGACCAAGGTGGTGAACCGGATGGCCCTGACCTGCGGAGCGGTGTTCCTGGTGCTGGCGGGGCTGAGCCCCAAGCTGGCGGCGGTCATTTCCATCATGCCTCAGAGCGTGCTGGGGGGCGCGGCGGTCATGATGTTCGCCTCCATCGCCGTGTCCGGCATCAAACTTCTGACCAAGTTCGGCATCACCAACCGGGTGGTCACCATCGTGTCCATCGCCATGGGCCTGGGCTTTGGCCTGGGCGCCACCGCCGGGGCCCTGGCGGGCCTGCCGGAGCCGGTGCAGCTGGTGTTCGGCGGCTCCGGCATCGTGCCGGCGGCGGTGCTGGCCATCATCCTCAATATCGCCATCCCCAAGGAGCAGGAGGACCTGGACAACGAAGCCCGGGCCAATGGGACGGGGGCGTAAGGCCGCGCCAATGCTCTCCTGAAAACCTGATATAGTGAACAAAGTTGAAAACGTGCAGATTTGCGCCAGAAATTTTCGCTGGCAAGGAAGAAAATCGCGGGAATCCTGACGGATTTCAAGATTTTCTGACGCAGATCAGCGGAAATTTATGGCGTAAAGATGTGCGCGGGGATTAAATCAGTGCTTCCTATAAACAGACAGCGCCCGGAATCTCTCGATTCCGGGCGCCTGCTTCCCGTGCGCTTCCGCCCTCAAAGGGCCTTGTCCAGCGCCTCCGTGTAGACGGCGGGAGGGAAGGCCCCGATCTTCCGGTCATACTCCCGGCCCTCCTTCAGGAAGACCACCGTGGGAATGTTCATCACGCCGAACCGCCGGGCCAGCTCCGGCTCCTCGTCCACGTCCACCTTGGCGACCAGCGCCTTGCCCTCGTACTGCGCCGCCAGGTCCTCCATCACGGGGCCCAGCATCTGGCAGGGCCCGCACCAGGGGGCCCAGAAATCCACCATGGCCAGGGGGGCCTCTCCCACCGCCGCGTCAAATTCCGCCGTCTTCAAATGCTTCAATGCCATCTTATGTTCCTCCTTTGTTTTCCTATTTCTTATTTCAGCGCCGCCGCGAAGGCGGCGGCCTTTTGTCCCGCAATCAAGCCCTCGCCCACGGCCTTGGACACCTGGAGGGGCCCGCCGGTGCAGTCTCCCGCCGCAAACACGCCGGGGAGGTTCGTGCGCAGCTCCCGGTCCACCGTGACGAAGCCGCCCTCCGCCGCCAGCCCCGGAAACAGGTCCCCCGGGGCCATGGCGGGCCGCAGGAGGAACACGCCCTCCACCGCCTCCTCCGCGCCGTCACAGCGCACGGCCTCCACCTTCTCCGCGCCCAGCACGGCGCAGTCCCGGGGCCTGTCGAAGTAGGCAACCTCACAGCCGACGCCCTCCAGGAACGCCGCCTCCTTCTTTGCCGAGGGGGTCCAGCCCAGGACGGCCACCCGTTTTCCCCGGTAAAGCATGCCGTCGCACGTGGCGCAGTAGCTCACGCCCCGGCCCAGCAGCTCCGCCTCCCCGGGAAACTTCTTCCCCCGGGCCGCGCCAGCCGCCAGCACCACCGCCTTCGCCTGGGCCATGGTATTGCCGACGCTCACATACCAGTCCTCCCCGGACCGCAGGGCGCTGAGGGCCTTTCCCTCCTGAAACTCCGCCCCGGCGGCCTCCGCGTGGCGGCGGAAGGCCGTCAGCAGCTCCGCCCCGGAGACGCCGGGAAGGCCCAGGTAGTTGTCCACCCGTTCCGCTTTCCAGAGGGGATTTTCCTCCAGGGGATTGGAAACCACCAGAACCGTCCTCCCGCGGGCCCGGACGTTCTGGGCCGCCGACAGGCCCGCCGGGCCGCCGCCCACGACCATCACATCATACGTCACAGCGCCGCCTCCTTCCGCCTATAGTCTTTCCTATCTATCCTATCACAGTTCTGGTAAATTTTATAGGTGTTTTTGCAACAAAATTTTTGGGCCCGCCTCAAACAAAAAATATCCCGGCCCTCAGTTGCTTTTGGGCCGGGAATTTGATACACTAGGGGAGAACCAGCCCCCGGACGCGGCGTCCGGGAGGCCGGCTCCCTATATTCAAAAAAGCGGCGGCGCCGGACCCAGGGGCGGACGCTGCGCGGAGTTGGGGGCGTCTCGGCCGCTCAAGCCATACTATGCGCCGCCGGGACCTCCCGCCACCGGGCCTGGACGCCCTGTCCCGGCCCTTCCGCCGCCGAACCGACAGAAAAGAGGGGCTTTTCATGATTAAAATTGCGCCGTCCATCCTCTCCGCCGATTTTGCGAATCTGGAGCGGGACATTCAACGCATCGCCGCCGCCGATTACGTCCACGTGGACGTGATGGACGGAATCTTTGTCCCCAACATCACCATTGGCGTTCCGGTGGTGAAGTCCATCCGCCCCACCACCGAGCTGCCCCTGGACGTACACCTGATGATTACCCAGCCCGTGCGCTACGTGGAGCAGTTCTGCGACGCGGGGGCGGACCTGGTGACGGTCCATGTGGAGGCGGACAGCGGGGAAAATATCCACGCGGCCATTGACAGGATTCACGCCAAGGGCAAGCGGGCCGGGATCGTGCTGAAGCCCAAGACCCCGGCGGAGGCGGCGCTGCCGTACCTCACGAAGGTGGAGCTGATTTTGGTGATGACGGTGGAGCCGGGCTTTGGCGGGCAGAAGTTCATGGCGGATATGATGCCGAAGGTTTCCGCCCTGCGGAAGCTCATTGATGAGAAGAATCCCGGCTGTGAGCTGGAGGTGGATGGCGGCGTGGCGCCGGACACCTGCCGGACCTGCATTGATGCAGGGGCCAATGTGCTGGTGGCGGGGAGTGCGGTTTATCAGGCCGCTGATATTCCGGCGAGGATTGCGGAGCTGAGGGGGGCCGTCTGATGCCCGCCCTGACGGGCGGGGAAGTCAACAGCCATGAAGATGGCTGGTCCTTTGCACCCCCCATTTTCTCTTTTTCTTCCAGAAGAAAAAGAGAAAACGGGCCGTGCACGGTCCAAAAGAGAAAAAGAAGTAATGCGGGGGTTTTGAGGGGGCGCTTGCTTTAGAGGCGGCCTAGTCCTATCCCCATTGAGAGGCCGCAGCAAAAGACGGCTTCCTTTTCTAATTCTTCGGCATTTCTCTCCCGGGCCAGGAGGGCGGTCAAGTCTCGGTCTTGTTCCGCTGTCAGCGTGGAGCGGAAGGCTCTCCACTCTGCCTCTAAATCATACGTGGCCCGGCGGTATTCCCAGGTTTCCAAATACGGCGCAATCCTCTGCTCCTGGGCATATTCGTAGAGTGCGTCGAGAAATCCTTCCATAAAATCAGCTCCTTTCAAACCAAAGCCTCTGATTGATTTCAGTCAGTCATTTTCTCTCGCAAAGATATAGACGAATTTTTATAGATATTTTTGTCTATTTAAATTATACATTATTTCAATTTCCCTTGTCAAGCCTCTGGAGGAATAAAATGGAGCAATTGGCGAAAAATCTACTGGCTTTGCGCAAGGCTAAAAAATTGTCCCGAGAAAAGGTATCCAGGGTACTTGAGCTTTCCGCCAAAACCTATGAACGCTATGAAAAAAACGAAGGGGAACCTACGGCCCCTACTCTGGTGATACTCGCTGACCTCTATGGTGTCACTCTGGACCAATTAGTGGGCCGCGCACCGCTGCCTCTGGCGGAAGAGGAGCGGTGATGGAAAAGGCGGTCATACTCCTTTGACAAAATACGGCGAATCTGGTAAGATTTAAACGGAAGAGCGCTGTTACATAACAGGCGGTCAGTCACTCCCTGAGAAAGGGGGTGAAGCTGATGGGAAACGAGCGCTGGGCGAAAGCCCTGCGTTACGCGGTATCGTTCGCGGCGGCTTTGCTGCTGCTGGCATACTTAGCCCCAAAAGCGTGTTGACCGTCCGGATGGTCCCCGAACGGTCAACTTGGTGAAAACTAGGTTGTCAATAATGGGCTGACCGCCGTGTGACAGCGCCTTCCCATGTTTATTATACCAAACCGGGCCGTTTTGTCAAGCGGCGTTCTACCGGCAAAGGGGAGAACCCCCCAGGGAATGACCTGACCAAGGGGTCAGGCTCCACAGGCCAGCACCAGGCCAGCGGCAGCGGAAAGCGGCGCTGGTCCATTCGATAAGCTCCAAAACCCCCGCCCGCACCACGCCGCGGCCCGAAGACTTGCATAAAAAGCCGGAAGCACATCTTGCGCGTCCCCCCGTCTCCCGTACCCCCGCAGGGACGTTACTTCTTTTTCTCTTTTGGACCGTGCACGGCCCGTTTTCTCTTTTTCTTCTGGAAGAAAAAGAGAAAATGGGGGGTGCAAAGAACCCGCCATCTTCATGGCTAAATTTCTCCCCGCCCGTCAGGGCGGGTAAAATCCCCCCTGACAGGGGAAAAAAGGAGCCCCCTCTATGGAATACTTCCCCGCCCCCCTGGAAAAACTCGTGGAACAGTTCGCCCGCCTCCCGGGCATCGGCGGCAAGTCCGCCCAGCGGCTTGCGTTCTTCATCCTGGGCCTCCCCGAGGCCGAGGCCAAAGACTTCGCCGAAGCCATCCTGGACGCCAGGCGCAGCATCACCTGCTGTCCCGTCTGCCAGAACTTCACAAGCGGCGGCCTCTGCCCCATCTGCTCCTCCCCCAAGCGGGACGGAGCCACCGTCTGCGTCGTGGCGGACCCCCGGGACGTGGCCGCCATCGAGCGCAGCCGGGAGTATAACGGCCATTACCACGTCCTCCACGGCGTCATCTCCCCCATGAACCGGGTGGGCCCCGACGACCTGGCCATCAAGCCCCTTTTGGAGCGGGTGTCCCAGGGGGAAATCCAGGAGGTCATCATGGCCACCAATCCCGACACCGAGGGGGAGGCCACCGCCATGTATATCGCCCGGCTGCTGAAGCCCTTCGGCCTCCGGGTGACGCGGCTGGCCTACGGCATTCCTGTGGGAGGACACCTGGAGTTCGCCGACGAGGCGACGCTGACCCGGGCCCTGGAGGGGCGGCGGGAGATCTGACCTGACGGGGCGGCGGGACTTCGCTATAATAAATACAAGGATGCCGCAGCAGCGCGGCTGGCCCTACAGGTTTGGTTATCTACCTAAATAGAAACCGTCACCGTGCCGGGCGGCGGTTTCTGCGTTTCACAATGATCGTAACCGTGAAGGCTCCGATGTGCAATGTAATCCGCATATAGCCTCACCTCCTTTCGGAGGAATCGGCCGGCCGCCGTTTGTCCAGGTTGCTGCGGCATCCTTACCGTCAGAATCCCACAGCGTTTGACAAAAGCAAGGCCCGGCGCTTCTCGCGCCGGGCCTTGTCTTATCATTTCATCACAGCATGGTATACAGAATCTTCGCCATCTGTCCCCGGGTGATGTTGGCCTGGGGACGGAAGGCGCCGTCGGCGTAGCCGCTGAGGATTCCCTGGGCCGCCATGGTGCGGATGTAGAAGGTGGCATACCCGGGAATCTGGGCCGCGTCGGTGAAGGTCAGCTCCGCCAGGGCGCAGCCCTTCTCCTGGGACCGCCCGATCATGGCCGCCGCCTGGGCCCGGGTCAGGTTCCCGGCGGGGTTGAAGATCAGCTTCCCGTCCTTGCCCTGGGTGCCGGTGACGATGCCCTCGGCGTACAGCGCCCGGACGGCGGGGAGGGTGCGCTCCGGCAGCTGATCCAGGTCCGCGAAGGGCAGGGCCACACCGGCGTACTTCGCCGGGTCCAGCCTCAGGGCGTTGTAGAGCATCACGGAGAAGTCCAGCCGGGTCAGCAGGTCGTCGGGCCGGAAGGTGCCGTCGTCATAGCCCCCGGAGATGCCCCGGTTATAGAGGAAGTCGCAGTAGTCCGCTCCCCAGTACTCCGCCGTATCCGTGAATTTGTGCTCCGCGCCGGAGGCCGGAAGCTCCACGGAGGTCCGGCCAATGTTGCCGGAGGAATCCTTGGCGGTGACGGTGACCCGGCCCAGCTCCCGGCTCTCCCCGGGACCGGGGAGGCTGACGGTGAAGCGGCCCGTGGCGGGGTCGTACTCGCCCAGGGGGGACCCGTCGCAGGTGATGGTCACGTTCTTCGCCGGGAGGATGCCGTCCACCGCGTCGGTGACGGAGCCGGAAACGGTCCAGCTCTCCGGGGCCAGCTCCGCCGTGATGACGGGGGCGGCGTTGTCCACGATGCCTTCAAATGTGGCGACCACCTGGTCCAGATAGATGGTCCCGGTTCCCGTGCCGCTGACCTCCAGGCCCCGGATGGTCATGCCCGCGGGCAGGCCGTTGACGGAGACCTGCTTCCAGCCGGACACGTCCAGGGTGGTCAGGGGCAGGACCTGGGTCTCCCCGTCGCCCACGCTGTAGAGGAGGGACAGGGTGTTGTTGGAGCCGTTGCTGTCCACCCAGAGGTTCAGCCCGGTGTAGGGGGCGTTCAGCGCGGCGGGCTGGACCGTGGCGTTCCAGCGGGCGGGGCCGCCGGTCAGGTCATAGTCCAGCTTGCCGGAGGCCCTGCCGAAGCGGACGTAGTTCCCGTCCCGGTTCAGGCTGAAGCCCGCCCGCTCGCCGGAGCCCCGGAAGATGGTGGTCTCGCCCTCAAAGTCCTCCAGGGTCTCCAGGTGCTGGGTGGAGACGGTGACGTCAATGCCGGCGCTCTGGGTCCCGGCGGAGACGGTGATCTTCCCCGTCCCCAGGGCCGTGGCCGTGAAGAGGCCCGTCTCGTCGATGGTTCCGATGTCCCCCTCCAGGGTCCAGGTAAAGGCCGCCGGGTCCGCCTTGAGGGGCAGGTGCTTATAGGCGGCGGAGCCGTGGAGCTGGACGGAGGCGCCGGGGGAGGCGCTCAGCTCCGTGATGATGGCGTTGTCGGCGTTCCGCACCGCCACGCCGTCCGGCGCGGTGACGGCGTGGACCACGGTGGAACCCTGCCCGCCGCCGCCCTGGGCGGTGACGGTGATGTCTCCGCCCTCCAGGGGGGTGGTGAGGACGTTCCCCGCCAGGGTCCCGGCGGAGGCGGTGAGGTCATAGCGCTCGTTCATGGGAATGAAGTTGGTGTCCACGGCGGCGGCGGAGATTTCCGCGCTGCTGCCTGCCAGGACATAGGTGTTGTCCGCGCTGACGTGGAAGTGGCTCAGCTGCCCGGTAGGCTGGTTGGAAGCCACCAGGAAAATCTGGTTGGACACGGAACGCTCCACCCGGTCGGAGGGCTGGTTAATCCGCTCCGCGGCGGTGTCCGTGGGCTTCGTGACGGCCAGGGTGGTGGAGCCGCCGCCGTCCAGGCCCAGGGCGGTGGTGCAGCCCAGCTCGACGAGCCGCCGGGCCACCTGCTCCATGGTGGCGCCGATGGAATGGCCGGACTTCCGGCCGTCGATGGTGTAGAAAATCAGGCTGCCGTCATAGCGCTGGCCCACGGCGGTCCGGGGGGCCGCCCCGGTGGGAAGCCCGGAGGCCACGGCCCCGTTCTCCACCAGGGAGTAGAGGGCGCCGGCGGCATACTGCACGTCGTTCCAGCCGGGGTCGGCGGGGGTGAGGGTCACGTTGACCACCGTCCCGGCGGGAATGGCCCGGAGGGCGTTCAGAGCCGCGTCCCCGGCCTTGGCGTTGGCGGTGAGGACCGCCTGGTTGGGGGCCAGCGTGGGGGAGGACTCCGCCTCCACGACCCGCTCCACCAGCAGGGAGGTAGTTCCGCCCAGGGCGAAATTCCCCTCCTGGATGGTGCAGATCACGTCCACGCCGGGCTGGGTGCTGCCGGTGGTGCGGGAGGCGTTGAAGTCATAGGTGTAGAGGAAAATCCCCGTCTCGGTCCGGGCCTTGTTGAAGGCGGTGATCTTCAAGGACTTGTCCAAAAGCTGTCCGGTGCCGTTGGTGAGGGGATTCCCCAGCTCGTCGTACAGAGGCTCTCCCGCCTCGTTGTAAAGGGGCTCTCCCGTGCCGTCCTGGGCGGTGTAGGCGGCGGCGATGGAGACGGCGGGCCTGCCCAGGATGGCGGCGCCGTCGGAGCGGAAGCCGATGGCGTGGTAGCCCCCGTCGCTGGAGCGGAGCTGCCCCTGGGTGACCACAATGCCGATGGGCAGGCCGTTGTTCACGTTGTAAAAGTCGCCGTTGATGCCGGCCACCACCCGCCAGCCCTGTCCCTCCAGGGCCTTGGCGGTGTTGGAGACGGAGCTCCGGTCCGTCAGGGCCCCGCCGTAGGTGACGATGGGGGTGACGGAGGCGTTGGGGGTATATGTAATCAGGTTCTCCGTCCGGTAGTCGGAGCTGACGGCGCTCCAGAAGACGTTGGTGGACAGCTGGGTCTCCCGGTTCAGCAGGGTGTCCGTGGCGGTGAGGCCGTCCCCCATGGCCTCCGAGGCCAGGGCGGGGGAAACGGTCAGCGCCGCCAGCAGAGAAAGCGCCAGCAGCAGGGAAAGCGCTCTGGGTAAGATTCGTTTCATAGGGTTCCTCCATACTTGTCCAGGGTATTCGAACATCATTTCAGCATACCACAAACCGGAAAGAAAGTAAATGACGATTTGTGAACAAAATCCGAACAAAATTCAACGGTTTCCCCTGGATTTTCCAGGCTGGACAAACCGCCGCTTTCGCGCTATGATATATAGTCAACGCAGTTGGAAAGGAGTAAACACTCCTTTCCAACCGGCGGACCGCAGGTCCGCCGAGGCGCAAGGCGCCTATGCGTTTCCTATGAAGTTCACCACAGAAAGCCGCATTCGCGGCCCACAGCGCGGTATACCCGCGCTGTGTTGAAAAGAATCCATTGGATTCTTTTCAACTGTGGTAACTATAGGCAGCGCAGTTGAAACGAAGCCAAAAAGGGGGGCCGCTTATGACCGTCACTGTGGACGCGGGCCGCTGCATCGCCTGCGGCATGTGCGCCTACGCCGCGCCGGAGGTTTTCCGCATCGTTGGGAGGGCCTCCACCGTCATCGCCCAGCCGGAGGGGAAGGACCCCCGGGTCCGGGATGCCGCCAACGGCTGCCCCGTAAACGCCATCCGGGCGGAAGGATAAGGGTGCGGACAGGTTCTTCCGTTGAAAAAAGAATCTCAGAAGAAAAGCACTGTGGGGCCTGGGCCCCACAGTGCTTTTGCGCTCTTCTTACTTTGCCTGCTTCATGGACAGGGAAATCCGTTTCTTTTTTTCGTCCACCTCCAGGACCACGACCTTCACCACGTCCCCCACGGACACGGCCTCGGAGGGGTGCTTGATGAATTTGTCCGCCACCTGGGAAATGTGGACCAGCCCGTCCTGGTGGACGCCGATGTCCACAAACGCGCCGAAGTCAATGACGTTCCGCACGGTCCCCGTCAGGGTCATGCCGGGCTTTAAGTCCTTCATCTCCAGCACGTCCGTGCGGAGCACCGGCTTGGGCAGGTCGTCCCGGACGTCCCGGCCCGGCTTCATCAGCTCCGCCACCACGTCCCGGAGGGTGGGCACGCCCACTCCCGCGTCCGCCGCCGCTTTTTCCTCCCCATAGGCCGCCACCTGGGCGGGAAGATTCTGGAGCTTCCCCTCCTTCACGTCCGCCAGGCTGTGGCCCGTCAGGGCCAGCAGGGTCTCCGCCGCGCCGTAGCTCTCCGGATGGACGGCGGTGTTGTCCAGCACGGACTTGCTCTCCGGCACCCGGAGGAAGCCCGCGCACTGCTGGAAGGCCTTGGGTCCCAGC
>ERZ779626.962-NODE-962-length-14379-cov-5.776319_pt1 | contig 14379 bp, 12 predicted proteins | sample MGYA00514209_ERZ779626 | MGnify/ENA primary metagenome ERZ779626 (study PRJEB29562, sample SAMEA4376713) | mouse gut metagenome | isolation source: Cecum | study: EMG produced TPA metagenomics assembly of the A DSS colitis mouse model was used to assess the...
ATGGGAATCGAACCCACGTATCCAGCTTGGAAGGCTGGTGTTCTACCATTGAACCACACCTGCAGATATATTTTATTGAATTGCCCTACAACAAAAATCATTTTACACCATAATAGGGCAGTTGTCAAGAAGTTTTTTTATAAAATCAATTAAAATAGATCCTCAAATGAACCTTTTCCCCGATTTCTCCGACTATATATACGAAATGCATTTCAGAAGAAAAAACGAAGCGGGAGGTGATGAGCCATGGATTTTGAGGAACTGTTCAGGGAACACCGCGCGGACGTTGAGCGGTTCGTAAAATTCCGGCTGCCATCGGCAGCCGACGCAGAGGATGTTCTGCAGGAGTCGTTCTTTGCCGCGTTTCTTCAGTTTCCGTCGCTGAAAAGGAAAGAAAACTTTAAAGCATGGGTTCTGGGGATTGCACGGAATAAATGCAACGATTATTTCCGGAAAAGAGCGAAACTCTGGGAGATACCCATAGATGACGTTAGCGAAAGCAGGCTTTGTTACGGAGGCTGCGGAATATCCGAGACGCATGTTGCTGTAGAGACACTGAACAAACTCAACGCTAAGGAAAAGCAGATCTTGTACCTATATTTTTGGGAGGAACTGCCGCAGGCGGACATTGCGGCAAAGCTGAAAATACCGCTGGGAACAGTCAAAAGCCGTCTGCACACTGCGAAACAAAGGTTTAGAGAGCATTATCCATATGAAAGGGATTCATCGAAAGGAGAGTTAAATATGAAAAATATGAAAAATTTACCACTTATGCTGCCGGATTATACGATCAAAAGTGTGCCGCTGCCGCCTTTTGCGGTTCGCCACGAGGAGCTTCCGGGAATGCTGGTCATTCCCCGGGTGGGCGAAAAGCTGTCATTCGGTATGTACGATCTGCCGGAAAGGAGACAGAGCGGTGTCTATCGTTTGAGTGTAACTGGGCGCGTGGCGGTACACGGAATATGCGGCGTAGAGATAGCTTCGGAATACACCGGCAGCGACGGTTCAAAGGAGGAGAGCGTTGTTTTCGCCCAGCTCACAGATTCCCACTGTCGCTATCTCGGAGGAATGCAGGTGGATAAGGACGGCCTGCGTAATATTGTAACATTTCTGGACGGCGACGGCTTCTCGGATGCTTATGCCATCGGGGAGGACAACTGCGGCTTTGAGGTGGAACGCTGCCCTAAGGGTATTATCAGGGCCTGCGACAATGGACTGATAACGGATAAAAAAGATGACGTATCGGACATTGTGGGAAGATATCAGGTAACGATAAGCGGAAAAACGTATGATACAGTTCGGCTGGTGGATTTACAGCTCAGTAAAGACAGCTATATGATGTGTGAATACTATCTGGACAAGAACGGCAGGACCGTACTCTGGCGCCGATTCAACCGTGAGGACTGGGCCATGGAACGATACGGGAGGAAGTGGACGGAAGCCCTGCCGGACAACGAAAGGATGACCGTCAACGGCGAAATTTATGTACATTGGTATGACTGCATTACGGATTTTTTCCATGAGAGATTTTAATTTTCCGGTATTTATGCGAAAACCGCCGGAAATGAAGAGGCGGCAATAAACGGCCTCAATCTGTCAACGGCTCCTATCTGTCCGGCGCTTTCGCCGGGGGAAGCTGGACCTTCAGCCTTCTATAGACATGCAGGAAGGCCGGGATGAGGAAGGCGTCTGCGCAGAGCCATGCAATGGGACTGCCCAGACAGGCGGCGGTGAAGCCGAACTGGGGAACCAGAACGGCTCCCGTGAAGCCCCGGGCAACCATCTCGAATACCCCTGCCAATATGGCGAATCTGGGAAAACCGATGCCCTGAATCATGAAGCGGATGATGTTTACCAGAGCCAGCGGGAAAAAGAACAATGTGCTGATCACCAAGTACAGCCTTACATCGCTGAGGATCTGCAGATCTTGTTCCTTCACAAACATCGCTGCCAGCGGCTCTCCCAAAAAGAAGGCGATGAGAAAGGCCATGACGGAATAGACCGCCCCCAGAAGGATGCAGGACTTTAGGCCCTGAAGGATGCGCTCCAGCTTGCCTGCGCCTACGTTCTGGCCGCCGTAGGTGGCCATGGTGGAACCCATGGCATCAAAAGGACAAGCTAAGAAACTATATATTTTTCCGGCGGCGGTGACAGCTGCCACCGCGCCGGATCCAAGAGTGTTCACTGCCGACTGCAGAATAACGCTGCCGATGGCGGTGATGGAATATTGCAGTCCCATGGGAATACCCATGTTGCAGAGGCTTGCCATCATGTGGCCGTCAGGCCGCCACTCATCTCTTGATATGTGCAGAATCTCGAATTTCTTTACCATATACAATAGACACAGCAGGCCGGAAACCCCTTGGGAAATCACGGTGGCCCATGCGGCGCCTGCCACTCCCAGCCCCAAGTTGATGATAAAGATCAGGTCCAGAGCAACATTGAGCACAGAAGAAAGCAGCAGAAAAAATACCGGAGTCCTGCTGTCTCCCAAAGCCCGGATGATGCCTGACAAAATATTATAGAGGAAGGTCACGGGGATGCCTATGAAAATCACCACGATATAGGAATAAGCGCCGTCGATAATATTGTCGGGCGTTTTCATGGCAGTCAGAATCTGGCGGCAGAAGATTACCGTCACAGCAGTCAAAATGATGGAGAAGGCCGCCGACAGCCATACGGAATTGGCTACGTATTTCCGCATTCCGGCATGGTCGCCTGCCCCGAATTTGTGGGAAACCGGGATGGAGAAGCCGATGCAGACTCCCATGCAGAAGCCGATGACCAGAAAGTTCACGGAGGAGGTAGAGCCCACGGCAGCCAAGGGATCCACGCCTAAATAGCGCCCTACGATCAGCGTGTCTACGAGGCTGTAAAATTGCTGGAATAAAAATCCCAAGAGCAAAGGAATGGAAAAGCCCAATACCAGCTTCATGGGGCTGCCGTTTGTCAAGTCTTTTGTCATAATCGTCGTCTCCCTGCATTTCCGGTTTTTGCCCGGCTTTTGCCGAATTTCCCTCAGGCCTAATATGGCCAAGGACATATTATAAGCCTGAAAAAGAGCGGAGTCAACAAAAATATAGCAGGTGAAGGTCTGCTGGAGGTCTGCGGAAGGCTTGCAATAAAAGAACGACTACATTCAAGCTGCTTCCGCAAGACAGACACTGGCTTTCTGCCTTTATATGCCATCCGTGTCCGTGTAAGTGTATACTTCGCCGCATTCAAAATATTTCACATCCAGCTGGGGATGTCTTTTCTTTAGGAGCCGGGCGGTATATTCCATGCCGTCCCGTTCAGAACCGACATGTCCCATGATCAGGAGAGCCTTCTGCAGGCCCAGCTGGGCGGCGTCTCGTGCGTATTCTCCGATCAGCCATTCGCAGGTTTCTCCCACAAGAACAATCTGGCTTTCCGGCCGCTGCAGTTCTTCCAGAACAATATTTCCCGGAGCGCCGAACATGCCGGAGACCACTTGGCAGGGAATGTCTCTGGCACCGCAGATTCTGACATGCTTTATACCCAGCTTCCGTTCGATGGTTTGGGCCACCTCCACCGGAGTCATGGGGGGATTCAAATGTATGCGGACACAGTCGAAGAGATCCGTATACTCCAAGGTTCCCTGCAGCCCCAGCTTTTCCAGCTCCCCGGCGGCGATGATGTCAGGAGAGGTGTAATGGGGATGGTCGTGGAATCTAAACAGTACCATGCCGGTCTGTTCCAGCAAGTTTCGCTTTTGCGCGTCCACTATGTCGGAGGAGGGCATGTCCTCGGGAACGGTGTGATAGGTGGGCTCATGGGTGATCAGAAGCTGTGCCCCCCATTCTGCCGCCTGCCGTATCACCTCCGGGGTGGCGAACATGGTTACAGCTACCTTCGTGACCTCAGCGTCGGGATCCCCGGCCTTGCAGGTATCGCAGGTGTCGGGGAAATCTTGCTTGTAGGCCAGAGAGAAGAGATCCTTCATGATTTCGTTTGTTTTCATGGGCGTACCGCCTTTCTTGTGAATATTTACATTTTGTGCTTGTGCCAATATCATATCCTAATTCTATTCGTTCCGGCGCACATGGAATCGGGAGCCGAAACAGAGTCCTTCTGTTTCGGTATTATACCCTATTTTCTGTCTGTGTTCAATGAGTGAATCAGGCGGGGCTTGTACACATAGTATTTGTCCGTTTTGCACTTTGGCACCAACAGCAGTCAATATATGTTTTTTATCAAGAATTTTCGCCGTTGTTGTGAGGATTTCGCAGGGAGTCCAGCCGATTATTGGGACCCATTGCTGACTTTATGGCATTTATGCTGTCCGTTGTGTTGGTGAGCAGAGAATTAAGAAGACAGAAAGCAGACGGGTACAGCAATTTGGATGAAAAGCTCGATATTTTTGATCTATGGGTTGACAAGCGCAGACTATTGTGATAGTCTGAATGTGCCGCGAGAGACTATTGCAATAGTCTGAAACGTCCGGTGGAAGGAACGGGACGAAAAAATCATGCATGGGAAGATTTCGCAGCATAAGGACGCATGTGCCGAAGCGCGGGCACATGTGTCGGAAGGGAGAGGGCTATGGACGGAAAGCTTTTTGATTCGGAACTGAAGGTGATGGAGGTGCTGTGGGAGAAGGGGCCCATGCCTGCGAAGGATATCGTGGATGTGCTGGCGGAACGGATCGGTTGGAACAAGAATACCACTTATACCGTCATCAAGAAATGTGTGGACAAGGGGGCTATTGACAGGGGCGAGCCGGGATTTGTGTGTACACCTCTTTTGAGCCGTGACGAGGCGGCCCGGAGCGAGACGGAGCAGCTGATCGATAAAATGTTCGGCGGTTCCAGCGAGCTGTTCTTCTCATCCTTTTTGAAAAATCAGGGGATGTCGGAGGAAGAGGCTCTAAGGCTTGCAAAAATGATAGAGGAGGCGAAATAGAATGCTGCATTTTAGGATGGATATGCCGTTTTACCTTATGGCATTGTATGGAAGCGTCATGATTGTTCTGGTTCTGATGCTCCGGGGGCTGCTGAAGAATAGGCTGCCAGGCTTCGTGTTTCCTGCGCTTTGGGGAATGGTGCTTGTGCGCCTGCTGGTGCCTTTTTCTCTGAGCAGTCCATTGGGCTTGCCCATAGTACCGGAAGATCCCTTTGAGAAGGAGGAGTTCTTTGAGGAAAGCATTGCTCGGGATTCCCTGACGGAAAATGTGCAGGGGCATTTGGAAGAGGGAACTATAAACAGAGGAGCAATTAACAACGGGTATTTCACCAACAGCGGCAATGTCATGGAGGATAAAGTGGAAGCGGCCGTGAGCATAGAGGTGCAGAAGGGTGCGGCGGAGGGCGGATTTCCTATTTTTGCCGGATGGCAGAATTTGGCTCTTTTTATCTATCCGATAGGTCTGGCGGCGGTAATAGGGATTCTTGGATGGCAGAAATACTGCTATTCCAGAAAGCTCAAGAGCGGTCTGCTGATGGAGAATAATGAGATAGTCAATTCCGTGCTGCGCGGCATGGAAATGGGACACATATTGGTGTTTACCAGCGATGAGATTGCCTCGCCCATGGTTTGCGGGCTGATGAATCCCCGCATTTATCTGCCCACCAGAATGGATTTTCAGGACAAGGAGCTTCTGGGCTATATTTTTGCCCATGAGATCATGCATATCAGGCGAAGAGATAATTGGATAAAGGCCGTGATGCTGGTTGTCCTTAGCATCAACTGGTACAATCCGCTGGTCTGGATCATGTCGAAATGTCTTTCTGCCGATCTGGAGGCAGCCTGCGACGGAGCCGTGCTGAGGAAATGCGGCGAGGAGGGGCGCAAGGAATATGCCCGAAGTCTGCTTGCCATGGCGGTGACGGGAGGGCGCGCTACGCTGCTTTACAGTGCATTTTCAAAGACGGAGGTGGAGAAGCGCATCAAGGGGATTCTGCGGTATAGAAAGGCCACGGCGTTTGCACTGCTGTTTTCCATATTGTTCATGGCCGGAAGCGCAATTGTCTTTGCCACCGGCGGTCAGGCTCCATTTTCCTCCAGATTGTCCTCCTACTGTGCAGGGGGGTACTCCAGATGGGGTGTTCGGGCATCTATCGTTCGGGATATTGCCTTGGGGAAAGATGCGCAGGAGAGGGCGGAGGATGTGATTTTTTCCGTTCTGAGGACAGACGACACGGAAGATCCGGCAGTGATTGAAGCGGCGCTCCGGGAGGGGCTGGCGGAGGAATTCGGCGTGGAGAAGGGGGCTTTTGCCATAGAGATCAGTCTATGCCTGAGTCAGGAGGAAATTCAGGAAGAGTATAGGGTCTGGGAAATCACCCAAGGGGAGGACGGCTTCTGGCTCTATCAGGGAGAGCAGATCCGGGTCTATCAGGATAGGATGCTGGGGTCTTTCCAGTCAAGAGAGGAGGGGAAGGCGGACATCACGGTGGAGAGGGATAAGCTGGGCCGGATTGTGGCTGTGACGGTACTGCGGCAGGGCGATGAGGAGTTTGACCGCCGAACCAGAGAAATACAAGATCAAAGACAGCGCCTCCGATATTGACAGCAGACAGATATAATACTGATATAATTGAGGTATTTCAAACGGCTTTCAGATAGGTTTCAAATTGCGATCAGTCAAACTTTATTTTGAATTATATATTAATTGCATTTTGTGCTTGACAGAAAGAGAAACATCCATTATACTAATAAAGTGCTAAGGCAAACGGGCCTTTAGAAACAGAATAATGGTTGTTTCATGCGATAGTGGCTCAGTTGGTAGAGCGCCACCTTGCCAAGGTGGAAACCGCGGGTTCGAGTCCCGTCTATCGCTCTTCAAGACCTCATGAATACTGAATTTGCGAGGTTCAGTAATCAGTGAGTAATCAAAAGGTAATCAAGCGCATTGGGGTGTGATGATTACCTTTTATTTTTTGCATCAGTGGGACTGAAATTCCGGGATACTGTTCAGCAGAACTGTTTTTGCTGCTATATCCTTACGGTTGCGGTGGTAATACTGCTCGGTACATGATATATCCGTATGCCCCATCAGACTGATTACAGTTGATGTATCCACGCCGGCTGACAACAATATACTTGCATATGTCTTTCTGGCTTTGTGTGTAGATTTATCATGTACTTCTGTTTCCTTGCAGACACGGTGTAAGCGAAGTCTTACGGTATAAGCACGGATTCTTGAACCATCTCTCATAAACAGGAATTCACCTGATGGATTCATCTGCTTTATCTTGTGCAGTATCCAGATATAATCAGTAGGGACAATGACATTCCTGATTCCGGCAGCCGTTTTCGGTGTATCTTTTATGGCATATACATCCTTTCCGGTCTCCTTATCCTTATAATGTGATTCTGTACGGCATATATGGATAACATTGCCTTCTACATCCTCAGGTTTAATAGCCACAAGTTCACCCACCCGTACCCCGGTGACAAACATCAGCAGGAGTCCAAGGTTTACGATATCAAGGTTATCCTTGAGATAATCAAGCACGACCGGCAGTTCATCCTGCATAAACACTTCGCTGCATTCATCTTTCTTGACTTTAGTGAATGCATTCCGGGAGATTTCCAGATCATTGACTACCTCCGTTATGCTGAAAGATATGAGTTTCTTCTTTTTTGCCCTCTTGAATATCCCGTACACCAGAATCCGCAGATTCCCGAAAGACTTAGCTGTCAGAGAAAAATCAGAAATTGATTTCAGCATGAATTCTTCAACATCCAGTTCCGTAATGCCTTTAATTTCCCTCTCTCCAAAAACGGAAAAGAATCTTCGGAAATCAACAGAAAATCTGTAAAAACTCGCATTGGAGATTACCTTTATTTCCAAACGGCTGTCTATCCACTCATGGAATATATCGGCAACCGTTGGATTGTCAGCCTGTTGTGATAGGCACTTAACGATGTCATTCTCCAAATCCGTTTTCAACTTGCGCTTCTTAAGGATTCTCCCTCCTTTGCCATCTGGAAGATATGTATACCAACAGCCATTTTTCCCCTCCCATATCTTGCAGGGGTGTTTCTCTAATAATTCCTTTCTCTTGCTCATCTCTATTTTTTCTTGCACGTATGATAAATCAATCATACCATTGTCAACAGCATATTTCAATACTTCGTTTTCGCTCATTCTGTTCCAAGGAGCCGGTACGTACCTTGTGCTGGCCAGCGGCTCTCCAGCTCCTTTCCATTCTTAGATTCTCCTCCAATTGGGAAATTTGTCCTTAGTTCCTTCGATATCCAGATGACCAGAATCATTTATGCTTTCCTGATTTGTATGAAACGGTTCTGCTATTTGCATGACCAAGATACAAATATAAACCTTGAAATCATGCGGTTTATAGCCTTATTTGTATATTTGCATACGTTTATAGGTCGAACAAAATATATTCCTGTATATAGGTCTCAGACATGTGCGAAGCTGTGTCCATGGTCATTCCACTGTAATCAATTATTTCATTCCAGAATCGGATAGCCACTGGATGACCCTTTTGACAGGGAGGTTCCAAAAGCCGCAACACTCTGATTGGTAGATTTGCATCATCCATCTGCCTTTCATTCAGGAACTGATAAAAGCTGATTTTTGCCAACACTATCCTTGAAAACAAATCTCCTCTACCAGCCCACTGTCGTAGAATATCAATACTTTCAACATTCCTGTCACTTTTAGCAGGTTCATCACTCTTCAACAACTGTATGAAAGCCAGTCTGGCTTTAGCTTTGGGTACACGATGAACAATCTTATCAAAACAATGATTTGCAGTTCCCAAGTCCCTGCTGATAAGAGTTGACAGTTCACCGATACAAAGCATTCCCCAGTAGTATAAAAATTCAGTACAATATTTTTCTTCTGAGTCCTTATCAATTTCCACTGAAGTTATGCATTCCTGTAATTGGGTAATTGTTTTTATCAGGGCAGGATGTTCTTTCCATGTAGTACGGTACAGCGCTTTTATGGCATCAACATCTCCGTCAAGAACCCGTTTACCCAAAAAGCTACACAGTAGACCAACTTGCGGGCCTGTGTACATAATGGCATTCTGAAACATATTAATGTCCCCTTTCCTTATTTAAAGTGCTTTACCGCCCGTTTAAAATTTTCAACTGCTTCTTTCTGATTCTGCGGTTTTCGATCTCTCTTTTCCCACTTTTTCTGCGCTCGCTGTTCCTTTTTTATGCTTTCGTCTATCAAATCCCAAATTTTTTGAGACTTCTGCCAATCTTCTCTACTATAGTTACCATGGCTATATGTTTCTTCCGATTGAAGAATTGCATTCATGATATCTGCAACCGGGAGATCATTAAGCAGTTTTCCCTCCCAGAATGTTGTTGAAAAATCCTGATAAATGTCGATATCATAAGCAATTCCGTCAATCAATCTAAATTCCTCCTCCAAGGAAATTTTCTGCATTACGGTATAAGCTCCTATTATCCGGAATTTCTCGATTTCCCACGGTTCCATTATTTTTACCCCCACTTATAGCCTCTTCAAATTTTGCATCATTAAACTTGATACACTGATAAGTTTCATGATTTACATACAGCCTGTGAATGAAAGACTTTGCGCCACTAGGCAGAATGCAACCATTATCTGCAAGCTTCTTTCGTATTGCCGACTCGCTGGCAGCGAATTCTCTTCCGTTGCGTCGATAATATGCAGCCACTTGTTGGAATGCCGTATTGTTCTTCAGGTACACATAGCCTTGCTTGGTAAAACCAATTGCCGTCTGACTGTTGGGTGTAGCATAAGAATTATTTCTTGCCTGCAGTTTTTCGATATGAACCTCCTTTGTCTCCAACAGTACCTGCAGCGCTTTGAAGAATCTTTTTGTCTCGTCCAATTCAGATACACGTTCAGCTTGCTGTTCCAGAAGATTCAGAAAAATCTCTTTGGACTCAGCGGAAAGACTGTCGAATTTCTCCTCGTCGATTCCTTTTATGCTCAATGCCCAATCCAGAAATTCGGAAAATGAGATATATAGCCAAGTACACATGTCACTGCTCCGATTATCCACCCAGACATCTTTCGCATTGAGTTTCTCTCTCAAGGTATTTCTTGCCTGGAGAAATTTCTGCACAAGCCTTTTACAATAGCAAGCCACACCCTGTTTTCCTATATACAAGATATAGTCGTTTACAAATGCTCGATACCTATCATGGTGTGCTTGAAGCCAAGTCAGTTTTTCCACATCAACACTTCTTTTGTCTAATTCTAAAACCAACAATCTTGCTTGTGTGGACTGAACATTAAGCTGTATCTGTTCAGCAGTTACCACGGCAATGCCATGGGCTATATTTGTGACAGTGGAGTTGTCAATTCCAGCTTTTTTAATACCACCAGAATCATCGCTGCACATCCGTACAATCTTGCTAAGTTTCTGGGTCATATCATTATTCTCTGCCCGAGTAGCGCCAGGTTTATAATCATCAACGATAACCACTGAATCACGTACACTTCCGACAGTTCTGACAAGTGCTGCTGTTGTTGCCTCAAAATTAATGTCTGCTTCAACACCGTGATCATAGTCAAAAAACAAAGAAGCCAATGTAGTTTTAAATGACTGAGTAGGGGCAACCAGACAGCAGACCCCTTTAAAATAAACATCGCCCTCTATCATCCAGCTATGAACTAATGACAGAATTTCGATTGCAATCAGAGGAATCGTTACCGATGGTGGGGCAACATCCAACATCTTCAAGGCATGCTCACAAGATTCCCTCTCTGTGTCTTTCTTCCAACAACCTTTTTCGCAAAGCGGATGTCCATCTACGATATAGACATTTCCGCTGTCCAATTTCCACCCAGAGTACTGATAATATTCCTCCAATGGGGCATACTTGGCCATTATTTGAATCAATGTTTTAAGATTCCAAAGTTTATTTCTTTCAAAGAGATAAGCTACTCCGAGGCTCTCAATCCATCGGCTTGAAGCCAGTTTTGAAGCATCAACTTTGATTTTCTGAGTTGGCAGGTCCTTTCCCATGATAAGGATTTCAATTTCATATAACGTATTTTCTACACTATTTATACGTAGTACTTTTAAAGGAATCGCACCAAAATTCGTAAATGGCTTTCCACATTGTGAAAAGTAAACATTTCTTCCACCATTTATAACGGTTAATTCGCCCTTATCCACTGCATACTCTTGAGTAGCCTCCTGAATCACTTGTTGAAATTTCGTTATTTCAGTGGGATTGTCTCGAATAGCTTCAATCATTTTTTGATACCGTAAGTGTAAGCTGGGAGAAGATGGTCTATCCCTACTCCTATTATTTCGTACAACCTTAAGTGTATCATCTTTCCTTTGCTCCATTCCTTCCATTGTCTTGCACCTTTCCAGTTATTTTAAGCCGAAGAAATGCTGAAAACCCAAGAATCTTTTTTCTTTTCTTACAATTCATGATATAATCCTTTTAGGGTTCTCATCCTCATTGGCTTCATGATATAAATATATCAAGATACATGGGTGCAAAGAACTAGACATATGGGTGCATTTAAGGTGCAGCAAACATGGAAAGGAGAGCAATCATTTAATGACATTCCGTTCTTACATAAATGCTATAAACCGCATTATTAAAATCAGTCAATCCAAAATTGTTATGGAGCTTTTTAAAGAGGCCGGAGCTTCCGCGTATGTTTTAAAGGAAACCGCTAAATCTTGGCTTAAACCTGATGGCAAAGGACATAGGAATTGTAGAATTCATGATTATTTTCCAGAAGATAAATTAGATGAAACTCATTTTATTAAATATCTACAGATCAGAGTAAATACATCATGGAAAGCGCTGCAAGAGATCTTTCGTTCAATAAACGATGATGGTATCATTGATGTTAATACGGATAACCCAGATGTGTTTTATTGGAGTTTGCTGAACCAATTCCAAAAGATATATAATCTTCCTTTATCTGAACCAGATAAAAGTAATGATATGGATACAAAACACCATTATCAAGAAAGCATCATAAGTACAGACACATCGCCTGTTGTTTTAAATACTACAGGCATAACTGAAATTGCCATACCTCAAGAATGCAAATTATGCCTTTATTGCGAAAACTGGAAAGGCAATACACATGATTCATGCCAAAATGCCACTGGTACATTTGGGAGGTGCATCAAGTACAGCAAGGATATGTTGTCTACAGCCGGAACCGACTGTATTGAATTCATCCCAGAGTATAATCGAATTGCAATGAATACCTTGTTGAGAAATACCTCTATCGGCATTGGTTCCACATTCGCTATGCCTGATAAGAAAGGTATAAGTAGATAAATTTATATGCCCTAAATTTGTGTGTGTTAAAATTCGACATATCTATCAATCCAGATATCCTATATCAGAAATTCATACTCTTCACTTCGTAAAGAACATTTAATTGACGTGGGGTGTCATTACCCCACGTCAATGATTATCGCATCATCTCATTTTCACATAATATATGTATTATTACTTATATAATTTATATCATATACATACTTGATTCATAATCAATATTTATAGTACTAATCACATACTATAGAGATAAAATATCCAGTATTATGATTCATTGATTTACTACCAATATTGCGTAAATAAATTATTACTAATGATATCGGCGCCATCAAAAGAACACTTATCACATGGGAACTTATCAGGCAGACCGCCACCTCCTGATTGCTTATCTGTATCAGAATACCATGGTCACTGACATACAACACATTTATCACATAAGATGTTCTGAGGTCATACGTATCAATGTATGCACATATTATCAATGAGATGATACTGTTGAAGTAAGGATCGAAAAGTGATCTTACTTTCGTTTTTGTCTCTCTCTTATGGCTGATTGAGGGAGATAGAGACCTTAACAAATGTACTTTTGATGTTTTTATTATTATTGCGAGTAATCTATCTTAGTATCTTATTTCAAATGAAAATGTAAGGAGAAATGAATTATATGCGTTCGTCATTAGGTTTTCACACAATGAAACTATCCATGTATCTAATAAAAACAGATCAACTACTCGAAGATTTCAAGAAGTACAGTAAACAGACAAGATCTATCCAAATATATCCAGACAAAAATGGAGATACAATAATCAGGTTCTTTCCTAAAGACAACGGAATAAAATGGTCAATATGTCATAATGTATGGATAAATAAAATGAATGGCAGTGTTGATATCATAAATGTGACTATAAATCCCAAAATATTGTCTGGTACTACCGATTACATCACAGCTGCGACATACCATGATCTGAATGTTGCAATTACAAATTTTAACAGTATATCAAAACAAATATCACCATTGTTAAACACCTTTGATTTCTATACGTTAAATCGGATTGACTATTGCATCAACTTTGATTTGAACGAACTAATAGGTGAACATGATCCTGAACTGATCATGAACCTCATTGGGCGAAGTGACATACCTCGTTATTATAAAAAATGGTCTGAATATGATAATATTGCGCACAGGCAGAAAAGCAAGCCGGGTAGCTTTTATCTGATAAACGAGTCCGTGAATGTTAATTGCTATAGTAAATATATGCAGCTGCAAGCACGTTCACAAGAAAATATGGAAAGAGGATATCCACCAATTTCACAAGAAATAATGGATGGCGCAAGGAGTATCATCCGTTTCGAGATCCAGTGCAAATATCATAAAACATACGCACTATCTAACATGGCCCAAAAATCCGGGAACCTAGACTGCAACAAGTATAAATCCCTGCTTGCCCCTGATAAATGTAATCAAATAATTGAATATTATTTTAACCGGATAATCGGAAAAGGAGACTGGTACACACTACACGAGGCCATCCAAATAATAAAAAGCCATGGATATAACAGTCAGCATAAAAAACGATTGATTGATGCCCTACAGTTAGTGAGCCAATGTCGCAGTGTGGCCAAAGCAAAAACATTTTATCAGGGCAATGAACTGGAGTCTTTCAAACGAACCTTGAAAGAATTATCCATACTCGAAATTAACCCTGTGACCATCCCGAGAGAATGGGACATCAAGCATATCCCCAACCTTTTGCGTGTATACAATAGCAAAATGTATGATGAATGGTCCATGAGCTTCTGTCAGCTCCTTACATCTAAGGAACTCCGCCAACTGTATAAAAAACCATAATGTCCCCTACTTTTCATTATAATACTGTAGCATATAGACAGAATATAATGTATTAGGAGTCCCACTTTGGCGGCATGAAATTACTATATTATATTTCATTGTAACCAGTATAAATATGACAAGTATGCCCAACGAGTACATAAAAAACAGGATATCTTATATGCATGAAGTATCCTGTTTTTAAGTACTGGCGAGGATTTTTTACCATTCCTACGATATTCTAAGCTTTGCCTGCATTTTTGCTCCAGATTGATCTATTACACATTGTC
>ERZ779626.965-NODE-965-length-14360-cov-7.652220_pt1 | contig 14360 bp, 15 predicted proteins | sample MGYA00514209_ERZ779626 | MGnify/ENA primary metagenome ERZ779626 (study PRJEB29562, sample SAMEA4376713) | mouse gut metagenome | isolation source: Cecum | study: EMG produced TPA metagenomics assembly of the A DSS colitis mouse model was used to assess the...
TGGTCTGAACCTGGGTCACGTTGTCGAAAATCAGTTTGAAGTAGAAGGTGAGAAAGTCGGACAGGGCCGCCGATGAGCGCACGCCCAGGATATAGATGCGCCGGGCGGACACGATGGCGTCCACCGCCCCCTCAAAGTCCTGCCGGTTCAGCTCGCTGAGGGTCATGCGCAGCTTTTCAATATCCGACTGCACCACCTTGTCCAGCACATCCTGGGAGCCCAGCCGGTCATAGGAAACTTCAATGCGCTGCACGGTGGTGAGCTTTCCTCGAATCATCTCCTGCATGGCCTTCTGCATGGCGGGATAGCCGTCATAGCCCAGCTCAGCGGCGAAGCGGACCACAGTGGACTCGCTGATGTGGACCGCCTGCCCCAAACGCGCCGCCGTCATAAAGGCCGCTTTGTCGTAATTGTCCAGGATATAGCGGCCAATCAGCTTTTGGCCCTTGGAAAACGTGCTCATCCTGCTCTGAATGATGGTCAGAATATCACGGCTCATCTCGTATCGACCCTACTCTCTTTCTTTCCTCTATGGAACATGGTATTCATGTCCAATGGAGGTATCATACCGTTTTCCCTGTGAAAAAGCAAGGGGTTTTGAAGGTTTTCCTCCTCAATCCTGCAAAAAGGCGATTTCCTCCGGCGTGAGGGAGCGCCAGTTTCCCGGCCTCAGCCCGCCCAGGAGCACCTTCCCCTCCCGCACCCGCCGGAGGCGTTCCACCTTCAGCCCGGCGGCGGCGCACATACGGCGCACCTGCCTATTCTTTCCCTGGTGGATGACCACGCTGATGGTGTTCTCCCCCGTCCGCTCCACCCGGTCGGCGGTGAGGGTCTCCCCGCCGTCCACCACCGGGGCGGACAGGATGGGCAGGGCCCGGTCCACATCCCCGCATACCCACACCTGATACTCCTTTTCCACCTCATGGGAGGGATGGGTGAGCCGCTGGGTCAGCGCCCCGTCGTCGGTGAGCAGCAGCAGCCCTTCCGAGTCCATGTCCAGCCGCCCCACCGGCCACACCCGGGCGGGACAGGCCGCCACCAGCCCGGCCACGGTCCTGCGCCCCTTTTCGTCGGACAGTGTGGTGACATATCCCCGGGGCTTGTTCAGCATGATATAGGTGCGCCGCTCCCCGGCGGGCAGCGGCGCGCCGTCCACCTCCACCCTGTCCCGGACCAGGTCGGCCTTGTCCCCCAGCCGGGCCGCTTTCCCGTTGACCGTCACCCGGCCCGCCTGTATGTACGCCTCCGCCTGACGGCGGGAGCACACCCCCGCCGCCGACAGCAGCTTTTGAAGCCGTTCCTCCACCGCCGCCACCTCTTTTCTCTCATTATGCCGCGCCCCACAGCTGCCGCCACCAGCTCAGCGGCTCCCGCAGGTCCAGTCCGGCCCCGCTCTGAGCCGCCAACGGCACCCGGGCCACAATTTCGCCTTCTTTTTTCCACAGAGCCTCTCCAACGACAGCCCCCGCCTCATAGGGGGCCCGGATGGAGCGGTCCAGTTCCATCTCCATGGTCAGGCTCTCTCCCGCTTTCAGGGGATAGCCCGCTCCCTCCGCCGTTACCGCCGCCACCGTGGGGATGAGACTGCCCTCCACCGCCACCGAGCCGAATACCTCTCCCTTTTGGCACAGCGACTGCCGGGGAAAGGTCTCGAAGCCGTAGTCCAACAGTTTACAGTGGTCGTTCCAGTCGTTTCCATCGTTGAGGGTGACGCAGATTAGCGTCTGACCCGCCCGGGTGGCGGCGGACACCAGGGTCCGGCCCGCCTTTTCCGTGAACCCGGTTTTCATCCCCACGCATCCCTCATAGCGGTACAGCAGTTTGTTGTGGTTGACGAAGGTGCGGGCGCCGATGGTGACGGACCTGGTGGCGCATATGTCAGCCACCGTCTCATTTTCCAAACACGCCCGGGCCAGAAGGGCCATGTCGTAGGCGGTGGAATAGTGGTTGTCGTCGTTGAGCCCGCTGGCGTTGGCAAAGGAGCTGTTTTTCATCCCCAGCTCCGCCGCCCGGGCGTTCATCAGCGCCACAAAGTCCGCCTCGCTCCCCGCCGTGTGGCAGGCGATGACCATGGCCGCGTCGTTGCCCGACTGGAGCAGCAGGCCGTACAGCAGCCCCCGGAGGGTGATCTCCTCTCCCGCCTTCAAGTAGATGGAAGAGCCCTCGCTGCCCAGCCACTCCCCCTTGACTGTCACCACCTGGTCCAGGTCCGCCCCCTCCTCCACCGCCACCAGGGCGGTAAGCAGTTTGGTGATGCTGGCGATGAGCCGGGGCTGGTGGATGTTCTGTTCATAGAGCACCCGGCCGCTCTCCCCGTCCATAAGGATGGCGCAGGAGGCGTTGGTGCTCACAGCCCGGGCCGGCGGGCACAGCAGAACCAGCGCCGTCAAGGCGGCCAGGGCGGCAGTCCGTTTTTTCACAAAAGGTCACTCCCATCCGAGTACTCAGATGGGAGTAGTATGGCCTTTCAGGTCAGGACTTATCCAGCGCTGGGCTACAGAATCTCTTCTCCGCTTCCCTCCGCGCTCTTTTTGTCGATATATCCGGTGACCCGCTCAAACATCTCGGGCACCAGGTCCACCACCCGGCTGACAGTGTCCCCCGGCGGAGGCGCCACGGGCAGCAGCCGCACGCTCCCATCCTTGACCACCAGGAAGGCCACCGGAAACACGCTGACGCCGGCTCCCGCGCCGCCGCCGAAATTCTTGGGTACATTCTGCGTCTTGCCAAAGTCGGACCCGCCGGTGGCAAAGCCGAAGGACAGCCGGGACACCGGGATCAGGGTCACCCCGTCCTGGGTGGTGATGGGCTGGCCCACCACCGTGTTGGCATCCACCATCTCCCGGATTTTGTTCATGGTGGTCTGGAGCACTTCCTTGATGGGATGGTTGTTTTCACTCATGACTCAATGCCTCCTGTTTTTTTCTATGGGTCTTTCCGCTTTTCACCCAGGCTATCAGCACTTTTGCGCCGTAGTGTATCCCAAGGGCAAATATCTGGCCCACCGTGAGCGTCACCGCCGCCCGAACCTCCACCGCAGGGGCCGGGCGGTCATAGTCCAGCCCGATTTGGAACGAGTGGTGTTTCACCTTAAAATTATGGTCAAAAATGGGCCAGATCATTCCCAGCACAGCGTTGGCCTGTCCATAGCCCAGGGCGATGGCGGCGGGGTCGGAACCGCCCCAGATCAGCTTCAGATCCAGATCGTCGATGCGGATTTTCCGCTTCAGCGCACCGCAGGCTTGTCCCACCACAGGCAAAAGCTTCATCAGCCGGGACAGGGTGCCGGGCTGGCCCTCCTTGGGCTCCTTCTTATGCTTTTCCGCCACGGGCGCCTTCTTTTTCTTTGCTTTTTTCTCCCTCGGCTTCCAATTTCCCTCCGGCTCTTTCGCCGCAGGAAATAGTTGCAGTTTCACTGGTCCCAGCAGAAGAAATACAAATACCCCCGACTCTCCGTAGCTCACCCTGCCCCCAATTCGGATCAAGGAGATGAGCCACAGGACAAGCAGGATGATGAGAAGCACTTTCCAAAAGGTCATGGCCTCTCCTCCTCCCCGTCCGGCCCAGACTCCCCTGCTGTCTCCGCCTCCCGGAGGCGGCGCAGGGCGGACTCCATCTCCATGGTGAGCTGAAGGTCCTCCTGGCTGGCGGAGGCCAAGTCCGGGAGCTCCTCCAGGGAGGCCAGGCCAAAGGCGCGCAGGAAATTTTTGGTGGTGCGAAACTGCATGGGCCGCCCCGGCACCGCCAGACGGCCAGCCTCCTGGACAAGCCCCCGCTCCAACAGGAGGCCCACGGTATAGGAGCTGTCCACCCCCCGGACCTGTTCGATGTAGGCTCGGGTCACCGGCTGGAAGTAGGCGATAATAGCCAGCACCTCCAGGGCAGGCTGGGACAGTCTGGCGGGCTTGCGGCTCTCCAGCGCCTTGCGGACATAGTCCGCCTGTTCCGGGGCGGAGCACATCTGCCAGCTGTTCTCCAGCCGCACCAGCCGGATGCCCCGGCGCTCGTAGCTGTAGTTGTCCGCCAGCCGCTGGCACACGCTTTCCACCGTCTCCCGGTCCTGCCCCAGGGTGAGGCACAGCCGCTCCACGCTCATGGGGTCGCCCGCCGCAAAAAGGATGCCCTCGATGGCGCTCTCCAGCTCTTTCAGTTCCATTTGGGCATCCCTCCTCTCGCCGGGGCGAAACCCGCGCCCGCTTCCTCGCCGTTCCCCGCCAGGCCAAAGGCCGACTCGGCGGGGGCGTTTTCAATAGCTCTCCACCGTCACATCTACCTCTTCCGGCAGGTTGTCCACCGTGCTGGTGACGGTGCAGTCCTCCGCCGTCCCCGCCAGATGGATGCGGTTGGCCTTGCACAGCTCCAAAATCGCCAGAAAGGTGGCCACCACCTCAGACCGGCTCCGGCTGGTCTTGAACAGCGCCTTAAACCGGGCCACGCCGAACTGGATCAGCCTGTCCAGAATGGACCGTGCCTTGTCCGCCACCGGGTAGGGCTCCCTCCCCACAATTCCCTCAAAAGCCGCCGTCAGGAGGGGCTGCCTGTTGTCCGTCCGAGTCAGCACAGAGCGGATGGCGGTGAGGATATCCGCCTTGTCATGGACATACTGGTAAGCGGTTTCCGCCTTCACCGGCTCCGGCTGCTTAGGAAGATAGTCCCGGCCGAACTCATAGCGCCCGTTGAGCTCCTCTGTCACGTCCTTGATCTTCACGTAGGTCTCCTGTGATTTGTGTTCCTCCAGGGCGGCCATCAGCTCTTCCATCTCGCTCATGGCCACCTCGTCGTCGATGGACAGCAGCATCCGGGTCTTGATGTACACCAGGTGGGCGGCCATGGTAACGAACTCGCTGGCAACCTCCAGATTCAATTCCTCCCGCTGGGCCATCCAGGCCAGGTACTGGTCCAGCAGCTCGGAGATCACAATGTCCCGGATCTCGATTTTGTTTTTGCTCAGCAGGTGGAGAATCAGGTCCAGGGGACCGTCGAAGTCCTCCATGTCCTCCTGCCTGGCCTTTACCACCTTGTCCAGATGGTAGATGGGGGCTTCCATGGCTCCCCTCCCTTCCATAATAAGGGTATTATAGCAAATTTTTCGTAAAAAAACAAGGGTGTATCATTGGTGTGTGGGCAATAAACTGGAATTTCTGTGTCAGACAAAACGTTTTAATCTGACATATTATAAACAACAATCTTATAATCTCCAATAAAATTACTACATTTGGCAGCTAAAGTATATGTGTCTGAACGCTCCAAAGTGAAAAAAGTTTCTAACGCTTTTGTGCTGTCTAATGTATATACTTCATTTCCAACTGAATCAAATAAGATCATATCTAAATTCCCGCTTATAATATCAGATTTGAATGAAAACTTTATTCTATCGCCTGCTTCCCCCGAAAACGAAATATCAGAAGTTGTAGTTATTTGCTCTGAATAACTTTTGCTCATATTGCCTAATACTTTGGGGCTGGTTATTAGATGGATACTTATTGCGCTGACTACTACAATGATTATAACGATTATAAAATTTGTCTTTTTCATCCTAATGTTCCCTTTCAAATTTCGATTTACCGCTCACCCATTCAGTTTCTCCAGCGCCGCCTTGGCCGCCATCTGCTCGGCCTCCTTCTTCGTCCGGCCCGCGCCGGTGCCGATGACCCTGCCGTCCACCGACGCCTCCATCTCAAAGCTGCGGCAGTGGTCCGGCCCGCTCTCCCGCACCAGCTTGTAGTACACCGCCGCCCCCGGCGTGCGCTGCACCAGTTCCTGGAGGGCGGTCTTGTAGTCTCTATCGGCGGCCTTCTCCTGCTCCTTGTCTAAAATCAGCGCCCGGATGATGGGCCGCACCGCCTCCATTCCCCCATCCAGGTAGACGGCGGCCAGCATGGCTTCGGTGGCGTCCGCCAGGATGGAGGGCCGCCGCCGGCCTCCCCCTGCGTCCTCCCCCTTGCCCAGCCGGAGGTAGCGGCCCAGGTCCAGCCCTTTGGCCGCCTCGTGAAGGCTCCCCTCGCACACCAGCGCCGCCCGGGTGCGGGTCAGCTCCCCCTCGGGCATGTCCGGGTGCTTTTTGTACAGGTAGTCCGCCACCACCAGCCCCAGCACCGAATCGCCCAGAAACTCCAGCCGCTCGTTGCTGGTCAGCCCCGCGCCCCGGTGCTCGTTGGCGTAGGAGCTGTGAGTCATGGCGTGCTCCAGCAGCCCCCGGTTTTTGAAGCGGTAGCCCAGCTTTTCTTCCAGCTCGTTCATAAACATCCCTCACCATGGAAAAAGCCCCGCCTCGGCGGGACTTTTCCTCTCAAAATCGTAAGCTCAGATATCCAGATGCTCCTGCATGTACTTATACAGGTCGCCCACTGTGACGATGGACTCAATGTCATCACTGTCCATCTCTTCCATGCCGAACTCCTCCTCCAGCGCCATGGACAGGTCCATCAGGTCCACGGAATCCGCGCCCAGGTCGTCCACAAAGGCAGAATCGGCAGTGACGGAATCGGGGTCTACCCCGAATTGCTCGGCAATCAGCTTACACAGTTTCTCAAACATCTTCCAGCAGCTCCTTTTATGTTGCTTTTGTCTCCCCCATAATAGGGGCTTTACGGCTGGCTGTCAATAGTATTTTTGACAATTTTTCTGTCATTTTCCCCCGCGTCCCCGTCAGCGGCAACAGACCGGGTGGTGAGACGCATATGCTCCACGTTTTCCGCGATGTCCTCCACGATGCCGGAACGGCTGAATTCCACCGCCTGACGGATGGCGTTCTTGATTGCGTAGCCGTTGGACGAGCCGTGGGCCTTGATGACCGGCTTGGAAATGCCCAGCAGCGCCGTCCCCCCCACCTCGTTGGCGTCCAGCAGCTTTTTGAAGTCCCGCAGGCCGTCCTTTATCAGCAGGGCGGCGAGCTTGGTCTTCAGGCTCTTCATGAACATCTTCTTCATTTCCCGGGTGAGGAACAGCCCCGCGCCCTCCACCGCCTTCAAAAAGATGTTGCCGGAATAGCCGTCGGCCACGATGACATCCACCGCGCCCTCCACCGCCTCCCGGGCCTCCACGTTGCCCACGAAGTTGATGCTGCCCTCCTCTTTGGCCTTTTGGAGCAGCTGGTACGCTTCCCGCTGGAGGTCCGTCCCCTTGGAGGGCTCCGCGCCGATGTTCAGCAGCCCCACCTTGGGCTCAGGCCGGCCCAGCACCCGTTCCGCGTAGTAGCTGCCCATAAAGGCGAACTGGAGCAGGAATTCCGGGGTGCCCTCGGCGGTGGCCCCGCAGTCGATGAGCACCGAGCCGCCTCCCCCGGTGGGCACCACCGGGGCCATGGCCGCCCGGCGGACCCCCTTGATGCGCTTCACCAGCAAAGTGGCCCCAGACAAAAGCGCCCCGGTGGACCCGGCGGACACAAAGGCGTCCCCCTCCGCGCCCTTCAGCAGGTTCAGCCCCACCGTCAAGGAAGAGTCCTTTTTCTCTTTGAACGCAGTGGCGGGGTTGTCGCACATGTCCACCACCTGTCCGGCGTGGGTGATGGACAGCCCCTGGGGCAGCTCGGCCACGCCCTCCTTCTGGAGGGCCTCTAAAATGTCCTCCCCCCTGCCCACCAAAACGACCTCCACACCGTACTCCCTGACTGCCTGCAAAGCCCCCTGTACCGGCGCCTGGGGCGCGTTGTCGCCGCCCATGGCGTCCACAATGATCCGCATAGCTCGGCCTCCTTTATAGTCTCTCTCTCAGCCCGTCGATCAGCGCCAGGGAGCGCTGAGACAGCTCGGCGTTCTTGTTCCGCTTCCCCTTGACCTTGTGGTCCAGGGGGGGCATGATGCCGAAATTGATGTTCATGGGCTGGAAATCGGTGACGCTCTCATTGCTGACATAGTGCGCCAGCGCCCCGATGGCGGTCTCCCTGGGGAAATCCAGCGGCTCCTGCCCCGTCAGGCGGCGGGCCAGCTCCACCCCCGCCAGAAAGCCGGAGGCGGTGGACTCCACATACCCCTCCACCCCGGTGATCTGCCCGGCGAAGGTGATCCGCTCCTGTCCCCGCACCCGGTAATAGCGGTCCAGCAGACGGGGCGAGTCCAGATAGGTGTTGCGGTGCATCACCCCGTAGCGCACGTATTCCGCGTTTTTCAACGCCGGGATCATGGAAAACACCCGCTTTTGCTCCCCCCACTTGAGATGGGTCTGAAAGCCCACCAGATTATACAGGGTCCCCTGGGCGTTGTCCCGGCGCAGCTGCACCACAGCATAGGGCTCCCGGCCTGTCTTTGGGTCGGGCAGGCCCTTGGGCTTCAGGGGCCCGAAGGCCAGGGTCTGCACGCCCCGGCGGGCCATGACCTCCACCGGCATACAGCCCTCGAACACGTTTTTGTCCTCAAAGCCGTGGACCTCCGCCTCCTGCGCCCTGCACAGCTCCTTCCAGAAGGCCAGATACTCCTCCTCAGACAGGGCGCAGTTGATATAGTCCGCCGTCCCCTTATCGTACCGGGAGGCAAACCAGGCGTGGTCCATGTCCACGCTGTCAAAGGTGACGATGGGGGCCGCCGCGTCGAAAAAGTTGAGATAGCTGTGGGCGGGAAACAGACCGGCGATGGCCCGGGACAGGGCGTCCGAGGTCAACGGGCCGGAGGCGACAACCACCTCCCCCTGGGGGATGGAAACGGCCTCCTCCTCCGCCACCGTGATGCCGGGGTGGGAGCGGACAGCCTGCGTGACGGCGGCGGAAAACCCCTCCCGGTCCACAGCCAGGGCGCCGCCCGCCTCCACTCTCGTCTCATCGGCACAGCGCAGGACCAGCGACCCGCACCGGCGCAGCTCCTCTTTGAGGAGCCCCACGGCGTTTTCCAGCTGGTCGGAGCGCAGGGAGTTGGAGCACACCAGCTCGGCAAAGCCAGAGCTGTGGTGGGCGGGGGACATTTTATGGGGCTTCATTTCCGTCAAAACGACGGAAACACCCCGCTGGGCCAGCTGCCAGGCGCACTCGCACCCAGCCAGGCCCGCGCCGATGACGGTGACATTCATGGGTATCACATTCTCTCTCTGTGGCCGGAACGGCCCACCAGATAATCTAACGAAACATCGAAAAAGTCAGCTAATTTGATAAGTCCAGGGAATTCCGGATACCTTGAACCCTGTTCATAGGACTGATAGGCACGCATGGTTATCCCCAAATACTCACCCATTTCCCGCTGGGTAAACCGTTTCTCTTTGCGTAACGCTTTTAATCTATCTTTAAAGCTTTCCATGACAAACCTCTTGACGCCACTTTATGTGTATGTTAATATACACATAAAGTGAGTATTGGAGATGATACATATGACCGACGCAATGCAAGCACTATTCCTTTACGCCCAGGAACACCTAATCCGCTCTCTCCTGGACACGGAGCCAGAGTTCAACAGCGTGGTGTCGTGCGTTGAACGGCAGGACAACTCCTTCCGGGCACTGCTGGCCCCGGATGCAGAGGAGCGTTTTGACAAATTTCTGGCCGAAGAATCCCTTCTCAATCTGTTCAACCAACGGGCCGCCTTCCGCGCCGGGTTTCAAATCGCCATGGAATTGTCCCGGTGAGCAGGGGCAAGTCCCGCCGAATCAAATTTCTGCCACGCACAGGGGCACGGGAGAATCACAGGCGGCGGTAGCCCTATACGCGGGAGGGGCAACCCTCTCCCCTACGCGTCCTTCTTCGCCGCCTTTTTCGTTGTCGTCTTTTTAGCGGCTGTGGTTTTCTTGGCGGCAGAGGTCTTTTTTGCCGCCGCCGTTTTGGCGGAGGATGCGGCTTTCTTCGCCGTGCTCTTCTTCGCCGCGGCTTTCTTGGCGGCGGGTTTCGCCTCGGCGCTCTCCCCCTCAGCGGCTTCCTCCGTCTTTTTCTTGAACCCGCCCCGCTTATCCTCGGGCAGGAAGTTGGAGCAGTCCGGATTGATGCAGAAGGGCCGCTTGAACCCCCGGCCGGACAGCTTGAACATGGTCCAGCCGCAGATGGGACAGTTATCCTTGACGGGCACGTCCCAGGTCATGAAATCGCACCGCTTGGCCTCCACCTTGCTGTTCAGGTGCTCACAGCAGTAGTAGGTGTACTGCTTGTTGTTCTTTTTGCTCACGCCGGTGCGCTTCACCAGCCGTCCCCCGCACTTGGGGCACCTGCCCGGCATCTCCACCACCAGCGGTTTGGTGAAAGTGCACTCCGGCCAGCCGGGACAGGCCAAAAACCGTCCGAACCGGCCCATTTTCACCACCATTTTCCGGCCGCACAGGTCGCACACCTCGTCGGACTCCTCGTCAGGCACCTTGATGCGCTCCCCGTCCAGCTCGGATTCCGCCTTTTTCAGCTCCGCGTCGAACCCGGTGTAAAACTCTCCCAGCACCTGCTTCCACTGGGCCTCGCCCGCCTCCACCTTGTCCAGCTTGCTCTCCATCAGGGCGGTGAAGTCGGTGTCAACAATGTCGGGAAATTTCTCTTTAATCAGCCCGGTGACCACCTGGCCCAAAGGGGTGGGGCGCAGATATTTGCCCTCCTTCACCACATACTGACGGTCGGTGATGGTGGAGATGGTGGGGGCGTAGGTGGACGGACGGCCCACCCCCTTCTCCTCCAGCGCCTTGATGAGGGTGGCCTCGGTGAACCGGGCGGGGGGCTGAGTGAAATGCTGGCCGGGGGTCAGTCCGTTCAGCTTCAGCGCCTCCCCCTCCTTCAAATCGGGCAGGGGCGATTGGGGCGCTTCCTCGTCCTCATCCCGGCTCTCCTCGTAGACTGCCGTAAAGCCATTAAACTTCACAGAGGAGTGGCTGGCCCGAAAACGATAGCCTGCCGATTCCACCTCAATGGTTACGCTGTCATACACCGCACCCGCCATCTGGCAGGCCAAAAAACGGCTCCAAATCAGCTTGTACAGCCGGTATTGGTCGGCGGTTAGGCTCTTCTTCAAATCCTCCGGCGTGAGGTTCACGTCGGAGGGGCGGATGGCCTCGTGGGCGTCCTGGGCGCCGCCCTTGGACTTGAACCGCCTGGTCTTTTCCGGGTAATACTGCTTGCCGTAGCGGCTCTGGATAAAGGTTCTTGCCGCCGACAGCGCCTCCTCCGACAGCCGCAGGGAATCGGTACGCATATAGGTGATAAGGCCCACCGTGCCTACGCCCTGGATGTCAATGCCCTCATAGAGCTGCTGGGCGATGGACATGGTGCGCTTGGGGATCATGTTCAGCTTCCGGGACGCCTCCTGCTGGAGGGTGGAGGTGGTGAAGGGAGGCGCGGGGGAGCGGTGCTTATCCTGGCGCTTCACGCCGGATACTGTGAAGGGAGAATCCTTCACAGTATCTACGATGCCCTGAACCTGTTCCCCGCTGGTCAGCTCCATCCGCTTTTCCCGGCCATAGAACTCCGCCTGGAACCCTCCCAGATTGGGGGCGACCCGGGACAGGGCCGCGGTGATGGACCAGTACTCCTGGGGGGTAAAAGCCCGGATCTCCGCCTCCCGCTCCACCGCCAGCCGGGTGGCCACCGACTGCACCCGCCCCGCAGACAGGCCCCGGCGGATCTTCTTCCACAGCAGGGGTGAGAGCTGGTAGCCCACAATGCGGTCCAGCACCCGCCGGGCCTGCTGGGCGTCCACCAGATCCTGGTCAATGTCCCGGGGATTGGCGATGGACTCCTTGACCACCTTCTGGGTGATCTCGTTAAAGGTGACCCGGCAGGTCTTCTCCTTGGGCACCCCCAGCACGCTTTGCAGGTGCCAGGAGATGGCCTCCCCCTCCCGGTCAGGGTCGGTGGCCAGATAGATCCTGTCGCTGGCCTTGGCGGATTTGCGCAGCTCGCGGATCACGTCCGCCTTGTCCTTGATGTTCTCGTAGTCCGGCTCAAAGGTGGACACGTCCACCCCCAGCTTGCTTTTTGGCAGATCCCGGATGTGCCCCATGGAAGCCTTTACCTCGAATCCGGGGCCCAGATATTTCCCGATGGTTTTCGCCTTGGCGGGCGACTCCACGATGACCAAATTTGTGTTTGCCATGTTCCTCAACTACTCCATTTTCAATTTGACGGCGGCCCGGAACCGCTTGCCGCTCTCCTCCGCCGCGTATCCCTGGATTTGCAGCACCGTGAGGGCGGACAGCACCCGCCGGGCGGGAATCTGGGTGCGCTCCACCAGATCGTCCGTCTGAACGGCTCCCCCGTCCAAAGCCAGCAGCACCTCCCGCTGGTCGTCCGTCAGTTTATCCTTGCAATCCGCCCAGCGGAGGTACACCGTGTCCTCCTCCGGCGGCTTTTCCTTTGCTTTGCGGGGCTCTCCCTGGTCCGGGACCTTCGCGGCCCCCTCCAGGCGCTGCTTCTCCGCCTCCGGCGGCAGGGACGCACCCCGGCCCAGCCGCAGCTTGCCCGGAAACTTGTCCACGAATTCGCACAGCACGTCGTCCGCCTCCATGATGAGCTTGGCGCAGCCCGCCTGGATGAGGCGGTTGGTCCCCTCGCTCTGGGGCGCGTCGATGGGACCGGGGACGGCGAACACGTCCCTGTCCTGGTCCAGCGCGTGGTTGACGGTGAGCAGCGTACCTCCGGCCCGGGCGCTCTCCACGGCGATCACTCCCACAGATAGGCCGCTGATGATGCGGTTACGGATAGGAAAATGACTGCCAATGTGGTCTGTCCCCGGCGGATACTCGGAGATCAGCGCCCCCACCGCCGCCACATCCGCATAGAGGTCCTTATGGTACGAGGGGTACGCCCGGTCAATTCCGCCGGCCAGCACAGACACCACCGGCCCGCCCACCTTCAGCGCTCCCCGGACGGCGGCGGCGTCAATTCCCTGGGCCATGCCGGTGACCACCAGCGCGCCCTTCCGGGTCAGGTCAACGGACAGCCTTGCGGCGGCCTGGACCCCGTAGGGGGTCGCCTGACGGGAGCCCACCATGCCGATGGCCGCCTCGTTGTCAAAGGCAAACTGCCGCCCCTTCCAGTACAGCACCATGGGGGGCTGGGCAATGGCCCTGAGCCGCTCCGGGTAGGCGGAGTCCTGGAGGGTGAGCAGCTGGATGCCGTACCGCTCACAGTCTCCCAGCACCACGTCGGCTTGATCCAAGGACTTGTTCATCAGCGAGCGTATCACCGTGTCCGACAGGCCGCCTGCCATCCGATAGGCCTCCTCATCGGCGGCGTGGACCAGCTCCGGGGTACCGAAGTGCTCCAGAATCCGCACGGCGTTCTGACCCGCCAGCCCTTTGCGCAGAGTAAGCCAGATCCAATGCTTCAGATTCGACATACCGGGCCTTCCCCCTGTCTTTTCTCAATCGTTTCGCGCCATCTCCCACAGCACCACCGACGCGGCCACAGCGGCGTTCAGTGACTCGCACCTGGGCGACATGGGAATTTTTATGGTTTTTTCGCACAGGGCCAAGGCCTGCCGGGACACCCCCCGGCCCTCGCTGCCGATGGCCACCGCGCAGCTTCCCAACGGGATCTCCCGTACATCCACGGTGTCGTCCCGCAGAGCGGCAGCGTATAGCGGGAGCCCCGCGGCGGAAAGCCGCTCCGCCGCCGTCTCCAGCGGGCACTCATACACAGGCAGGCGGAACACCGCCCCCATGGTGGCCCGCACCGTTTTGGGGTTCCAGGGATCGGCGCAGCCGCCGCATAAGATGAGCCCGTCCGCCCCAAAAGCGTCGGCGGTGCGCCAAATGGTGCCCACATTGCCCGGGTCCTGCACGCCGTCCAGCAGCAGATAGCGGTTTCCTGCCAGCCGGTCCGGCACCGTCAGATTTTTCCCCTTGCAGATAAAAACAATACCCTGGGGACTCTCCGTGTCCGAGATGGAGGCCAATAGGCCGTCTTCCACCTCCACCACCCGCACCTGGGCGGGCAGCTCCGGCACTACTGTGCCGGACCCGCAGATGACGGCCTCCAGTTCTCCGCCCCAGCGCAGGGCCTCAGCCAGCAGCTTGGGTCCCTCGGCGGCGAAAGAGCCCTCCGCCCGGCGAATGGCCCGGCGGCTGTTCAGCCTGCGCACACGGGTCAGCAGAGGGTTTGCCCTGCTGGTAATGACCTCCCGATCCATGGCGTTCTCCCCCCTGTTTCAATGCGCAAAAGCATACCGGCGCAGCCGCCGGTATGCTTTTGGGAACGTCTCAATCCAACGGCTTCATCGTGGGGAAGAGCAAAACTTCCCGGATGGAGTCGTTGTTGGTGAGCAGCATGACGCAGCGGTCGATGCCGATGCCCAATCCGCCGGTGGGAGGCATGCCGTACTCCAGGGCGGTGAGAAAATCCTCGTCCATCATACCGGCCTCGTCGTCCCCCTTGGCCCGGAGCTCCACCTGCTTCTGGAAGCGCTGGCGCTGGTCAATGGGGTCGTTGAGCTCGGAGAAGGCGTTGCCCATCTCGCTGCGGCAGATGAACA
>ERZ779626.967-NODE-967-length-14345-cov-6.770889_pt1 | contig 14345 bp, 14 predicted proteins | sample MGYA00514209_ERZ779626 | MGnify/ENA primary metagenome ERZ779626 (study PRJEB29562, sample SAMEA4376713) | mouse gut metagenome | isolation source: Cecum | study: EMG produced TPA metagenomics assembly of the A DSS colitis mouse model was used to assess the...
AGCTGGAGGGTGAGGTACAGGTTGCGTTCCAGGGTGGAGGCGTCCACCACGTTGATAATCACGTCCACCTCGCTGCTCAAAATGAACTGCCGGGAGACGGTCTCCTCCATGGTGTAGGAGGTGAGGCTGTAGGTGCCGGGCAGGTCCACCAGCCGGATGTTCAGATTATGGTCCCGGATGGCCCCCTCCACCTTCTCCACGGTGACGCCGGGCCAGTTGGCCACCTTCAGGTTGGCCCCGGTATAGGCGTTGAACAGGGTGGTCTTGCCGCAGTTGGGGTTGCCGATGAAGCCGATGGTCAGATCCTCTTTGCGGCTCATGACGCACCCCCCGCCGCCCGCACGGTGATGTGCCTGGCAACCTGATAGCCCAGGGCGAACCGGGTTCCCCGGAGCTTGACGATGAGTATGCCCTTGCCCTTGCGGTGGACCACGGCCAGCTGGGCCTGCCGGGTCATGCCCAGGGCCTGGAGGCGGCGCTCCATCTGAAAGGGCAGGTCAATGCGCTCCACCACGCAGGACTGTCCGGCGGGTATGTCTTTCAACAGCATATGAAAGCCTCCTTTGAGGAAATGTACACGGTTCAAGGACCGCCGGGGCGGAGGACGCCGACCCGGCCCGGGGCCCCGCCGGGTTGAGACGAACTGAGTTTACCATTGCTAACTCGGTTTGTCAAGAGGCTGGCAATACTTTTTCCGGCGGCGGGATCGGGCAAGTTTAAGGCAAATCCGCCCATCTGAAACGCCCTGAGCCGGAACGTGCTCAAAGCTGCCTGTAAATACGCGGGCGGCGGGCGCTCCCTTCCGTTCTGGGCGCATGGATTCCAGCGGGCTGGGCAGACTAGACCAATCAAGGCTGGCGCGCCAGCAAGGAGGTAGGTTCAATTTGGAGCTGAAATTTTACACCTGCAAAAGCTGCGGGAATCTGGTCGTCATGGCAGGGGGCGGCGCATCTGTGAAATGCTGCGGAGAGGCGCTGAAGGAGCTGGTCCCCGGCGTCACCGAGGGGGCGGCGGAAAAGCACCTGCCCGTCTACCAGGTGGAGGGGAACCGGGTGAGCGTGTCGGTGGGCTCGGTGGAGCACCCCATGACCCAGGAGCACTCCATCCAATGGGTGGCCCTCCAGACCAAGCAGGGCGGGCAGTTCAAGGTCCTGCGGCCGGGGCGGGCCCCGGCGGCCAGCTTCGCCCTGTGCGACGCGGACGAGGTGGAGGCGGCCTACGCCTACTGCGACCTCCACGGCCTGTGGAAGGCGTAGCCGGGAACGGACGCGAACAGAAAAAAGCGCCGGGAGCCTTGCCGCTCCCGGCGCTTTTCGCGGGCCTTCATTCCTGGGGTGCGCCCAGCGTTATCAGGGCCTGGAGGGTATCGTCCAGGTTTTCCTTGTGCCAGTTTTTGAAGAAACCGGAATAAATGCTGGCGTAGATGCCGGAACTCCGCAGGTCGCTCAGCTCTGCCTGCTGGGTGGTCAGGCGGATGGTGTCCGACCCGGTGCGGATGGTGATGACCGTGTTGAGCAGATCGTCCTTCAGCTCCACCGACTGGATATCCCCATAGGGAAGGACGAGGGATACGTCTTTGCGCAGGTTGCCCCATGTGGTGTTGAAGGGGAGCAGGACGATCTCGTGCTCACACATCTGGAGAACATAAAATTCCGAGTTAAAAAACGCCGCAAATTGTTCGCTCAGGTTTTCCGGGGCGTATTTGACGATGATACAACGGTCCTCCAGCGGCTTATATCCCGCCTCCTGGGTGAATTTCCGGACTTCTTTTGACATGGTTATGTGCCTCCTGCATCGTTGAAGTTTTTTTGGCGCGGACAGGCGGGATAAAGTCGATGTTATGCCGTGTTTGCTGGGGCGGCTTAACTCATGGGGGTGACGACGGGCTTGCCGTCGGCGTTCACCAGCACGGTCATCCCCGTGCCGCTTGCCTTATTGTGAGAGCCCAGCACATAATTCACGCCGGTTTCCGTATCGACAACGACTTTCATCACATTGATGATGCCTTGGTTATAGACCTCCACAAAGCGCTCTTTTGCCATTGCGTTTCCCTCCTTTCTCATCCCGCCTGTCCGCGAAAAGGAGCATACCACGGCGCCGGACTTCCGTGGGAGGGATTTCCTGAACGGTCGAAATCCTTCCTGAATGGCAAAACAGGAGGGGGGCCTTACGGCTCCCCTCCCAGCTTTTGCTTCAGCGCCGCTTTCCCGGCCCGGGACAGCAGGCAGGTCCGGCCCCCCACCCGGACCCTGTTTCCCTTCCAATCCGCCGCCTCGATCTTGTCCCAGGCCGCCAGATAGGCCCGGTGGACCCGGACGAACCGCCCGCCCAGCTCCTGTTCCAGCTGGTTCAGACTGCCTACAAAGTCCAGGCGGCTGTCCGCCGTGTGGAGGTACACGTGGTGGGCCCTGGGGGCGGTCTCAAAAAACAGGATGTCCGCCAGGGGAACGTGGCGGGTCTCCTCCCCCGCCCGCAGGGAGAATACCTCCGCCGGGTCCCGGCGCTCGTCCAGCAGCCGGGCGTGGACCGCTTCCAGGCACCGGGCGGCGGAGGGGCCGATTCGGTCCGGCTCCTTCACGATGTAGTCGAAGGCCTCCAAGTGGTACTGAAAGGTTTTCCAGGCCAGATCGCCGTAGCTGGTGATGTACACCAGGGTGCCGTGGGGGTCACGCCGCCGCAGCTCCCGGCCCAGGGTGAAGCCGTCCCAGGCCCCGTCCTTCAAATCCACATCCAGGAAATAGACGTTCCGGCGGCTGTCTCCCAGAGCGTCCAGAAGGGCCTGGGCCGAAGGGACGGCGCAGGCCACCTCCATGTCGTAGTTCTCCATGAAAATCTTCCACTCCAGGGCGGTTTTGACCTGGTGGAGGACGGATTCCTCGTCGTCGCACAGGTAAATTTGAATCATGGCTTCCCCTCCACCCGCAGCTCCTGGACAAACACGCCGCCCGCCCAGCTGGTGGAGGCGGAGGCGTTGGGATATTGGGCCAGAATCCGCTGATAGCCGGACAGGCCCAGCCCCCGGCCCTCCCCTTTGGTGGAGCCGCCCTCCGCCCATAGGCGGTCCGGGTCAACGGCTCCGGCGTAGGGGTTGGACACCCGCAGGGACAGCGCGTCCTCCTGGGCCAGCAGGACCGTTTCCACCCAGGGAGTTCCCGTTTCCAGCGCCGCTTCCGCGGCGTTGTCCAGCAGAACGCCCAGGCAGCGCACAAAGTCCCACGGGTCCATGCCCACCGACTCCACGGGGTAGAGGACTTCCAGCCGGCAGTCCACGCCCTGGTCCCCCATGGCCGCCAGCTTGGACAGCAGGAGGCTGCGCACTTGGGGGACGCGCAGGTTGCCGATCTGGGCGGAGGCCCGGATTTTCTCCCCAATGCGGTGGTCAAAGCCCGTGTCCAGCTCCGACAGGGCGGCCCGCAGCTGGTCCAGCTCCCCCGCGTCCGCCTGCTCCGACAGCCCCGCCAGCAGGTTTTTGTAGTCGTGGCGGAAGCCCCGCACCTCCCGGCGGATGGCCTCCAGGTCCCGTTCGTAGAGCTGCTGCTGGGCGATGATATCCCGCTGGGCCTCCATCTTCCGGACGGAGTTGAACCATTGGGCCAGGTAGAGCACCAGCCCCGTTATCAGCACCACCGTCGTCAACACCAGCAGGTAATAGAGGGCAAAATACTCCTCCTGAAGCCCCCTCACCTGGAGCCAAAAAAACATCTCCATGACACACGCCAGGGTGAAAAAGAGGAGGGCCATCCGGCGTGGGCCGGGGGCCTCCTCCATCAGGAGGCGGAACCAGCGGCCGAAGTGAAGGCGGTACAGCAGGGCGGTGACGGGCGCCACCACAACGCAGGCTATGGCCGTCACCGCCGCGAACTGGAGGATTTCGTTATCCACAAAGATGTTTCGGAACAAAAACCGGGTCAGGGGGGTGAGGGATACCTGAAACACTCCCGCCATGGACACGGCGGAGAGGGCCCGCCAGAATCCCAGCCTCCAAGCCCATCGGGCCCACAGCACACAGCAGAGCATGGTGCACAAGCTGGTGGCCCAGAAACGGATGAGAGTACCGCCGGGAAGGGCATACATGAGGAATATGTTGAGAGAGTTGCTGATCAGCGGAGACATGAGCAGGGCGGGCAGCTTTTTCAGCCGCCGCCAGCTCCGCTCGTCCAGGACAGCGAACAGGTAGGCCGCCGCGACGGCGTGGGCCATCGTGGAATCTATGTATCCTACGATTAGAAGCAGCATCAGCGTGGGCATGGCGATTCCTCCTCAATCTGGAACAATATACCGCGTCCCGGCCCGCTCCGGGCCGGACAAGGCGCGGGGGGCGGCCCCTCCGAGCCGCCCCCCGCCGGGTCAATCATAATGCTTCAACTGTGCCGTGACAAAGCTCAGCAGCCTGCCCTGAAACGTCCGGTTTTCGTTCAGCGCCGAGAAAATGCGTCTGAGCTGTTCCCGCAGCGGCTCCTTCTGCCGCGCGGGCAGGTGCAGGGACACAAGAAAGTCCATCTGCACGCCGTTCTCCTGCCTGGCCCACACATTTGCCGTCAAATCGTTCTGATCGGCGGCGTTTTCCCCAAATTCCACTATGATTTCCACCACCATGCCGCTGTCAACCTGGAGGGCGGTGGCCGGGAGCTTGAAGGCGAAGCAGTTGATCATGGAGATTTCCGTCTCCACGATGTTGGGGAACTGGGGGAGATCCGCGCAGTTCTCCCGGATCAGCTCCGCCAGATGGGACGCGTACTCGTGCTGTTCCACCGGGTTGGCGGAGCGGACCAAGCTCTTTCCGCAGTCAGGGCAATGGTCCTGTTTGCTAGCCCTGCTGAATAGAGCGCCGCAGTTGTCGCAGACATACACCATATCAATCACCGACTTTATTATATCAAAGCTGGTATTTTGTTTCAAGCGTTGAATTTGTAAAAAAGAACGGCCTGTTTTTGTAGGACCCACCAACGGGGGCGGGGCGGTCACAGGGGACATTCCAGCTGGCAGTCGAAGGGCTCCGCGTCCACGTGGCCCTGATGGTATAATTCGGCCTCTACGCATCCCATTTTGTGGTAAAATGCCTGGCTTTCCACGGCGGAGTGGGCGGAAATGTACAGCTTCCCCGCCCCATGGGCCCCGGCCCACTCCTTGGCCAGCCCGAACAGCGCCCTGCCGATTCCGCTCCCCCGGAGGTCCTGGGACACGTGGATGCTGGACAGGTCCAGATAGCGGTGCTCCCCGCCGAACAGATCGGCTTCCACCGACGCGAAGCCCTTCAGCGCCCCGTCCGCAAAGGCGCCGTACACCACGCCCCCCGCCGCCGCCGTGTTTTTCAGGCAGGAGATCAGGGTCTGGTAGTCCGCCTCCGACCAGTCGTCAACGAAGGGGTCGTCCCGCACCACCCATTGGCCCCGCTCCCGCCGCCAGCACTTAGTCACCGCCTGCCGCCGGATAAAGTCCCGGAACAGCTCCCGGCACAGCTCGTCCCCGGCCAGCGCTCGATATTGCACCATGTCAGCCGCCTCCTTTTTCAGACCAGTATAGCAGAGCCGTCCTCCAGGCGCAAGGGGCGGAGGGAGGACAAAAAAATTCCCCTCCGGCCATTGGCAGGCCGGGGCGGATGTGGTATAATATCAGAGATAAGCATCTGCCGTTCAATCCATATACGAAGGAGCTGCCGATATGAATGAGAAAGTGCACGTGGTAGACCACCCCCTGCTGGCCCACAAGCTCACCATCCTGCGGGATAAGAACACCTCCACCAAGGACTTCCGGGAGATCGTGTCCGAAATCGGGATGCTGCTCACCTATGAGGCCACCCGGGACCTGCCCCTGACCACCAAGAAGATCGAGACCCCCATCTGCGAGATGGAGGCCCCCATCCTCCAGGGCAAGAAGTTTGCCGTGGTGCCCATTCTCCGGGCCGGGCTGGGCCTGGTGGAGGGGGTGCTGCGGATGGTGCCCTCCGCCCGGGTGGGCCATCTGGGCATGTACCGGGACGAGGAGACCATGGCGCCGGTGCAGTATTTCTGCAAAATGCCCCGGGACGTGGCCGAGCGGGACGTGCTCATTGTGGACCCCATGCTGGCCACCGGCGGCAGCGCCGACGCCGCCATCCAGATCATGAAGGGCTACGGCTGCCAGAACATCAAGCTCATGGTGCTGGTGGCCGCCCCCAAGGGCATTGAGGTCGTCCAGGAGCGCCACCCCGACGTGGACGTTTACTGCGGGGCCATCGACCAGGGGCTGAACGAGCACAGCTACATCGTTCCCGGCCTGGGAGACGCGGGGGACCGCATTTTCGGCACAAAGTGAGGCATGCAAAGAGCCCGCCCGGCCTGGGCGGGCTCTTATAGTATATTCCAATTCAGAAGGGCAGGTCCGCCGGGTCCTCCTGGGGCTCGGGAGGCCGGGTGAGGGCGGCCACCGTCACCGCCCCCGGCCCGTATTTGGAGCGGATGGCGTCCATGGTCCGCTCCAGCTTTTCCACCTTGTCCCGCTTTTGGGGGGCGGCGGCCTGGAACAGGTCCAGCTGTACCGCGGCTTCCTCCTCCGGGACCAGGCTGTGGGCGGTGAGGGTGATGGCCCGGATGGGGGCCCCGGCGGTCCAGCTGCGGGCCAGTATATCCATGGCGGCCTGGTAGAGCTCCCGGGCGGTGTTGGTGGGGGCGTCCAGGGGCCGCTGGCGGCAGATGTCCTTAAACTTGGGGTCTCGGATGGTGACCTGGAGGGTGGCGGCTTTCATGCCGTGCCTCCGCAGCCGCACCGCCACCTGGTCGGCCAGCAGGGACACCCCCCGGCCCACCTCGTCCCGGCGGGTGAGGTTGTGGGGGAAGGTTTCCCCGTTTCCCACGGACTTGGGGGGCGTGTACGTCCCCGCCGGGGCCACGGGGCTGCGCTCCAGGCCGTTGGCGTACTCCCACAGCTGCCCGCCCTGCTTGCCCAGCAGCTCCACAAGGGCCTTCCGGTCAAAGGCGGCCAGCTCCCCGATGGTGGATATCCCATACTGTCCCAGCACTCTGGCCGCCGCCCGGCCTACGAACAGCAGGTCGGTGACGGGCAGAGGCCAGACCATGCGCTGATAATTTTCCCGGGAAATAACGGTGGTGGCGTCCGGCTTTTTGTAGTCGCTGCCCAGCTTGGCGAACACCTTGTTGAAGGACACCCCCACGGAGATGGTCAGCCCCAGCTCCTCCCGGACGGTGCTTCGGATGCGGTCGGCCAGGGCGCGGGGGTCGCCGCCGAACAGGTGGAGGGACCCGGTTACGTCCAGCCAGCTTTCGTCGATGCCGAAGGGCTCGATGAGGTCGGTGAAGCGGTCGTATATGGCGTTGACCTTTTTGGAGAACTCCCGGTACAGCCCGTGGTGGGCGGGGAGGAGGGTCAGGTCCGGGCACTTTTGGCGCGCCTGCCAGATGGTCTCCGCCGTGCGCACGCCCAGCCGTTTGGCGGGCTCGTTCTTGGCCAGGATGATGCCGTGGCGGCTTTTGGGGTCGCCGCACACCGCCGTGGGGACGGCCCGCAGCTCCGGGTGGGACAGCAGCTCCACCGAGCAGTAAAAGCTGTTGCAGTCACAGTGATAGATGACCCGGTCCATAGCGCTCCCTCCTTTGGAAACAGTATACACCACACGTTCCGAATTGTCAAACAATTGTTTTATGTCGGGCGGCGTTTTTTCCGTCCGGGCTGGAACCTGTATTCATTACTATTTGCGTGGAGGCGCCGCCAAATGAAACTGCTGTTCTGCGGCCATCGGGGGGCCGGAAAAAGCACGATCATCCGCAGGCTGGTGCCGCCGGGGTTCCCGGTGGCCGGCTTTGAGACCTTTTTCGCCCAGGGGGAGGGGGGAGCGGGCCTCTATATGCGCCGCCCCTGGGACGACCAGGCCCCCTGCGGCCCTGAAAATCAGGTGGGCAGGCGGGGAGCGGTCCCCGGCACGGCGGTGGGCTTTCCCCTGGTGTTTGACCGCTGGGGGACCGCCCTCCTTCAAGGGATTCCTCCCGGCTCCCTGGTGGTTATGGACGAGCTGGGGTATTTGGAGCGGGAGGCGGCCGCCTTTCTGGGGCAGGTCCGCCGGATACTGACGGGCCCCTGCCACGTGCTGGCGGTGGTCAGGGCCTCCGACCAGCCTCATCTGCGGGAATTCCGGGAGCTGTCCGGGGTGCGGGTCCTCCAGGTCACGCCGGAAAACCGGGAGGAGCAGTATCTCCGCGCCAGGGGCTGGCTGGAAGAGGCGGGGATTTTTTCACGGAGCTGACGGCCCCGGCGGAGGCCCCCAGGCCCGTTGACGCCGCCATCCCAGCAGGGGGGATGGCGGCGTTTTCTTCCTAACTTTTTGTCTGGCACACAGACTGTTTGTGAAAACTCCACAAAAATCAGGGCCGTATTTTGGCGGCTGGAAAAGATTTTCTCCTTGAAATCCCAGGAAAAATGGGCTATACTCAAAACAAGAAATAAATTTTTTATTGCTTAAAAAAAGTAAGGAGGAAATTTAAAATGCAGCAGCCGACCTCGCCAGCCGGCGCTCCGGCATCCGTCTTTTCCCTGGACGGCGTCCCAGCGCCCGGCCAGCTCATCCCCCTGGGCCTCCAGCACGTGGTGGCCGCCATTGTGGGCATCATTACCCCCGCCATCATGGTGTCCAACACCTGCGCCTTGTCCGACGCCGACCGCACCCTGCTCATCCAGGTATCCCTCATCGTCACCGCCCTGGCCACCCTGCTCCAGCTGTACACCATCAAGCACCGCATCGGCTCCGGCCTGCCGGTGGTCATGGGCATCAGCTTCGCCTATGTGCCCACCCTGCTGGCCATCGGCGGGCAGTTCGACCTGCCCACCATCCTGGGCGCGGAGATCGTGGGGGGCTGCGTGGCCATCCTGTTCGGCATTTTCGTCAAGCAGATCAGGAAACTGTTCCCGCCCCTCATCACCGGCACGGTCATTTTCACCATCGGCCTGTCCCTCTATCCCACGGCGGTGAAGTACATGGCCGGCGGCGCGGGCAGCGAGGGCTTCGGCGGGCTGAAGAACTGGGCTGTGGCCCTGGTCACCCTGGCGGTGGTGGTGCTCCTCCAGAATTTCGGCAAGGGGGTTTTGAAGCTGGGGGCCATCCTGTGGGGCATGATCGTGGGTTATGTGATGGCCCTGTGCTTGGGTATGGTGGATTTCTCCGCCGTGGCCCCGGCGGGCTGGTTCCAGCTGGCGGCCCCCCTCCACTTCGGCGTGAAATTTGAGGTCAGCGCCTGTATCTCCCTGGCGGTGGTGTACGTCATCAACGCGGTGCAGACCATCGGCGACCTGTCCTCCACCACCATGGGCGGCATGGACCGCATGCCCACCGACAAGGAGCTGTCCGGCGGCATCGTCGCTCAGGGCGCGGTGAGCATACTGGGGGCCCTGTTCGGCGGCCTGCCCGCCGCCACCTACAGCCAGAACGTGGGCATCGTCACGGTGAACAAGGTCATCAACAAGGCCGTGTTTGCCTTCGCCTCGGTGATTCTGCTGGTGGCCGGGCTGGTGCCCAAGCTGTCCGCCATCCTCACCACCATCCCCCAGGCGGTGATCGGCGGGGCCACCATCTCCGTCTTTGCCACCATCACCATGACCGGCATCCGCATGATTACGTCCGAGCACTTCTCCATGCGCTCCAGCGCGGTGGTGGGGCTGTCCGTGGCCCTGGGCGTGGGCATCACCCAGGTGGCCGGCGCGCTCCAGGGCCCCGGCTTCCCCGCCTGGGTGCACACCGTGTTCGGCTCCTCCCCCATCGTGGTCACCGCCATTGTGGCCATCCTGCTCAACCTGCTCCTGCCCAAGGATCAGGCTGTCAAGTCCGGCGAATGACAGCAAACCGGGCCGGCGTCCCGCCGGCCCGGCATGGCTCGTTTCGCCGCATGAAATAATTTGATGATAAAATGGAGGAAGTACCTATGCTGCTCATTGGAAACGGAAGGCTCATCACACGCAGCGATACAAACCCCTATCTAGAAAACGGCGCGGTGGTGCTGGACGGGGAAGCCGTCCTGGAGACCGGGACCCTGGAGGCCATGCGGGCCAAGTATCCCCAGGCGGAATTTTTGGACGCCCGGGGCGGGGTGATCATGCCCGGCCTCATCAACGTCCACACCCACATCTATTCCGGCCTGGCCCGGGGCCTGGCCATCGACGGCTACAACCCCGGCAATTTCTTTGAGGTGCTGGATGGCCAGTGGTGGAACATCGACCGCCATCTCACCCTGGACGGCACCAAGGCCTGTGCCTACGCCACCGTGCTGGACTGCATCCGGGACGGGGTGACCACCATCTTCGACCACCACGCCTCCTTCGGCGAGATTCCCGGTTCCCTGTTCGCCATCAAGGACGTATGCCGGGAGCTGGGTATGCGGGCCTGCCTGTGCTACGAGGTGTCCGAGCGGGACGGGGCGGAGAAGTGCGCCCAGTCCATCCGGGAGAACGCGGAATTCGCCCGCTGGGCCAAGCAGGAAAACAGCGACATGATCAAGGCCATGTTCGGCGGCCACGCCCTGTTTACCATCTCCGACAAGACCTTCGAGGAGATGGTCAAGGCCAACGACGGCATGACCGGCTTCCACATACACGTGGCCGAGGGCATGAACGACGTGTACGATTCCCTGAAAAACTACGGCTGCCGCCCCATCAACCGCCTGCTGTACAACGGGGTCCTGGGGGAAAAGACCATGCTGGGCCACTGTATCCACATCTCTCCGGCGGAAATGGACATCATCAAGGAGACCGGAACCATGGTGTGCCATAACCCGGAGTCCAACATGGGCAACGCGGTGGGCTGCTCCCCGGTGCTGAAGCTCTTTGAGAAGGGCATCCTCATCGGCCTGGGCACCGACGCCTACACCCACGACATGCTGGAATCCCTGAAGGTCCTGCTGCCCATGCAGCGGCACAACGCCTGCGACCCCAACGTGGGCTGGGGCGAGGCCATGGGGATGCTGTTCCGCAACAACCCCGCCATCTGCGCCCGGTATTTCCAGAAGCCCCTGGGGGTGCTGGAGCCTGGGGCGGCGGCGGACGTGATCGTCATGGACTACAAGCCCTTCACCCCCTTCGGGGCGGACAACATCGACGGCCACATGCTCTTCGGCATGATGGGCAAGAACTGCCGCACCACCGTCATCAACGGCAGGGTGGTGTACAAGGACCGGGAGTTTGTGGGCATCGACGAGGACAGGATCAACGCCTGGACCCTGGAGCAGTCCAAGAAGCTGTGGGGCGGGCTGAACCATAGGAGCTACTGAGGCCTCGCCGGCCGGGCGTTCTTTTTCTTGAAAGAAAAAGAACCAAAAAGAACTTTTGCGCAAAGCTCCGCTTTGCTTCCTGGTCATGCTGAACAATTCAGGTTACGATAATTGTGAATTCAACAGCGAAACGAAGTTTCGCGATCAAAGTTTTTTGCCCCGCTTTTTTACAAAAAAGCAGGCGGGGGCGATGCGTGCCAGTGGCACGATTGATTTACGCCTGTAGGGCGCGACGACCCCGGCGCACCGTCTGTGCATGGGACATTTTCATGGCGGTGGGCCGAGTCGTCCCGCCCTACGGAAGCATTTCATTATATTGGAGGTAAACAAAATGAGCGACATCATGCGGCCCATGCCCTTCGCCCAGCTGATGGACTGGGCGCTCACCGAGTACAAAAACCAGGGCAGTATTTTCGGCGTGTCCAAGCTGGTGAAGCACACCGGCGGCAAGGCCCTGCCCATTTTTGAGGAGAAGATCGAATCCCCCTACGGCCCCGCCGCCGGTCCCCACACCCAGCTGGCCCAGAACATCGTCGCGGCCTACGCCGCCGGGGCCCGGTTCTTTGAGCTGAAAACCGTCCAGATCATGGACGGGGAGGAGCTGTCCAAGTGCGTCAGCAAGCCCTGCATCACCGCCGGGGATGAGTGCTACAACTGCGAGTGGTCCACCGAACTCACTGTGCCCCAGGCCTACGCCGAGTACGTCAAGGCCTGGTGGGCCTGCAAGCTGCTGGCAAAGGAACTGGGGCTGGGCGCCCCGGACGGCTTCGTGTTCAACATGTCCGTGGGCTACGACCTGGCGGGCATCCGAAGCGAGAAGATCGACAAATACATCGAGGGCATGAAGGACGCCTCCGGCAGCGAGGTGTGGAAGGAGTGCCTGGACTGGTCGCTGGCCAGCCTGAGCCGGTTTGAGAACGTGGATGAGGGCTATGTGAAGTCCGTCTCCCCTCGTGTGTCCGCCTCTATCACCGAGTCCACCCTCCACGGCTGTCCCCCCGACGAGATCGAGCGCATCGCCACCTACCTTATTACGGAAAAAGGCCTGAATACCTACGTGAAGTGCAACCCCACCCTGCTGGGCTACGACTTCGCCCGCAAAACCCTGGACAGCCTGGGCTACGACTACATCGTGTTCGACGACCACCACTTCCTGGAGGACCTCCAGTGGGCGGACGCGGTGCCCATGTTCCACAGGCTCCAGAAGCTGTGCCGGGAGCGGGGGCTGGAATTCGGCGTGAAGCTCACCAACACCTTCCCGGTGGATGTGGCGGCGGGAGAGCTGCCCAGCAACGAGATGTACATGTCCGGCCGGTCCCTGTACCCCCTGTCCCTCTCCCTGGCGGAGATGCTGGCCAAGGAGTTCGACGGTAAGCTGCGCATCTCCTACTCCGGCGGGGCGGACGCCGCCTCCATCCGGGGGCTGTTTGACGCGGGCATCTGGCCCGTCACCATGGCCACCACCGTGCTCAAGCCCGGCGGATACCAGCGGTTCAGCCAGATCGGCGGCCTGCTGGCGGACATCGGGTACGGCCCGTGGCAGGGGGTGGACCAGGCCAGGGTGGCCGCCCTGGTGGAGGCCATTCCGGCGGACGGCCACTGGACCAAGCCCATCAAGCCCATCCCCAGCCGCAAGACGGACAAAAAGGTGCCCCTGGTGGACTGCTTCCAGGCCCCCTGCCGGTCTGGCTGTCCCATCCAGCAGGACATACCCGCCTATCTCATGGCGGTGAACGCAGGAAAGTACGAAGAAGCCCTGGAGATCATCACCCGGCGCAACCCCCTGCCCTTTATCACCGGGACCATCTGCTCCCACCGCTGCCAGGACAAGTGCATGAGAAACGCCTATGACGAGAGCGTCTATATCCGGGCCCAGAAGCTGAAGGCGGCCCAGGGCGGCTTCGCCTCCCTGCTGCCCAAGCTGAAGCCGGGGGCTGCCGTCAGCGGCAAAAAGGTTGCCGTCGTGGGCGGCGGCCCCGCAGGCATGGCGGCGGCCTTCTTCCTGGGCCGGGCCGGGGTTGACGTGACCCTCTTCGAGGCCAGGGACGCCCTGGGCGGCATCGTCCGCCACGTGATCCCGGCGTTCCGCATCGGCCATGAGGCCATCGACAACGACGTGAAGCTGATGGAGGCCATGGGGGTGAAGGTCCACCTGAACACCCGCATCGGCGATATCAAGTCCCTGCTGAACGTCTACACCGCCGTGGTGGTGGCCGCCGGGGCCTGGAACCACGGCTCCGCCGGGCTGGAGTACGGGGAGGAGCTGAACGTGATCTCCTTCCTGGAGACCGCCAAGAAGGCCCCGGACACCCTGGAGCTGGGGGAGAACGTGGTGGTGGTGGGCGGCGGCAACACCGCCATGGACGCCGCCCGGGCCGCCAAGCGCATCCCCGGCGTGAAGAAGGTGTCCCTGGTGTACCGCCGAACGAAACGGTACATGCCCGCCGACCAGGAGGAGCTGGAGCTGGCTGTGGCCGACGGCGTGGAGTTCCGGGAGCTGCTGGCCCCCGTGGGGGTTAAGGACGGAACCCTCACCTGCCGGGTGATGGAGCTGGGCGCTCCCGACGCCTCCGGGCGGCGCTCCCCGGTGGACACGGGCCGGACGGCGGAGGTGGCCGCCGACACGGTGATCGCCGCCGTGGGCGAGAAGGTGGACACCGCCTTGTATGCCGGCAGCGGCCTGGCTGTGGACAGCCGGGGCAAGGCTGTGGTAAACTTGGAGACGATGGAGTCCAGCGTGAAGGGCGTCTATGTGGTGGGCGACGGCCAGAAGGGCCCCGGCACGGTGGTGGAGGCCATCGCTGGGGCCATGAAGGCGGCGAAGGCCATCCAGGACTTCGACACAGACGCCTTTGCGGACAAGAACGTCAACCCGGACTACGCCGCCCCTCTGGCCAAGCGGGGAGACCTGTGCGTCGGCTGCGCCTCCTGTGAAGAGAACCGCTGCCTGGGCTGCGCCACCGTGTGCGAGACCTGCACCGAGGTGTGTCCCAACCGGGCCAACGCGGCCATCCGGGTGGAGGGGATGCGCCAGCGGCAGATCGTCCACGTGGACGGCATGTGCAATGAGTGCGGCAACTGCGCGGTGTTCTGCCCCTA
>ERZ779626.971-NODE-971-length-14244-cov-5.114525_pt1 | contig 14244 bp, 18 predicted proteins | sample MGYA00514209_ERZ779626 | MGnify/ENA primary metagenome ERZ779626 (study PRJEB29562, sample SAMEA4376713) | mouse gut metagenome | isolation source: Cecum | study: EMG produced TPA metagenomics assembly of the A DSS colitis mouse model was used to assess the...
GCAAAGAAAATGTACGGTTATGAGTTATCAATAAGCTAAGGAAAGGAGCGTGACAGTATGGCTTATAAGGAGAAAGACACGAAAAAGTGGTCGGCGCTAGAGCAAAAGCCCAAATCATGCGTAACGCAGATAATTCATGGGCTGCAGGAAGAGTCAGAAGAACACTGGGATATTCTGGCTTTTTAGTGGTATAAACTTTCAACTCACAAGTCTAATAGAAAAATACAAGATAATCTTCGAGAAGGATTGCAATATCCTTATACAGAGCAGGATGGAGTGGACAATATTTCTGCTATGCTCTCCGCAAATGAAGATGAAACTTATGCGTTTGTTATTACGGCAGATAACAAAGTGGTTGGCAGTATCGGCGTTTTTCGTAGGGAAACATACACAGACAGACTGCTGAATTAGGATATTATGTTGCAGAAGAATACTGGGGCAAAGGTATTATGACTGAAGCAGTAAAGCAGACTTGTGAGTATGTTTTTGATAAGAGTGATATTATTCGCATTTATGCAGAGCCGTTTGCACATAATATTGCTTCTTATCGGGTACTTGAAAAAGCAGGATTCCAGTATGAGGGGACATTGAGAAGTAATGCTGTTAAAAATGGTAAAGTTATTGACATGAAGATGTATTCTTTGTTGAAAACAGAAGAGTGACTTTATTTTTGTTGCATAGTCGTGTCAATGAACATTGTTTTTTTCTTATTGATTGCATACACATAGTACTAACACCGTGCAATAAGGGGTTAAGAAAAACAATGGTATTGCATTACACGCTAATCGGCTTTAGAAGTTTATATTGTAAAGATTTTAGAGAAAAATGGGTATTTATGCTGAACTCGCTTAGAAAAGTAATGGAAAAATAAGCGGAAAAGTGATACAATGATAAAAATTTTATTTATGCAGAAATTACAAATTAAAGGTTAGTAGTTATGGCAAGATATACTTATACATTACGTCAGGAAATAGGTCATCAGGGTTTAAATAAATATCGAGTGGTTACAGCTCAGAATAGATATGAGCTAAATCAAAAGATTGCAGCTATTCAAGCACAATGGGATGAACAATGGAGAAGAAAGTGTGAGGTAGAGGCACGTAAGCGGGAATTAGAAGCTAGAAAGAGAGATAAGGAGCAACAAAAACGAGATATAGAAAAAGCTGTTAAATTTGCTGAAGATATGACAAAAGATGCGATTGACAGTTTGGAACAAATAGAAAATATATTAAAGATTCAAATAAAACCTTTAGAAGCTTGTGATATGTATGATAAAACCAAATTTACAACAAGCGTACCTGTTAAGCCAATTCCAAAAACTTTTTCAAGAGAACCTCTTCGTGAGGACAGTATATATAATCCCCCAATGTCTTTCTTTACAAGTATTTCAAAAAAGAAAACCTTTAACGTTAATGAATGGGGCAAATCTGTTGTTTTTGCTTGAAAAACACGGACATAAGGCTAAAATTGATTTAAAAGAAGCCAAAGAACTGAATAATCAAAATAATTTATAAGAGAATTACGCAAGGAACAGTATGGAGATGCCCTTGACCAGTATTTCAGGCTCGGAAAGAATTTAAATCAAAGAGATACCATAGCGGTTCGGAAAATGGTGGGCGGTCTGGTAAAGCTGATATATCCGAATGGCGTTTATACAAAGCGGGAGTTAGAAGAAATATTGCAGCTTGCTTTGGAAATGCGGTGCAGGGTGAAAGAACAACTGAAAAAGCTGGGTGGTATGCAGTTTTATGATGTGAATTTCTCCTACATAGATTTAGAGGATATGTCAGAACATTATGTTTCTGTACCTGAACAGGGTGGTGGAAACCTGATTCCGGAGGGATTGTGTAATCCGGGACAAGTATATACAGTTTCTCGTGGCAAATCCGGAATGATAGGTGTATTTCGATTGGAAGGTCAAATGCTACCGGGGTCAGGGAAGTTTGAAAGGACAGGCTTGGGTTCGGATCGGGATGCGAAAGAGGCATCAAATACTGCTTTTAGCTATTTGAAAGCGAATGGTAATAGAATTAGCGGCGCTATCAGTACGACAGCGAAGGATTATGTTATCAATTATCAGGATTTGCAGGGAATTGGAATGACAGGGAAGCTGGCACTTCCGACATTGATTGCATTGTGTTCGATTGCCCTGAATAAGCCAGTGCTTAGTTCAACAGCTATTATGGGAGAAATCAGTATTAGTGGAACAATGATAAAAGTGGATGAACTGGCAAATGCGCGTCAGGTATGCTCGGATAGTGGTGCGAAGAAAGTATTGATTCCATCAACTTCCTTTGCAGATTTTGCAACGGTTCCGGCAGATTTGATGAGTGCATTTCAGGTGATACCGTATGCAAGTGCGGAGGATGCTGTGTTTAAGGCTTTGGGGGTGGAGTAGAGGATGTTTAATAATCAGAATTTAGGAATGGCACTGAGTTTAAATGAGGAACAGATGGAAAAAACAAAAAAGTATGACGTGGAAAATTTGAGGTAGTAGTTATGGATAACACAATTGATTGGCTTATTAGTAATTCGGCTGTAGCAATATTATCCTTTTTTGTGGGAACTGCTCTTTCGTGGATTATTAGCAATAGGAATATACTTAAAATAGGTTTTGATTCTATAATACATTGGAATCAAGAATACAGAATGAGTATTTCTTACTTATTTAAAATTAAAATAGATAATAAGTATTTGTTGATTAAGGGTAATCGTATTGAACAATATCAGCCTATAGGCGGAGTTTATAAATATTATGAGTCATTTAAAGATAATTTCAATAAATGGGGAGTACGAGATGAGAATGAAGAATCTTTTTATGAAGAAAATGATTTGAGAATCTATGCAAAAGGAAAGTATCTTTGTAAGGTTATCAAATGGTTCGAAACAATGAAAAATAGAGAATTTTCGGTAGATAGAGAATTTGAGGAAGAATTGATACATACAGACATCCTACCTTATGATGCTCTATATAATGCAAAATTTGAATTTTTAGGCCGGCAGAACAGCGGAGTACATGTGTCGCAACATTTTAAATGCAGAGAGGTCCTTATTTATGATATTATCGAGGTAAAGCTTCGTAAAGAAGATGTAGATATATTGATGGATAAATGCAAAACAGATGTTCAAATTATTTTTGTAGATTATGAATCTATAGAACGGGAATGTGTTTCAATAATGGGAAAATCATGCAAGATAGGTGCCCATGCAAAATATATAAAATAGAAAAGAGGAGTAAATGGTAAGTTATTCAAAAGAAGTAAGAGAATTATTAGAAAATATTGAAGTACCCGATAGCGAATATGAAAAGGCAGTGAGCAGATATGAGTCTTTGGCTACATTCATAGGTGATTCGGATTTGAATGATTATATACCGGAAATATTTTTACAAGGATCATTTAAGTTAGGAACAGCTATTCGCCCTTTAACAGAGGATGGTAGCTATGATATTGATATAGTATGTAAATTAAATGATTTTTCAAAAGAAGACATATCGCAATTTACACTAAAAGAAGTAGTGGGGAAGGTTGTAAATGAATATGTGTCATCCAATGGTATGAAGAACAAAGCTAAAAATGGTAAACGTTGCTGGACTATATCTTATGTAGATAAGCATAATTTCCATGTAGATATTTTGCCGGCAATTCCTAATAATTTGACAGAAGAAATTGCTATCACGGATAAAAATAACGATGAATATTATGACATCACCAGTAACTGGGAGATTAGCAATCCTAAAGAATATTATAATTGGTTTCAAGAGATATCAAAATATGAAAAGCATAAGAGGGCGCTTATGGAAAGCCGTGCGATTGCAACGGAAAATGTGCCATATTATAAAGTAAAAACGCCATTACAACGGATAGTTCAAGTGCTTAAAAGACATGCGGAAGTAATGTTTGAGCAAAAAATGGAGTATAAACCCTCTTCTATCGTTATAACAACTTTATCAACAAAAGCATATAGAGATATAAATGAAATCGATGATTTTTGGGAATTGCTAAAGGAGATAATATCATTACTCGAAAATAAGTTGGATTTCGAGGATGGGCAGCCTTGTGTATTGAATCCTGTAGATAAAAGGGAGAATCTTTCTATAAAGTGGAAAGAAGATCCTATATATTATTCGGAGTTTTTAGAATGGATAAATCAGTTAAAGTTTGATTTTTCAGTAGAAAGTACTATTCATAGTATAACAGAACAATATTCGTTGGCACAAAGAAGCCTTACGAGATATTCGAACGGATTGCAAGTGCAAAATGCATTGGAATTGTTGCCATATCATAAAAAACCGAGTTGGGAGCTTAAAATTTGGAAACAAGTTCGATTAAAAGCAACAGTATATCAAAAGAGTTTTAGACCACAGATTCTTACAAATGGTTGTCCTGTCGGAAAAGATGCGGAAATAAAATTTGAGGTAGAATCTGAAAATATTAGTTTATATGAGATATATTGGCAGGTTACTAATACGGGAATGGAAGCACAAACAGCTAGACAATTAAGGGGAGATTTTTACACATCTGAATTGGAAGCTGGTAAGAAGATAAGAAAAGAGAATACGCGTTATATTGGTAAACACTATGTAGAGGCATTTTTGGTGTCTGATGGGGTGTGCGTAGGGAGGAGCGAGCCATTTGAAGTCAATATTGTAAGAGGAGCGATTGTTTATAATTCTAAATAAATTAAACTGGAGGCTGAATCATGGAAAAGGATTTACCCAAAATAATAGATACAGAGAAGTCATTGCATGAACTTTGCAAAAATTCAATAGATTTAATCGAATACGCAAGAGGAATCACCGCAAAGCAGATTAACATTATTCAGCTAATGACATTTTATTCCATAGGAAAATGGATTGTGGAGGAGCAACAACAAGGTGAAAGCAGAGCGAGATATGGTCAAAGAGTGATTAAAAGGCTTTCTGAAGCTCTGGCAGAGCAGTATGGAAGAGGTTTTTCGGTAGATACCTTGGAAAATGCCAGACGTTTTTTTCTTACATACCAAGATAGAATTTCCGAAACAGTGTTTCGGAAATTTGCCGTAGAGAAATCCGAAACAGTGTTTAGCCTTTTTGAAAAAGAGTCGCCGTTTACACTTCCTTGGTCACACTATCTCCAATTGATGCGCATTAAAGATGAAAATGAGCGAAAATTTTATGAAATAGAAGCAACAAATGAGGCATGGGGAATACGAACATTACAAAGACAATATAATTCAAGTTTGTATGAAAGGCTGGCTTTGAGTAGGGAAAAAGACGAGGTAATGAGGCTCGCATCTGAAGGAAATGTTATTACAAAACCACAGGACATCGTGAAACAGCCGACGGTGCTTGAATTTCTTGGGTTAGATGAAAAAGCAAAATATGTGGAATCTGATTTGGAAACTGCAATTATCAATAAATTGCAAAAATTTTTGCTGGAATTGGGAAAAGGCTACTTATTTGAAGCAAGGCAGAAGCGGTTTACATTCAAAGAAGATAACTATTATGTGGATCTTGTATTTTATAACAGACTTTTACGGTGTTATGTGCTGATAGATTTGAAGATTGATAAACTGACGCATCAAGATTTGGGGCAGATGCTGATGTATGTGCATTACTACGACAGATATGAGAAGTTGCCAGAGGAAAATCCGACGATAGGCATTCTGCTATGTAAGGAAAAGGATGATGCTCTTGTAGAAATTACATTGCCAGAAGATGCAAATATTTATGCGTCGGAATATCAACTATATTTACCCGATAAGAAAGAGTTGCAGAAGAAATTAAAGGAATGGATAGAAGAAGGAACGGATTTGTAGACAATTTTATTGTAGACACAACTTTTGAAACACACTCAAAAAGTTGCTACACTGTAGCAACAATTACGATGAGGGGGAAATATGCTTGGCTACAAATTGGCTACAAAAATTCCGAAAACACAGAGAAAAATAATATTTTCAGAAAATATAATGACAGAAAACCCTGAAAACGCGCCATCTGTCACGTAAGGTTCTCTCAACCTAATCCATGAGGGTGGTAGAACAGTTGGTTCAGGAAGGGGTGTTGCTATCATTGAATAATCAATAGAATTACAGTAAATTCAGGGCTTCTTGTTGATTGTTAAGGAAATAACCTTCAGAATGTATAAGGGAGAGATTTATGCATAATATAGCGGAATTACCCCCATGGGATAGAATGTTAAAAACAATTGTATGGGAGCAGTTAGGAGAAATAGAAGGAAAAAGAATTCTGGATTTTGGAAGTGGTGAAGGAATAACGGCGAATCATTTTGCAAACAAAAATGCAGTTGCAGCAGTAGAGCCTTCAAAGGAAATGCTTAGTAATAGATGGGATGATTATGAGTATAAGCAAATGGTGGGAGATGTTTCAAAACTTTCGGAGTTTGAAAATGAGTATTTTGACCTGATAATTTGTCATAATGTCTTAGAGTATATCGACGATAAAGAATATGTTATAAATGAATTGTGCCGTTTATTAAAAGTTGGGGGTATGCTTTCTATTCTGAAACATAATCGTGCGGGTCGTGTTATGCAGATGGCAGTCCTTCTTGATGACATAATAAGAGCGAATGATTTATTAGATGGAAAAGACGGTATATCTTCACAATTTGGAGCAATCAGATATTATGAAGATGAGCAGATTGCGAAGTGGAATAAAAGATTAAGACCTATAGAAGTATTTGGCATTCGTACTTTCTGGCATTTGCAGCAAAATCAGGAAAAGCATGGGACGGAGGAGTGGCAGACACAAATGATGCAGCTTGAAATGAGAGTGTCAAAAATGGATGAATATAGAAAAATAGCTCTTTTTCATCATTTGCTTTTTATAAAAGAATGAAAACTTCTGGCGATCAACAAATTAAGCTTTTTTGAAAAGTGCAAAACAGTTTTGGGGAATGGAGGCTTGATATGAACCTGACAAATTTTTTAAAACAGACCGATGCCCTTACGGCGCAATGTTCGACAGAGCAGCTTATGACTTTTATTCATGAAATCGGGAGGGTTTTTCCGGAACATCGCAGGGAAGATTTTTTGGAAATGCTGAAGTCTGCAGGAAATAAAGAGGGAAAAGCATCAAACAAAAATGGGGCGCAAGACATTGATTTCAATGAAATGTATAGCCGTATCAGAGAAAATTTAAAGAGTATTGATTCGCAGGAAGTTACAATTACCGGAATATTGAATGAAGAATATGATGACTGGTATGATGACAGTGATGAAGAATTTTATTATGAGGACAACAACGGTATTTCGGATATGCTGGAGGAGGCCTGTGGTTTCGTACATACTTGCATGGACATGGAGAGATATAAGGAAGGCTTTGAAGTTGGCAATCAAGTGTTGGCAATGGAAATTTTATGTGATAATGAATATGGCGATGAGGAATTTTCTCTCGGGGATATGGTGTATCATGAGCTCTTGCAATGTGACCTGAAGCAGGTTGTTTTTGATACGGCATATTGTGCATATCATGCTATGCCGCCTGCCAAACGCCCGGAGGCATTGTATGGAGTTATCGTAAATGCGAAAAAGGACGAAATCACATTAGAAGCAATTATGCAGTATGGAAATGAAGAATTACCTGCGCTTGAAGATTTTTTGCCGCTTTGGATTACATATCTTGGCGATAAGACAGGGCATGATGCTGATCGGCTTATTTTAGAAGCTGTTGGTTTGCTGAATGATGTTTCACTGGAGGTGCGGTATGCAAAAAAATATGCTGCTGTTCATCCGGGATTATATTTGAGTGTATTGGAAAACGATAAATATGCAACGGAAAGTTGTAAGTCATCCATAGGAGATAAAGCATCCATAGGAGATAAGGTATCCATAGGAATAGAAGCGATGAACACGATACCTGAGAAATATATTATGCGAAGCAGAGCGGCTTTGAAAACGGCTGAGTATGCCATTGCAGCAGAGAAAGAACAGGATTTACTGGAAAAGTGCTATTTTGCTGCATATGAATCTGACACATCTGCCTTGAATTATCTTCGAGTGCTGTTAAACGGCGGCGAAAATGAAAAGAACAGGGAAGAACTTCAAGAAATCTTTATGAAGTTATCTGCACAAAAAAGCGATGGATCTTATGGTATGTATGAAAGAGGTTACTCACGCTCGGAGAGGGAAGAAAACAGGCCGGACGGCAATATGATTTTATTGCTCAGATTTTTAAGCGGACAGTTTGCGGACGTATTGGCCAAAGGAATGAATAAATCAGAAGCATTAGGCTGGACAGGCTCTTTTATGAAACAGGGAATTGCGTTATATCTGTTATATTTGCATGAAGGGCAATGGAACGGCAGGGGAATTACTGCAATGGCGGAAATAGCAAAAAGTGCAATGAAATTTTCTGCAGAAGAATATCAAAAGGGCACCTGTGGACTGGATGAGATAGGTGAAAACGATTTGTTTTGCCAAATATTTTTAAAATGGAAGTCTATGGTGCCAATGGAAGCCGATATAAGAAACAGTGCAGTAAAAAGAGTCACAGCACTGATTGAAAAACGGACAGCAGGGATTATGGATGCAAACCGCAGAAACTATTATGGGGAATGTGCAGCGTATATCGCCGCGTTGGGCGAGGTGTGGGAATCCATGGGAGAGATGGGCGCAAAACAGAGACTTATGACATCGTATAAGGACAAGTATACACGAAGGACTGCTTTTCGCGAAGAAATGAGAAAGTATGGTTGGATAGATACTAAGAGAAAATAGATTGCGTTTGATGTATCTGTGCCGGGAGGCCGCAAGGGTATCTTTGAAAAGAGCCGAAAGGAAGGACGGATGGACAAATTGGTGCAAATTTGAACCGGATTTTAAAAGGATGATAGGGTACAATTAATACATCCAGGGAGGATTAGATAAAGTGTCGATTCAATACATCCAACAGGCAATATTGTATATGGAGGAGCATATTTATGAAAACATAAATTATGCTGATGTTGCCAAAAGTGTGCACATGTCAAGCTACAATTTCCATCGCACGTTTAGTTTTATTGTGGGAATGACGGCTAATGAATACATTAGAAAACGACGTCTTACGTTAGCCGCCAGGGACCTTCAAACAACGGATATATCGGTGATTGATGCTGCATATAAATATGGCTATGTATCTCCGGAGAGCTTTTCTAAAGCTTTTTCACGATTTCATGGCTCTACTCCTAAACAGGCAAAAAGAAAAGGTGCAAAACTTCATTTATTTAATCCTCTCGTAATAAAAATCATATTGGAAGGTGGAAGTATTATGGATTACAGAGTGGAACACAGAGATCATCAGCAGTTTATTGCATTGGCAAAATCTTTTCCAAATGAGATCATTAATGATGATAATGATCACAGTATTCCTGACTTTTGGACAGAATGTTCCAAAAAGAACCTTATTGAACCTATGAAATTACTTCGTGCTGAAGGAAAAAGAGATTTGTATGGTTTATGCAGCCCTGTTAAGGATAGTGAAACGCATTTCTCTTATGGAATTGGTGTTTTAATCGATGAGAATACCGACGTTTCCAGGTTGGACGAGTTCATCAAAAGCGGTTACTCCATTTGGAAGACAGAACCGATTGACTACGCTGTGTTCAAATGATTTGGTTCTGATGGCAATTGCCTGGGTGAAATGTGGAGCAAGTTTTACAAAGAATTTGTTCCCCAAACGGGTTACACACAAACCGATGATACAGATTATGAAATATATTATGAAAATAGTGAAAAAAATTTGTTCTGTGAGCTTTGGATTCCTATAAAGAAAGATTGTGCGTAACTTTTCAGTTACTTTTCACGGGACGCAATAAAGTACGAAAAAGAGTATATTGTAATGAAAAGTAATCTATTGTATAATGACAGCTGCAATACTCCTTTGAACGTACAAAGGCCGCGGAGTGAGCGTATGGTATACAAATATAGCGAAAAAAAGAATTTTGAAGATCTGGCCAGTGGAAGAGTCATAGCTCAAAAATCCGGACACCCCAATTTTCCTGTAAGGCTGGCACAGGAAATATTCAGCAGATGCTTATCTCGACTGGATAACCCTGATCAAATATGTATTTATGATCCCTGCTGTGGAGGCGGTTATTTGCTCACGGTCCTTGGCTTTTTGAATTTTGAGAGAATAAACACGATTGTGGCTTCTGATATAAGCGATGAGGCGATACGGCTTGCCGGCGAGAATTTATCGCTGCTTGATAAAGACGGGCTTCAAAAGCGTATTCGGCAATTAAATCATTTGCTGTCATTACATAATAAAATTTCGCACATGGAAGCATTAAATAGTGCAAATAATTTATTAAATATATTGACAAACTCAAGACATGAAATCGAACACATAGTATTTAAAACAGATATTTTATCAAATTGTCCATTGGATAACCGGAATTTTAAAGCAGATATCATAATGACGGATGTTCCTTACGGGAATCTTGTCGAGTGGCACAACAGGGATCTGGATAATGTCAATTTGCTGGATCAGCTTTTACCGGCAACAAAGGAAAATACTGTGGTTGCCATATGCTCGGACAAGTCACAGAGGTTTCAGTCGGATCATTTCCAAAGGGTGGAAAAGCAAGTAATTGGTAAACGCTTATTTCAAATATTCAGATTAGCGCAGCGCAGCTAAGCAAAATGAAAAGAGTGAAAAGATGAAGGAAACAAAAATATTCAGTAAAAACAGCACCTTTCAAAAATTTGAGGTGCTGAAAACAAATCGAAATAAACGTTACAGATACAATGAATTTCTGGTTGAAGGCGTCCGCAGCCTTAACGAGGCGGTAAAGAATAACTGGAAAATCAAATCCTTTCTTTATGATAAAAGCGACCTTTCCGATTGGGCGCAGGATATGATAAAAAGAGTAAATACCGATGTCAATTTTTGCCTGACTCCAGACCTGATGAAAGAGCTGAGCGGAAAAGAGTATACCTCAGAATTGATGGCCATAATTGAAATGCGGGAGGATAAGCTGGATCAAGTGATCCTTTCCCCCAACCCCTTTATTGTATTGTTTGACCGTCCTTCAAACAAGGGGAATCTGGGGACTATGATACGCTCGTGTGATGCGCTGGGAGCGGATATGCTCATTATTACCGGTCACTCGGTAGATTTGTATGATACGGATGTTGTCGTTTCGGCAATGGGTTCTTTTTTTAATCTGCCTGTTATCAGGATTTCCGATAATAAAGCATTATTTGAATATATTGACAGGCTGAGAAACAAATATCCTGATTTTGTTACAATAGGAACTACGGCGCACAAAGAATATCCCATTTATTCTGCAAATCTGACGTCTCCCCTTATGTTGATGATGGGAAATGAAACGATGGGATTAAACAAGACATTTAAGGAGTATTGTGACCTGCTCTGCACAATTCCAATGTCTGAAAAATCCTATGCCACATCGTTTAATGTAAGCTGTGCCGCTTCAATATTGATGTATGAAATTACAAGGCAAAGAGGAATGAATGAAATGAGATGAATGCCAATCAAAAGCTATGTTAAACCCAATGGCTATATTGGAAGCGGTATGTACAGCTGGAGCAACTGGCGGGGGGAGGTTTGCCATGATACACCAGCGCATACAACGATGTGCGGCTGGAGGCTGATTACAGGAGCAGGAACGCGCTGCTGTGTGACCTTGCCTTCTGGACGGCTGCGTTTTTGTATCTGGTTGAAAATGCGTACGAGGAGGGGAAGCCTATGAGTAAAATCAGCATTGTACCTATGGTCACTGATGAGGATATGCAGGGCAAAGGCTATGTTCATTGGAAGGCCTGGCATGAAACCTACACCGGGCTGGTTGACCCTGCTTATTTGGAGAAAATGACGCTTGAAAAGTGCATTGATATAGCACAGCGCTGGCCGCAGAATCTGATGGTTGCAAAAGATGGTGACAAGGTTGTCGGTTTTGTCGGTTACGGTGCATATCGAGACGAGACCCTTGTCGATTGCGGCGAGGTATATGCTGTCTATGTACTTGCAGATTACCATGGTCAGAAGGTCGGCTGCAGGCTGATGGACGCGGCTTTTGAAAAACTTGCGGATTATAAGCGGATCGCTGTCTGGGTGCTGAAGGGCAACGATAAGGCAATTCGGTTTTATGAAAGATACGGTTTCCGCTTCGATGGTACGGAGAGCGAAATCGAACTTGGCACTCCGAATACGGAAATCCGGATGGTTTATGATAAACATGGGTTAGTATGATAGTGTTTGAACTGTAATGAAATTGGCCAGAGCGGATTTTAAATAAATAAGGAAGGATACGGATATGTCAGATATAAATTATGAAATAAAAGAGGAATTGGGGGTGCTTTCCAAAAGCACGAAAGGCTGGACAAAAGAACTAAATCTTGTTTCCTGGAATGGAGCGCCGGCCAAGTATGACATAAGAGACTGGGCGCCAAATCATGAAAAGATGGGAAAGGGCATCACCTTAACAGAAGAGGAGGCAGAGGCGTTATACAGGATTTTGGCCAAGCAGTTTGAGAGGCAGTGAGGATTCTTTGTGCGGTTGGACGCTCCTTGGAGCATCCAACCTGACTCCCACATTCGCAAAACCGCGCTTCTGCGTGTGCCTTAAGTGAAATAGGTGTTAAGCATCAGTGCCAGGAATATGATACCTGCCACAGCATAAAGGCCGTTCACAATCAGGCAGAGCTTCATTAAGTAGTTCTTAGCCTTTGCCCAGCCATAAGAAAGACCCGTAAATAATCCGCTGAATATCATAAATGATGCGTAGCTGGCGATCATGATTTCCGCCACAGGCGATTCCAGCGCCCAGTTATACCGCCTCAGCAGGAGAATTGTCCAGGGCACAAAAAGCATAAATGTACTTACAGCAGTTAAGATCTTGTTTTTCATAATCATTCTCTCCTTTCGGCCTGCCCAAAACGGATGCAGGAAATAAATAAAGTGATGAGGGTGACAGCAATTGCCACAGGGATCCAGGGGATAAGCGTAACCTGTGCCGTGTCAAGGTTTGCCGCAAGCTTTCCGTATTCCGATGTGATTACAAAAAAGGGATATGACATGGGATAGGCAAACCACAGCTTTGTATTGATTATCAACACAGAGGGCACAATGGAGGCCAGGCCGATACCCACGGAAAAAATGGGCGTTTGGATGGATACGGACAGCATATAGAAAAATGCAGTCATCGGTATGGCGGACAGAAACAAAAGTCCCATTTCCTTTGCCACAAAAACAGGCGGTAAAATAAAATTGTAATCCTGGGCAGCGGAGCAGATAGCGGCGCTTCCATAATACATTCCGGCCATCATCAGGAGCTGTGAAGCCGCCAAGGCAAGCAGCACCATAAACTTTGCCAGACAAAGATTCATAGAATGAATGGGTAAAGCCAGCATTTTTATAATTCCCTTATTTAGCCGCTCCGTCTGATTTAAAAGTACTGTGCAGATCACCATGCTTGCCGGAAACATGAACCAGGACATTGCCATAAAGCCTTGAATAAAAAAATTATTTTCCGGAGAAATCCCTTCCGCCTGCATGCCAAAATTCAGATGTACATTCAGGATAGACGGGAGCCACAGGATTATTGTGGCCGCGAGTAGAATAAAAAGGATTTTGGAGCGTTTGATTTTCATAAATTCAACGCTTACAAGGGATATAAAGCTCATTCAAACCACCTCCTTATCCGGAGCAAAAGCAGCTCTGCCAAAACAAGAATTGCAAGTTCTGCGGCGGCTGCAGTAATAAAAGCGATTATCTGTGACCGGTCTGCATCGGCAAATATTTGAAAGGGCATTGCAAAAGGGAAGAGGGAAGGCATAAAGCGATCCGTGGGTAGCATTGTTGCGGTAAATGTGCAGACAACACCGATGCCCAGCGATACCCACATATTCCTGCAGATCTGTGCAATAAGGAGCGACAGGATCATGCAGGGCAGCAACAGCCCAAATGCATACCCGAAGCTTTTGCATAATTCCATCCAGAAATCTTTTCCGATTTCCATCCAATAGCAGGAGCAAAATGCAATTGCCCCCGCTTCGATTGCCAGCGCCGCAGCACTCATCATAATTGTCAACAGCGCTTTGCCAAAAAATACCGAGCTTTCCCAAAGGGGAAGAGATTTTACTTTTTGTATCGCATTGTCGGCATATTCAATATGATATAAGAGACAGGTTCCCGACGTGACAAGCAGTATATTCAGCATTGCCATCATCTGCCAATTTGCATGGAACAGAATTGAAACAGGATTGCCCTGCCGGGTAAGGTACATTTCTGACCGCACTGCC
>ERZ779626.975-NODE-975-length-14197-cov-5.746358_pt1 | contig 14197 bp, 10 predicted proteins | sample MGYA00514209_ERZ779626 | MGnify/ENA primary metagenome ERZ779626 (study PRJEB29562, sample SAMEA4376713) | mouse gut metagenome | isolation source: Cecum | study: EMG produced TPA metagenomics assembly of the A DSS colitis mouse model was used to assess the...
AATATTTAGAAAATCCATTTCCCGAAGCCGGCACGGAAATCCATGCACCGCCTGTCCCGTCCCGCCTGCATCTACTCTTTTCCTTGCCTCCTGCACCTTCCCCGCCACGCCCCAAAGCTTCAAAACCGAATGGATTTCCACGAGCGGACCGCGAGCGAACCGCGAGCGGATGCAACTCCCCTCTTGCAACTTCCCCGCCGCAGTGCTATACTATACAAGTTTAAAAACCGCAAATATTATGTCTGTTTACAGGCTGAGAGAAAGGCATGGTTATTATTTATGAAACAAACCAGAAAAGACGTAAGAAACATTGCTATTATCGCCCACGTTGACCACGGCAAGACTACATTGGTGGACGAACTGCTGAAACAAAGCGGCGTTTTCCGTGAAAATCAGGAAGTTGCGGAACGTGTTATGGACTCCAACGATATCGAACGGGAACGGGGGATTACCATTTTGTCCAAAAACACTGCCGTTATTTATAAAAATACCAAAATCAATATTATCGATACTCCGGGCCATGCCGATTTCGGCGGCGAGGTGGAGCGCGTCCTGAAAATGGTAAACGGCGTTATTCTCGTAGTGGACGCCTTTGAAGGCGCTATGCCGCAGACAAAATTCGTTCTGCGCAAGGCTTTGGAATTGCAGCTTCCCGTTATCGTATGCATCAATAAAATCGACCGCCCTGAGGCGCGGCCAAGGGAAGTTATTGATGAAGTGCTGGAACTGTTTATCGATCTGGATGCCAGTGAAGAGCAGTTGGACTGCCCTTTCATCTTCGCTTCTGCCAAAACAGGGATTGCTTCCCTGGATATGGATACCAGGGGAAAGGACATGACCCCCCTCTTTGAAACGATTCTGGACTATATTCCTGCCCCTGAAGGCGACCCGGAAGCCGGAACGCAGGTACTGATCAGCACGATCGATTATAACGAATATGTAGGCAGGATCGGAGTCGGAAAAGTGGACAACGGCTGCGTAAAGGTCAACCAGGAAGTGGCCATTGTCAACCACCACGAACCCGACAAAATGAAAAAAGTGAAAATCAGCAAACTTTATGAATTCGACGGTTTAAATAAGGTAGATGTGAAGGAGGCCGGCATCGGCTCTATCGTGGCTATCTCCGGCATCGCGGATATCCATATCGGCGACACACTCTGCTCCCCGGACAATCCGGTTCCGATTCCTTTCCAGAAGATCTCGGAGCCTACCATTGCCATGCATTTTATCGTCAATGACTCTCCTCTTGCCGGAAGGGAAGGCAAATATGTCACTAGCCGCCATCTCCGCGACCGGCTTTTCCGGGAATTGAACACCGACGTTTCCCTGCGGGTGGAGGAAACGGATACGACGGAATCTTTCAAAGTATCGGGCCGGGGAGAACTTCATTTGTCCGTATTGATCGAAAATATGAGGCGGGAAGGCTATGAATTCGCAGTGAGCAAGGCGGAAGTCCTTTATAAAACGGATGAAAACGGGAAAAAACTGGAACCGATGGAGCTTATTTACGTCGATGTCCCGGAAGAATTTTCCGGAACTGTCATTGAAAAACTGAGCCAGCGAAAAGGAGAACTGTTAAATATGGGAGCTGCTTCCGGTAACTATACCCGCCTGGAATTCTCCATCCCTTCCCGGGGATTGATCGGTTATCGGGGCGAATTCATGACGGATACTAAGGGCAACGGGATCATGAACAGTTCTTTTAACGGTTACGGCCCCTACAAAGGCGATATCCAATATCGGAAACAGGGTTCCCTGATCGCATTTGAAGCCGGTGAAGCGATCACTTACGGACTATACAACGCACAGGAAAGGGGGACTCTCTTTATCGGCCCCGGAGAAAAAGTTTATTCGGGCATGGTTGTAGGACAGAACAGCCGCGGAGAGGACATTGAGTTAAACGTGTGCAAGAAAAAACAGCTCACCAATACCCGTTCCTCCAGCGCAGACGAAGCGCTGCGCCTGACGCCGCCCAAGGTTCTGAGTCTGGAACAGGCGCTGGAGTTCATCGATACCGACGAGCTGTTAGAAGTGACGCCCTCTTCCTTAAGAATCCGCAAGAAAATCCTGGATCCCACCATGAGGAAAAGAGCCTCTTTTCACCATTAATTTTCCGATTCGGGCATACCCTGGTAAATGCGGTATGCCGAATAAGCGGTAAGGGCAGTAATTGCGGCGATCATCATCTCTGTCACCACGAGGCTGCCCAGCACGTCTCTCTGATACAGAACCGCGAAGATGTCCAAAAACATATGGATAAAAATGGCCAAAGGATAGAAATACCATTTCGCAGAGTTGCGAGCCGCAGAAAATACGAATACGGACAGAGCTATATGAAAAATAATGGTAGCAATTCTTTCAATCCCTGCCAGCACAAAATAATACGATGGGGTAAGCAGCAAAGATTCCACCGCCGCTCTTACCACATCTTTTGTATTTTCGGGAACAAGCGCCACATAACCGTCCACGCCTCCCAGCGACCGGACCGTCAGAATCATGATCATGGAACTGGCCATGGAGACTCCTACTACCAGAATCGATTCGATCCCGCCATGGCCTATCCCATAGGTTATGGCGTTTTCTCTTTCTTTCTTATTCCGCAGTACGGTCTTAAATGCCAGAAAACGCCCTGTTTCTTCGAATACCCCTGCCGCCAGCGACCCATACAGCACAAAGGCCCACTGGTTCCCATTCACAAACTCGGAAAGCTCCGATGGCCTGATCAGAACAAAATAATGTAAAATCTGTTCCAGAAACAGGGAAAATATTACAAACACTGCAGCCCCCGCCCAGAAAGGCGACATTTTTATCCCGCGGTTTCTCTTCATCCATACGACCAGCAGCACGATCGGCAGTAACAGGGCAATCGCCAGCGCAATCCCCATATCCATAATTGTCACCCACAAACCATCCATCATAACCCCACACCCTCTCTATTCTGTCAGTTTCTTCCTTAATTATCATCCCTCATTTTTCATACATGCAATATCTCCGTGGCAATCGCAAAATAAATCACCAGAGACAGAGCGTCCACAATCGTCGTAATAAACGGACTCGCCATCACTGCCGGATCAAATCCCAGTCTTTTCGCCAGCACCGGCAAACTGCAGCCGATCATCTTCGCGATCGCCACAGCAGCGATCAGCGTAAGACATACTACCGCTGCCACGCCAAGCCCCACTCTGTCAAAGAGCATCAGCTTTGCAAAATAAGCCACGGAAAGCGTCGCTCCGCAAGCAAAAGCCACTCTCAGCTCTTTCCAGAGAATCTTCGGCACATCCGAATAACCGATCTCATTCAGGGAAAGCCCCCTGATAATCGTAACGCTCGCCTGTCCTCCCGCATTACCGCCCGTATCCATCAGCATCGGGATAAAAGCTGTCAATATAGGGAAAACACTGAGCGCATCCTCAAAAGAGGTAATAATGCTTCCCGTAAATGTGGCGGAGATCATCAAAAGAAGCAGCCAGGGAATCCTTTTTTTCCATGTTTCCAAAACTCCCGTCTTCATATATGGCTTATCGCTCGGCACGATAGCCGCCATTTTTTCTATATCTTCCGTAGCTTCTTCCTGAAGGATGTCCACCACATCGTCCACCGTAATGATGCCTACCAGCCTCCCCTCATTGTCCGCCACGGGCATAGAGGTAAAGTCATACTTCTGAAACTGCCTGGCAACCTCTTCCTGATCCATCATCGTATTCAGATATACCACATTTTCATGCATAATATCCCCGATCACGGCATCCGACGGGCTGATCAGCAGATAGCGCAGCGCTACCGTTCCTACGAGAGTCCTTTTGGAATCCAGCACGTAGCAGATATTGATCGTCTCGCTGTCCACCCCTACCTTTCTGATTCTCTGTATGGCATCTTCTACCGTCATATTTTCCTTTAAATCCACATATTCCACCGTCATAATACTTCCGGCAGAATCTTCCGGATACCTGAGAAGATGATTGATATCCCTCCTGGTATCCGCCCTGGCGCTGGCGAGCAGCTTTTTTACAATATTGGCCGGCATCTCCTCCAGCAAATCCGTCGCATCGTCCGCCATCAGGTTATCGATAATATTGGCGGCCTCCCTCTCGGAAAGGGAAACGATAATAAATTGCTGGCTGTCCACCTCGAGATAGGAAAATACATCCGCAGCCATGCTCTTTGGCAGGATACGGAATATTTTCAGAAGCTCCTCTTCCTCCAGTTCCTCCATGACCGCTGCGGTATCCGCAATATTCATATCGGCGATCCTCTGGCGGAGCCTTGTATACTGCTTGGTCTCCAGCAATTCCCTAATTACATCCAGTTCTTTGATCTCATCCATAGCAATGTTCCTCCATATGTGATTTTTATGCTCCGCCGGGGGAGAGGTATATCCGGGTTGGACGTACTGACTTTCTTTTTCATAAAAACCACCTCCTTTCGCAACACCGCATGAAATATTCCTGTTCTTTTTGATTATATATGTATTCCGCTATTTTGCAAAATACTTTTTTCCCAGCTCTTCTATCTTTATCCGTCCTGCCGTGGCCTCCGTCAGTTCCTTGCAAAGCCCCTGACAGTCCTCATACGGAACGGTCAGCTTCATGGAAACCATATCCGTATATTCCGGTTCTTTGATTTCCAGCCCGCGCTGTCCCAGGATATACTGGATCTTGCCGATTCCGTTATAATCCGTCACAAGCCGCAGCTCGGTTCCATAGCACATGGTCACCACCGGACATGCATCCAGCCCTGCATGCATGGCCTGAGTATAAGCCCTCACCAAGCCGCCCGTCCCCAAAAGCACCCCGCCAAAATACCGGGTCACGACGGCTGCCGCATTTCTTACCCCCGTACCAAGCAATACCTCCAGCATCGGCTTTCCGGCCGTCCCGGCAGGTTCCCCGTCATCGCTGCATCTGGTAATCTGCGCCCTTTCCCCGAGAACAAAAGCGGAACAGTTATGCCTCGCATCCCAATATTTCTTCTTCACCGATTCGATAAACGCCGCAGCCTCCTCCTCCGACTCCACAGGAGCCAGCGTAGCGATAAAGCGGGATTTTTTTTCCGTGATCTCTCCGCTTCCGCCCCTTTGCAGCATTTTATAAGGTAAAAATACCAGTTCCTTTTCCATCCGAATTTCTCCCGTGCCGCCCTTTGTCTTACTTCTGAACACCCTTTCTATTTTAGCACAAGCGGGAATAAAAGTGTATCTTATTGTGAACAATTCTTAATATAAAGTGAGAATTTTATGAAAAAACTTTATTTCGCGCCTATACTTTGCTATAATTGAAATGTTAAGTTGTGCTTAATCTTTGAAAATACTGAAATTTTATGCACACTTCAAGGAGGAACTTTCATGAACTACGGAAAAAAGGGTGTCCATAAAAAACAAAAGGCACTCCATTCTACATCTGCGAAGTGGGGAAGAAAACTTGTACTTACGTTATTTAATGTTGCTCTTATCGCCATCGTGGCTTCGGGTATCCTTGTCGCGAGCGCCGGCTTCGGCCTGTTTCGGGGTATTATTGAAACCGCGCCGGAAATCGGCAACATCAACGTACAGCCTACCGGTTTTTCCACCTTCGTATATGATATCGACGGCAACCAGACGGCCAAACTGATTGCTGAGAATTCCAACCGTATCCCTGTCACCATGGACATGATACCGGAAGATCTGGCCCACGCTTTCGTCGCGATCGAAGACGAACGTTTTTATGAGCATAACGGCATCGACATCAAAGGAATTATTCGTGCCGGAGTCAAAGGCCTTACCACAAGGCATTTTTCGGAAGGAGCGAGTACCATTACGCAGCAGTTGTTGAAAAACAACGTTTTTACGGACTGGACCAAAGAAGAACGCGGTCTGAACATGGACAAAATCGAACGTAAGATCCAGGAGCAGTATCTGGCACTGGAGCTGGAGAAAACGACTTCCAAAGACGATATTCTTCTGAACTACATGAACTCTATCAATCTCGGGCAGAATACCTTGGGCGTCCAGGCGGCATCCCAGCGTTATTTTAACAAATCGGTCAGCGAACTCAACCTTTCCGAATGCGCAGTTATCGCCAGCATCACCCAGAATCCTTCCCGCTATAATCCTATCTCCCATCCGGAAGATAATGCGGAAAGACGGGCGAAGGTACTCAAAAATATGCTGGATCAGGAGTATATTACCCAGGCGGAATACGACATCGCCATGGCAGACGATGTTTATTCCCGTATCCAGACGACCAATGAAGAGGTCGAGGAAACTTCCATCAATACATACTTTGTGGATGCCCTGACCGACGACGTATTGGACGATCTGGTAGCTGCCGGATATAATGAGACACAGGCTTATACGCTGCTTTATACGGGCGGCCTGAAAATTTACTCCACGCAGGATCCTAAAATCCAGGCAATCTGCGACGAAGTTTTCAGCAACGAGGAAAATTATCCCGCCAATGTAAAATGGTATTTGAATTATGAACTTACCATCCAAAAGCAAAACGGCGAAATGGAAAACCACAGTACGGAAATGTACCGCAGCTATTATAAAGAACAGGATCGCAATTTTAACCTGATTTATAATTCCAAGGAAGAAGCCAACGAAGCCATTGAAGCATATAAGGCGGCGATGCTCGGCCCGGGCGATAAGGTAGCCGGAGAAAATATCCACCTGACGCCCCAGCCCCAGGTCTCTCTCGTGGTGGAAGACCACAGCACCGGAGCGGTAGTCGCCATGGTAGGCGGCCGTGGTGCAAAAGAGGGCAGCCGTACCCTAAACCGTGCCACGGATACGGTAAGGCAGCCCGGTTCTACCTTCAAGGTAGTATCCACCTATGCTCCCGCTCTGGATAATGCCGGACTTACTCTTGCTACGGTGCAGAACGACGCGCCTTTCCATTATGCCAGCGGAACCCCGGTTCGAAACTGGTATGGGGAATCTTACCGGGGACTTTGTTCTTTGCGCCTGGGTATTCAGGACTCGCTGAACATCGTAGCGGTAAAAACATTGACGCAGATTACTCCCAGACTTGGCTTCGATTATTTACAGAATTTCGGCTTTACCACTTTGGTCGAATCCAAAGAGATTAACGGGCAGATATTCAGCGATATCCAGCAGTCACTGGCTCTTGGAGGCATCACTGACGGCGTCACAAACGAAGAACTGAACGCATCCTATGCCACGATTGCCAACCATGGCACTTATATCAAACCAAAGCTGTATAACACGGTCGTGGATCACGACGGCAATATCATTCTGGATAATACGCAGTCGGAAGCCAAACAAGTCATCAAAGAAACAACTGCTTTTCTCCTGACCGATGCCATGGTGGACGTGGTAACAAAGGGAACCGGCGGATCCGTCAACTTCGGCGGTATGGCTATTGCCGGAAAAACCGGTACTACTTCCGATTATAACGACGTATGGTTTGCAGGTTTTACCCCTTACTATACGGCTACCACCTGGACTGGTTTTGATAATAACGAAAAATTAGCCAAGGGAGAAGAACGGAAGCTTGCCCAGAAACTATGGCGCGCCGTCATGTCGCAGATCCATGCGGAACTGCCCAACGAACCGTTTTCCGTCCCGCCTGGCATCGTAACGGCTACCGTATGCTCCAAATCAGGCAAACTGCCGATACCCGGCTTATGCGATACGCAGGGCACTCTTAAAACGGAATATTTTGCCGATGGCACTGTGCCGTCAGAAAGCTGCGATGTCCATTACCAGGGAGCGATCTGCCAGTATAACGGCATGCCGGCGTGCGAACTCTGTCCGTTTAAAATAGAAGGCGTACTGGAACTCACTCCGATTGAAGATGTATCGCTACAAAGCGGCTCCTCCGTTACCACGCAGATTACGAATCCTGACGGCAGCGTATCCTCGGTAACGCAGCCCGCAAACCAGACGAATTCCTGTCCTCACAACGCTGAGTTCTTCGCCGTACCGGGATGGGAAGCCATCCAGGAGCAACAGCGCAATGAAATTATCCAGCGCGATATTCTGGCCCAGCAGCAAGCGGCTGCCCTGGCAGCACAACAGACGGCAGAAGCACAACAACAGCAACAACCGCCTCCGGAAAACGGTGTTGCGGCGCAATAAAAACAGGCTGCATGAAACATCCCCTTAGGGATATTCACGATTTTATGAAAATCCCCGGCAGGAATCACACTGCGATTCCCTGCCGGGGATTTTCTTTGTCCTGCGAGATTCCTTACAATAAACCGAACAGTTTTTTTGTAAGAAATGCGAACTCTCGTGTGTAATGATATGAAACCCAAAAAACAAGATTCGGAGCCACCACGCAAATTATCGCTTTCCAAATGAGGCCTGCCATGCCGCCGCCTGTGAAACCGCACAAAATCCACGTCAGCACTCCGGCAGAGACAGTGATTATCAGATGGATCAAATAATTTGCAAAATATTTTCTTGCCGGCATATGCAGCCCCCGACTATACAGAACCAATGGTTCGCACCAAAATGGAAACGCAAATGTACTGATCAGCGTTCCCGCCATAATCCCCTCCACGCCCCAGCGCATGGCCAGTGGTACAGAGACCGCCAAATTGAACACCGCCTCCACAATCGACTTGTAGCGGTCATCCCAAAAGAGACCCAGGACGCCCTTGGTATTATTCACCGGTATACGCATACTGCTGACATAAAAATTCAACACAATTAACAGCACCGCCGGTTTTGATAACAAATAGCCCTTCCCCAGCCAAAAGTCGATAAAGGGGTCATAAAGGCAAAGCAAACAAATACTCATCCATCCGAATAGCCATGCAGAAAAAAAAGATAGGCGGCAGAAAGCTTCCCGCTTACTATCCTCTGTCCCCGTGGCAGTCAAATTTCCCAGAACAGGCGTAATGGCATCAAACAGCGCATTGACTATCATGTTAAGGAATCCTCGTATCATCATGTAGTTGGAATATAATCCAGCCGCCGCCACGCCCACAAATTTTGAAATCAGCAAATTATCCGTGTTGAAAACTGCTATGGCTCCTACCCGGTGCAGGAGCATCGCCCGCACGTTGCGATGAATCTCCTCCATAATCTCCCTGGGCAGCGGACGGACATCCTTCTCCCGCAGATAAGGATAGCATCGGTCTGCTTGCATGGAAACAGAGACATTCTGCACAACTGTGGCGACAATCGAAAGATACATATAATACAAATAATTTCCGGACAGAAACAGGACAGCAATCTGCGCCGCGGTGGCCGCCAGCGACACGGCCGCGCGAATAGAAGTCTCTATATATTTCTTTTGATGCACAAACAGCAGCGTAGACTTATAAGCAAAAAAGTAGGAAATACTTGCGTTTACCAGATTCAATATATAAATCAAAGCGATATTAGGAATATTCTTCGGCATTTCTTTGACAAAGAAACTTAGAAATGGGGTCAGAGACAGTCCAAGCGCAAAAACTACCAGTCCGACGGCCTGATAAACCCGCCGATACAGCCGAACCAAAGACTTTATCATCTCCGTATTCCCCTCCGCCACCGGATGGTAAAAGCTATAGGTAATAGATACGCTGAATCCCAGCTCAGCCAAAGAGAGTACGGATAAGATATCAGTAAAAAGCCCATTAAGTCCCAAATACTCCCGCCCCAACAAAATGACAAATGCCCGGCGGGACAAAAACTTCAACGCTGCCAGCAGCAGTTCTCCAACTATGGCAAATTTTAAATTTCTTTTAATGTGAGCCGCTTTGTCCATTCTCTCCTGTTACTCCACCCTGTTTCTTCTTCATATGCTTTATTAGCCGGTAAATGGCGGCCAACGCCTTAAAAATCGGTATTCCGCCCCAGAGAGCCAGCTCAGCTGCAGCGCTTTTTCCATCCGGGCAGAGAGCCAACGCCCTCCAGCTGAAATGGCAGCGCACAACATCCCGAAAACGCTCCAAATAATTCCGGGTATTTTTGTCCGCATCTGCCGACACAGTCTGCATGGCCAGCCTGGCGGCGGTATCCAGCGCTGTCTGCCGGAAACAAGTCTCTGCCTCCGGAAAATTGGCAGAAGCATCTTTGCAGATCCAATCAAGAACTGAAAATACTATGCACCGCTTCTCCGTCACACCATGATTAACAAGGCTGTTCTCCCGGTAGACATAATGATAAAGCGGATCCGGTACATAGGCAATCCGCTGGATTTGCTTCAATATTTGATAAAAAAACAGAAGATCCTCGCAGCAAAGAGCCTGTCTGTCAAAAGGATTTTGTTTTGCCAGCTCTGCCGGAAAAAGTTTCCCCCATACCGTCCAAAGAAAGCAGGAACGACGGGCTAAGCACTGGACAGCCCCCTCTCTGGAGATGATCTGCTCCGAACCGCACCCCAGGCGCAGACCAATATTCCCACATATACTAATATCCGCACAGTTCTCCTTCAACGTACGGTACAGAACATCCAACAATCCAGGTTCCACATAGTCGTCCAGATCCACGAAAGCAATATAATCCCCGGCCGCCTGATTAACTCCTACGTTCCTGGCGTTGGAAAGCCCTCGGTTCTTTGAGAGATGCAAAACTTGAAAACGCCCATCCCTGGCCGCCCAGGCATCGCAGATGCGTCCGCCGCCATCAGTGGAAGCATCGTCCACCAGGATAATCTCCATATTAGGATAAGTCTGAGCCGCCAAAGAAGCCAGACATTTTTTCACATATGCCTCTACGTTGTATACCGGCACTATCACACTGATCCTTGGCTTCTGTTCCTCCATCCTTATCGTCCTCCCAACCGCTTGATCCAGATAAAAGCCTTTGCCGCTGCCCAAAAGCCTCGCGCGCTGGCACACAACGCCAGCAATGCTGCTACATCCCTTTTTCTGGAACAACGCGCCATGATACTCAGGCTGAAATGCCGCCGTGTGTTCTCTTGGATTCGCCTCAAGTATGCAACAGTCTGTCTGCTCCCCCTCCCTTTCTTCACAGTCAGCACTGCCAGACAGCGGTTAGCTTCCAGCACCAAGAGACGAAAATCCGCCTCTGTCTCCGGAAAATTCAATGCGGCATCCTGACAGACAAAATCCTGGGCTGCAAAAGCCGTGAGCTTTCGCTCGCTGGCACCGCTCTGCATCTGGCTGCCCTCCCTCTGGTTATAATGATAGAGGACATCCGGATGGTAAACGACCTGCCGGGCCTGTTTCAAGACGGAATAGAGAAATAACAGATCCTCGCTATAATAAATATCTTCTTGAAATAAATTTCTTTTTACCAGCTCTGCCTTATAAAGCTTTGCCCAAGGCACAAGATTGAAGGGATAACCGCGAGCCAAACAGCGAACCGCCTCTGCTTGTCCATAAACTTTCACGGAACCGCTTTTCAGTTGAATGCCATCAGCCCCGCAGATGCTGATCTCCGCTCCTGCCTCTGCCAGACTCTTATACAGCTTTTCCAACAACTCCGGTTCCACACTGTCATCAGCATCTACAAAGGATATGTAATCTCCCCGTGCCCGGCGGATTCCTTCATTCCGAGCAGCGGAAGGACCCCTGTTTTGAGAAAGGTGAACTACCTGTATCCGGCCATCCTCTGCCGCAATAAGATCATAGATTCCTTTCCGTTCCCCCAGCCTGCCCAGCATTAAAAAGGTATTTTGATGCTCCAATGGGTCTGAACTGGCCGAATCCAGGCTTGCAGGATCTACGCCATTGTATAATGTCTCGCAGGCATTCATTTGGAACCGACTTTCTAATTCCTGTTTCCAGCTATCAGACAAAGCCAGCACCAAATCTGCCTGCCGAATAAAGTTGTCTACAATCCTCTTCTTACGAATATTCAGTCCATCGTAAAAAGTCAGGTATTCCGCGCCGTGAATATGGATAATCACTTTTTTCCCAGACCGCTTTATTGTCCGCAGATAAAAATTTTTGCGGAAAGTACTGCCCCGTTCCGCTGCATGGATATGAAACAGATCATATTTTCGATAACAAGTGAGAAACCGGAGGTATCCATACATAGAATACAGCAATCGGACAGGAAGACTACCGTCTATGTAGGAAGAAAAACTGTCTATTTCAAACTCTTGCCCCAGAATCCTGCTCTTCCGAATGCCCCGGATGACCTCGGCCATTCCTCCCCGGGAACGGGTCTCACTGGGGCCGATCTCTAAAATCTTCATAGAATCCTCCTAATTTACAGCGAACGGATATAGCCGTCCAAAGACATAAGAAGAGCCTCCGTATTGGACTGGAACTGAGCAAAACTATGTCCGTCGAGACCCAGAAGCATATCGGGCAGCTGCTCCACATCCAGGCAAACGCGAATCAAATTCATCTCATGAAACCGTACTGCCAGCTCCATCTGATGGTCGTCTACATGCTCCTCATACCGAGCCAGGCGCGGAACAACAATAACTTTCTTTCCCCGTTTCACAGCATCCACCATGGTACCCGCGCCTCCATGGGCGATAAGGATATTGCAGGTTTCCATCAGCCTTTCAAAGTGTTCCCGGTCACAGAATGCCTGATGGGGGCAGACTGGAATATATTCACTGGTTCCCGTTTGGATAAAGACATCTTCTTTTATAAAACCACTTCGAATCATTTGATCTATTTTTCCGATCAAACGGTTAAAGGGAAACTTCTGAGACCCAACTGTTACAAATATCATACTAACCTCCATGATTCCGCTTCGCGGAATCACACAATCCCCCGGAGCTGAAGTTCCGGTGTGAAGTATTAGAAGTTCTTGGCGAAGCACCCACTGGTGCGAGCCTTAGAACTTCTCTTCACACTAATAAATGCCGCCTACATGTATAGCCTTTGGATAAAACTCCAGCAGTTCCTGCCACTGGACATAGAAACGATCCGCAAAATGATAAAGGAGTTTTCCCGTCAGTGTGGGGGTTTTCACCTTTGCATAAGACTCAATAAACACCAATTTTTTCCCGAACATCTTGCATAACAGACAAAGGGGGATTGTTGCCAGCACGCCGGTGCAGACCACCACGTCCGGCCGTTCCACCAAGCAGATTGCCAAAGAATAAAAAGTGTTTATAATCAGCTTTGGTATACAGAGCCATTCTCGTCGGTTCACTTGTAAAAGGCAGTGGCACCGCATACCTTTCAGAGCAGCTCTATAGGCTGTCTTCTCTGTAACCAGAAAGCTGTCATATTGATCCAGCAAAGGGTCCAGCATCATCAATTCCAATAAATGCCCCCCGGAGGATGCAGCAAAGCAGACCCGCAATTTTCTCTTTTTCAAGCCGACTCACCTCTCAATATTTGCAGCCTCCCTGCCAGATCCGCTTTCCTTTTCTCCGCCCCACTGAATACACTGCCTTTCCAGAGCAGCTTTTGCTTGAGCATCAAACTGGCAGACCATAGGAATCAGGGTACAGGCAATGATGGTATAAGGATAATAGATTGTATTGTCTGTAGCATAAAGGACGAAGCAATAAGTGCAAATTCCCAGAAAAAGGCAGCCTGCATCCTTTCCTGCTTGACGGAACCAGTAATTCAGCCTTGCAGGCAGCCAGCTCCAGAGCCAGATCCAATACCCAAAAAAACCGATATTCAGGTACATACGGAGAAAATCGTTGTGGATCTGAGTCTGTGTACGCAAAGGAACTGTCTGCATTGTCCCGGAAAACCACTCCACCATACGCTCAAACCCTGTCCCCCTCCCTATGTAAGTAAAACTGATTTCGTAGTAGGGCTCCACATTTGCAAATAGCAGCGCCCTGCCTTTTGTATCCAGCCCTAACCGCATCTCCAGGAATTCAAACAAGCCGTACCGAATTCCCGCGATGTAAAGAAAGCTAACCGCCATCATAGCCACAGCTACGCACAACGCTGTCTGCCTTGCAGCTTTCTCCGGCATCCGCCGCAACAGCAATGCTGACAAAAGCCCTGACGCCAAGGCCGGGAAAGCAATCCTCTTCAAGCCAACCAGCCAGAAGCAGGATACAAGAACCAGCCAGAGAAGAGGATGCGGGGACTTTTTCCAGTGCAGCATGAGATAAAGCAGGAAAGGCCCAAAAGCAAAGGTCAAGTCATGAGTCTCCAGCCGCATCATCAGCGGACCAGTCTCTTTGCTGAAAGTGGCCAGAAGGATATAAAGTTCCTGTAGGAATTCCGAGAATCCGCCTGTATAAACCACAACCAGTATACTTATGAAATTTGCAGCGCACATAGCCCCCAAACAATACCAAATTCCCTTTTCGCCAAAAAGATACAAAGTAGCAGCTGCTACAAGCACTGACAGCATCTGTGGAAA
>ERZ779626.977-NODE-977-length-14158-cov-10.043324_pt1 | contig 14158 bp, 12 predicted proteins | sample MGYA00514209_ERZ779626 | MGnify/ENA primary metagenome ERZ779626 (study PRJEB29562, sample SAMEA4376713) | mouse gut metagenome | isolation source: Cecum | study: EMG produced TPA metagenomics assembly of the A DSS colitis mouse model was used to assess the...
TCTTACTTTCGCCCTCATTGCCATCCTCATCAGAAGATATTAAACAGGCTCTAAGGGCTGGACGTACTTCTCCCGGGCCTCCGGGGCCACAGTCTTATCCAGCCGCCCGGTGTTGGCGGGGATCTCCCAGCCGCTGGAAACGCTGCCGCCTCCCAGGCTGCCGAAGAGGGCGCTCAGGTCCGCGCCGCCGCTCTGGGAAGAGGCGCTCTGGCTGGCCGGGGCCGTCAAGCCGCCGCCGGCCTGCCCGCCGCCCAGCAGGGCCCCCAGGCCCCCGCCTCCGCCCAGCAGCAGCACCGCCAGCAGGAGAATGAGCTTCACCATCCCGCCGCCGGAACGCCTGCCGCCTCCGCCGCCGCGGGAGCCGCCGCTTTGGCCGCTGCCCCGCCCGGCACCCACCGGGCCGGTTCCGAGGCCGGAGCCCCGTTTTTCTACTTGTTTCGCCGGACCGGTAATGTGCTTTTCCCGGCCTCTGGGTCTGTCCATAAAACCACTTCCTTTGTGTGAGCTTTCCGGCCCGGGGCCGGAAAGCTCGGATGTTTTCCCTATTATACAGAGCGGGGAAGGAATAGACAACGCTGAAATTCCATGGCGGAATTCCATCGGTTTTTCTTGGCTTTTCCAATCAATTGTGATACAATGGCTCCCAAACAATTCCAATCGGGAGAAAGGATGTGGCCTCCGGTGGAGGATTACTCGTTTTCCGTCTTTCCCAATGAGAACTTTTTGGACCTGCGGCTCTATCAGTACGGCTGGGAGCAGTGCGCCCCCCTGCACTCCTTCGGTCCCTTTATCCGCAATCACTATCTCTTCCACTATGTGATCTCCGGCCGGGGGCATTTGGACGCCACCGACGCCGACGGCGTGCGCCGGGACTACGACCTGGGGCCGGACCAGGGCTTCCTGCTCTGCCCCGGGCAGGTCAGCACCTATATCGCCGACAAGAACCAGCCCTGGAAATACGTCTGGCTGGAGTTCGACGGGCTCCGGGCGTCGGAGTACGTGGAGAGCGCCGGGCTGAACCTCTCCCAGGCGGTTTACCGGCCCCAGAGCAGGGCGGAGGGACAGCGGACGCGGGACATCATGCTCTACATGGCGCAGCACTCCGACGCCTCCACCCTTCACCTGATGGGGAACCTGTTCCTGTTCCTGGACGCGCTGATTCAGACCTCCTCCACCCGCCGGGGCCTCCACGGCGTCCAGCTCAAGGACTTCTACATTCAGGAGGCCATCAACTACATGGAGCACAACTACCAGCGGGAGCTCAGCGTAGAGGAGCTGGCGGATGTGTGCAAGCTGAACCGGAGCTATTTCAGCAAGCTCTTCAAAGACAGCATGGGCTGCCCGCCCCAGGAATTTCTCATCCGCCTGCGCCTGTCCAGGGCCGCCGACTTCATGAAGGGGACCAGGATGTCCATTGGCGACATCGCCGCCCGCTGCGGCTATCCGAATCAGCTCCACTTCTCCCGGGCCTTCAAGAAGCGCTACGGCGTTTCCCCCAGGGAGTGGCGGCTGCAAAACCAAATCCGCCAGACCCAGCAGATGAAAAAGTGACCGCCCGGGCGGTCACTTTTTTCGCGCTCACAGCGCGGTCAGGTAAAACTGCCAGGACTGGTAGTCCCCCCAGGGCAGGGGCAGGGGCCAGCCCGCCTCCATCAGCGCGGCGCCGGGATAGCGGCCCTCGCCGTTGACCTGATAGCGAAGGTCCGGGTCCAGGCCCTTCAGCCGCAAATTCCGGCAGGGAGGCCCGCCCTGGATCTGGCCGGACACCACGGAGACCAGCGCCTCCCGCCTGTCGGGGGAGACGTGCTCCCAGGCGGTATAGGGCCCGTTCTGGAAGGGGTCGCTGAGGCGGTAGTAATCCCCCTGGTGGATGAGGTTCTGGTGCTCCTTGAAAAAGGCCGTCTGGCGGAGGATGACCTCCCGCTCCACCGGGGTGACCAGGGCCGGGTCCATCTCATAGCCGAAGGTGCCGTGCATCGCCACGACCCCCCGGGTCTCCATGGACACGGACCGGCCCGTCTGGGCGTTGGGCACGGCGGAGACGTGGGCCCCCATGGCGCTCACGGGGTAGCAGAAGGAGGTGCCGTACTGGATGCGGAGGCGGTCAATGGCGTCGGTGTTGTCGCTGCACCAGATCTGGGGCGTGTAGTACAGCATTCCCGCGTCAAAGCGCCCGCCGCCGCCGCTGCACCCCTCGATGAGCACGTGGGGGAAGTCCCGGCGAAGCTGCTCCAGCATGCCGTACACGCCCAGGACAAAGCGGTGGCAGACCTCCCCCTGCCGCTCCGGCGGAAGGGCGGCGGACCAGACGGCGGCCAGGCTCCGGTTCATATCCCACTTGATGTAGGAGATATCCGCGCTTCCGGGAGTGCCTCCGGCTGTCCCTGCTCCTGGGGGCGGGGCGGCCCCTCCGGTGCGCGGCGGCGGCGCTGGCGGTGTACGGATCCCTGGCCTTTGCCGTGCTGGAATTCCCCATCAGCGGGATCTATCTGCTGCTGATCGGCTTCTCCGTGCCCTGTCTGCTGGGGGGCTTCTTCATCCGGACGGAACTGAGGCGGCTGTGAGGCGGACTGCCGCCGGGCCTCTGTTTGGGGGCCGCCGGTCCCTGGACGGCGCAAATGCTTGCGCGTTTTGGGGAATTATGGTATACTGCTGTCCTGCAAAGGAGGATGAGCCATGGACGCCATTGAATATCTGTGGAAGGACCGGAAGCGGTTCTTAGGCATGCCTTTGTCGTTCACCCGCTACCGGCTCAGCGAGGACCGGCTGTTCTGCGAGACCGGCTTTCTCAATGTGAAGTCGGACGAGGTGCTGCTGTACCGGGTCCGGGACCTGCGGCTGACGATGAACCTGGGCCAGCGCATCTTCGGCGTGGGGACGGTGTGCGTCGTGTCCTCGGACAAGAGCATGCCCCACCTGGACCTGAAGAATGTCAAGGACCCCCGGGCAGTCAAGGAGCTGATCCACAAGAACGTGGAGGCCGCCAAGGACAAGCGCCGCATGCGGGCCACCGAGCTGCTGGGCGGGGAAAACGGCCCGGCCTATGAGGAGCACGGCGAGGACCCGGATTTGGACGAGGACGAGGGCTGAGGAAGGCCGGGGCGGGAAAACCCCGTCTGCCGGATACGGGAAGGTCCTCCCTCCTTCGAAAGGACAAAGCGCTTCCCCTGCGGAAGGACCGCAGGGGAAGCGCTTTGTCGATTTCATATCCGAATGTGCCGTTCAGACGCCGGGCACTTATTTGTCCGCCTCGTGGCGCAATTCGCGGCGCAGCCGGCTCAGCTCCTGATAGCGGATGCCGACCAGCTCCTGGAACCATTTAAACATACGAATCGCCTCCTTCTTACTTGTGATCGTGTTCCTTAGGATACCACAAACGAAGCAGAAGTCCAGTGGTAAAGTGACGGTTTCTCTGAAAAGAAGCGGCAGTTTTTTCGTGAATGCATACAATATTTTTTCAACTGTTTTGTGCAATAAGCACAGAAGTTGTGCCTTTTCCCACGCCGGCCCCGTTTTCGCCGGGTTTTGGCTCCCGGGGCTGGCTTCCGCTTCCGGAGTCTTCTGCCGGCGGGCATAGCCGTCCCGGGAGCGGCGCTGCCCCGGTTTCTGCCTTTTCGGTGCCGCCCTGCCGGAAGCATTGGGCGCATATCTTGCCAGGATGTCCAAAAACCGGGGAAAATGATTGTTAAATCAGTAGAATTCCATCGGGTCCCTGAATCTTCTCTTGACTTCTCTTCCCCGCAAAGCTATTATATATAAACGTAAATCTGAACTGACGTTGGAATGTTACCGGCTCGCCGGGCTTGACCAACTCTGTAACTTTTGTCTCCGCTGTTTTCTGCGCTTTTACGGGGATATTGGGACAGGGTCGGTCTGCTTTTTTGAGGAGGCGGGGGAACTGCGGATTAAGAAAGTCATTAACAACAACATCCTCTGCGTAGTGGACGACCGGGGCGGAGAGATGATCGTCACCGGGAAGGGCCTGGGCTTCCAGCGGAAGGTCGGAGAGCGGGTAGACCAGGCGCTCTTTGAGAAGACCTATCACATGGAGGGCAAGGCGGAGCAGAGAAAGCTCCGGGAGCTCTGCCAGCAGATCCCCCTGGAGCACCTGCGCCTCACCCAAGACCTGATCGAACATATCAAGGGCCAGATCACCGCCCCGCTGAACGAGTCCCTGCTCATTACCCTGGCGGACCACATCAGCTTCGCCATCAAGCGCAAGGAAGAGGGCGTTGAGTTCACGAACCCCCTGGAGGGGGCCATTATGAGCTACTACCCCGCGGAATACCGCCTGGGCCAGCACTGCCTCCGGGTCATCCGGGAGGAGACCCAGGCGGACCTGAATCCCAGCGAGGCGGCTTTCATCGCCCTCCACATCGTAAACGCGGAGCTGAACACCAGCATGAGCGTCATGGTGGATATCACCAAGCTCATTGAGGGGACGCTGGAGGTGGTGGAGTACTTCTACCAAAGGACCTTTGACCGGGAGTCCCTGGACTTCAACCGCTTCGTGGTTCACCTGCGCTACTTCGCCCAGCGCCTCTTCCAGGCCGCGCCGGGGCCCTCGGAGAACTATGACCCGGACTTCCGGGACATGATTGTCCATAGCTGCAAGCAGCATTACAAGTGCGCCCAGTGCGTGGGCGAGTATATCAAAAACACCTACCAGCGGGAGGTCTCCGACGAGGAGCTCATCTATCTCACCATCCACCTCAAGCGCATCAACCTTCCCAAGAAGTGAATACTGCGGGATCGTGACCAATTTCGGGCGAAACCCATACAGCGCGGGCCGGAGAAATCCGGCGCGGGCCGTATGGGTTTTCTTATTTCAGCCATACTGTGTCATAGGAGGAAGTTTTATGAAGGACAAAATTTTCGGCGTCTTGCAGCGGGTGGGCCGCTCGTTCATGCTGCCCATCGCCCTGCTGCCCGTGGCGGGCCTTCTGCTCGGCATCGGCAGCTCGTTCACCAACCAGACCATGCTGGAGGCCTACGGCCTCACCGGCGTCATCTACGAGGGCGGCATCGCCTATACCGTCCTGGACATTATGAACCAGTGCGGCAGCGCCGTGTTCAACAACCTGGCCCTGCTCTTCGCCATGGGCGTGGCCATCGGCATGGCGAAAAAGGAAAAGGAAGTGGCGGCCCTCTCCGGCGCCATCGCGTACCTGGTCATGAACACCGCCATCTCCGCCATGATTACCGCCCGGGGCGGCGTGGAGGCCATGGCGGCCAATACCACCACCTCCACCCTGGGCATCACCACTCTGCAAATGGGCGTCTTCGGCGGCATCATCGTGGGCCTGGGCGTGGCGGCGCTCCATAACCGCTTCTATAAAATCCAGCTGCCCCAGGTGCTCTCCTTCTTCGGCGGCACCCGGTTCGTGCCCATCGTCTGCACCGCCGTCTTCGTAGCGGTGGGCATCGCCATGTTCTACGTCTGGCCTATCGTCCAAATGGGCATCGCGGCCCTGGGCGACCTGGTGATCCGCTCCGGCTACGCGGGCACCTGGATCTACGGCCTCCTGGAGCGGGCCCTGATTCCCTTCGGCCTGCACCACGTCTTCTATATGCCCTTCTGGCAGACCGCCGTGGGCGGCACCGCCATCGTGGACGGCGTGACCATCCAGGGCGCCCAGAACATCTTCTTCGCGGAGCTGGCCTCCAGGTCCACTCAGGTCTTCTCTGTGGAGGCCACCCGCTTCATGGCGGGCAAGTTCCCCCTGATGATCTTCGGCCTCCCCGGCGCGGCCCTGGCCATGTACCGGGCGGCGAAGCCGGAAAAGCGGAAGGTGGCCGGCGGCCTGCTGGTCTCCGCCGCTCTCACCGCCATGCTGACCGGCATCACAGAGCCCCTGGAGTTCACGTTCCTGTTCGTCGCGCCCCTCATGTACGCCGTCCACTGCGTCTACGCGGGCCTGGCCTACATGCTGATGCACATTTTCGGCGTGGGCGTAGGCATGACCTTCTCCGGCGGCATTATTGACCTGACCCTCTTCGGCATTCTCCAGGGCAACGCCAAGACCCACTGGATCTGGGTCGTCGTGGTGGGCGTGGTCTACTTTGTGGTCTACTACTTCACGTTCTACCTCATGATTACCAGGATGGACCTGAAAACCCCCGGCCGGGAGGACGAGGGCGAGGAGACCAGGCTCTTCACCCGCTCCGACTTCAAGGCCAAGACCGGCGTAGGCCCCGACGGCTCCAGCCCCGCCGTGTCCGACCCGGTGTCCGCCCTGATTCTCAAGGGCCTGGGCGGCAAGGCGAACCTCTCCGACGTGGACTGCTGCGCCACCCGCCTGCGGGTGACGGTCATCGACGCGGAACAGGTCTCCGACGCCCTTTTGAAGCAGTCCGGCGCCTCCGGCGTCATCCACAAGGGCAACGGCGTCCAGGTGGTCTACGGTCCCCAGGTGGCCGTCATCAAGTCCAACCTGGTGGACTTCATGGAAAGCCCCGAGTCGGACCGTCTGGACGCGGTATCCGCCCCCGCCCCCGCCGCCCCGGCGGCAAAGCAGGCCCCGGCGAAGCAGGATGCGGTGCTGGCGGCCCATATGAACGGCACGGTGGTCCCCATGGCGGAGGTCCAGGACGAGGCGTTTTCCAACTGCATCCTGGGGGACGGCGCGGCCATTGAGCCCAGCGAGGGCAAGCTGTACGCCCCGGCGGACGCCGAGGTCGACAATCTCTTCGACACCCATCACGCCATCGGCCTGGTGACGGAGGACGGCGTGGAAATCCTGCTCCACATCGGCATCAACACCGTGGAGCTGGGCGGCAGGCACTTCGAGGCCCACGTGGAAGCGGGCCAGAAGGTGAAGAAGGGCGACCTGCTGATCTCCTTCGACATGGAGGCCGTCAAGGCTGCGGGCTACCTCTGCACCACGCCCATGATTGTCTGCAACACCGAGGATTACCAAAGCGTGACCCCCACGGCGGAGGGAAGCATCCAGGCCGGAGTCCCCCTGCTGGAGGTCAAAGGGTAAGCCTTCCGGTTTCTCTCACCGCGGATATCGCCCCATCGGAAAAAGAGCGGGAACGGAGTTCGCTGAACTCCGTTCCCGCTTTCTTCTGTTGAAAGGCCAGCATTTGAGGCACTCTGAAACGCCGCATGAACTTCCGGTCTCCCCGGCTCCGGGCGGGGTCCTTCCCTCTTAGGCCGCAATGCCCCAGAGGTCGTCGAACAGCCCTCCGCCGCCGCTGGGCTCCGTTCCTCCCGGCTCCTCCGGCTCGACGGGAGTCACCGGGTCCGGCTGCGGTGTAGGCTCCGGCGTGGGCTCCGGGGTCGGCGTTATGGGCTTGGGAGAGGGGCCGTAGCCCTCGTGGCTCTCCCCGGGATTGGGCACATAGGGGTCGGTCACGCCGGGCGTGGTCGTGGTTCCGCCGCTCGGATCATAGGGATTCAGCGGGTCCAGGGGATTCTCCGGCAGGGGCACGCCCTCATGGACGGGACAGCCGCCCGTGGGGTTGGTCTCCGAGGGCTCCCGGGCCTTCTCCAGGGTGCTGATGAGATACGGGTCGTCGTCCGCCTTGATGCTGGGGCCGTAATCCTCCCGGACGTGGTCCAGGTAGGCCCGCTGCTCCACCACCGCCTCGGGGCAGGTCTCCCCGGCCAGGCAGTGGCCCTCGGTGCAGTAGGACACCACCTTGTGCATGGTGCACTCCTCTGTGGGTCCGGTGCCCGACGCCACCGTAAACGTGCCGATTCGGCCTCCCCGGGGGTCCGCCTCACACGCAGCAGTGGGCCTCATGCCGCTGTCCAGGCATACTTGGATGCTGGTCAGCCCTGTGGAGGGCTTGTTGTCAAAGTCCTTGTCAGGCAGCTCCATATGAAGGGGCTCCATAACCTTTTTCCACATGGTGATGGCGGGGTTGCCGCTGTAGCTGATGCGCTCCGGCTCCTCATAGCCCGTCCAGACCGCCGCCACGTAGTAGGGCGTGAAGCCCACGAAATAGCGGTCCTTGTTGTCGTTGGTGGTTCCGGTTTTTCCGGCGATGTGCATGCCGTTGAACCGGGCCTGTCCGCCGGTGCCGGCGCTTACGGCGTTTTTCAGCATGTCCGTCATCAGGTAGGCCGTGGCCTCCTTCATAGCCACGTGGCTTTCGCTCTCGTTCTCCAGCACCGTGACCTCCTGGCCGGTGGTGTTGTCGATGCGGGTGACCCGGACGTAGGTCCGGGGCTCGTTGTAAATGCCGTTGTTGGCAAAGCAGGCGTAGGCCGCCGCCATTTCCACGGTGTTCAGCCCCCGGGTCAGGCCGCCCATGCCCAGGGCGCCCACCACCATGTCGTCCGCCACCAGGTCCAGCCGCAGGTTCTCCGTGGCGAAGCGGTAGGCCTCCTCCACCCCCACGGACTGGAGGGCCTGGACGGCAATGGTGTTGATGGATTTCTGCACGCCGGTCCGCACCGTGGTGAAGCCGGTGTAGGTGTTGGGGGAGTTCTTGGGCCAGGGGCTGCCGTTGAGCTCCTGGACGGGGTAGTTGTCAAAGACGGAGCCCTGGGTGATGACCCCCGCGTCCAGGGCCGGGGCGTAAGCCGTCAGGGGCTTCATGGAAGAGCCCACCTGCCGCTTGGCGGTGGCGCAGTTCCAGCCCAGGTTTTCCTGCTTTTCCCCCACCTTGCCCACCATGGCGACGATGTTGCTGGTGTAGGGGTCCAGAATAGTAATGGCGGACTGAAGCTGCTGACCATTCCGGGAGGTCACGTCCAGGTTGCTCCGGTCCTCATAGACGCTCTCCGCCAGGGCCTGGATATCCGGGTCCAGGGTGGTGTAGATGCGGTAGCCGCTGTTATAGAGGCGGGTGTAGGCCTCCTTCTCCGTAATGCCGTACTCGTCCTGAAGTCCCTGGACCACATCCCGGAGCACCTGGTCCACAAACCAGGAGTTTATCTCGATCTTTCCTGTGGCCTTCTCCACGATCTCGTCGGCGGAGGTGGAGCCGTCGGCAAACTGGAGGACCTCCGCTTTGGCGGCCTCGGCCTGGGCCTGGGTGATATAGGGCAGACCCGTCTTAGGGTTAATTACGTCCTCCTTGGCCATCGTGTCTATAATCAGCTCCTGGCGCTCCTTGTTCAGCTCCCGGGGGGTGACCTTGGTGCCATCCGACCGGGTATAGGTGACGTCGTACATGGGCCCGTAGAGGGAGGGGTTGTTGGTGATGGCAATGATACAGGCACTCTCCGCCAGGCTCAGGTCCTTGGCGTCCTTGCCGAAGTAGAATTGGGCCGCCGTCTGCACGCCGCAGCAGTTCTGTCCTAGAAAGATGGTGTTCAGGTACAGCTCCAGAATATATTCCTTGGAGTAGTTCTCCTCAAACTCCAGGGCCCGGAAGATCTCCCGGACCTTCCGGTTGACATAGGGCATGTCGTCGCCTGTCATATTTTTCAGCACCTGCTGGGTGATAGTGGACCCGCCCTGGCTGCCGTCACCCACGGCCAGCTCCTTTACGGCGAACAGGGTCCGCCGCCAGTCCACGCCCTCGTGCTGGAAGAACCGCTTGTCCTCAATGGCCACGGCGGCCTGCCACAGATAGGGGGACATGTCCTTAAACTCCACCAAAATGCGGTTCTCCGCGCCGTGAACGTTCTGGAACTCCTTCCACGCCCCCGTCTCCTTATCCTGATAGTAAATGAAGGAGCTGAGGCTCATGGTGTAGTCCTCCGCCCGCACCGCCACGTTGGGGGTAACCACCGTGTCGATATACTCCTTAAAGAAATGCAGGCCGATCAGCGCCGTGCAGACGCCCACCAGCAGGACCGTCCACAGCGTAATGAAAATCCACTTCACCACGCCCAGTGCGATCCCCAGGGGGGTGGTCCTTCTGCGCTTCCGGCGCCGCTGGGGCTGCTGCGGCTGTTCTCTTCTTCCGTGCTGCTCCAAAGTAATGAATACCTCCTTTACCGGGGTCACCGCCGCCGTCCGTTCCAGGGGCGGCAGGCGTCAGAACCAGTCTCTTCCAGGACTTCCAAAAATTGCAGAAGCTCCTCATTCTCTATTGTATCATCCCCTGTCAATATTGAAAATGTCGGATATTGCCGAAAAAAAGTTCCCGCATCGCATGGATTTATGGATTTTGGGCAGACTAACTCCCACTGGCGCTGTCAACTTTTCAGCTTTTTCACAAATTCTTCTCTTGCAATTGCCGGCGTTTCCGTGTAAAATACAGTTGAGCTCAGAAAAGGAGGCCCTGTATGAGTGAAGATTTCGGCCCCACCTTCCTGACCGTCACCGACGAGGAGGGGAAGGAACTGGTCCTGGAGTTCATGGACGCCCTGGAATACAACGGACAGCTCTACCAAGCCTTCTTCCCCGCCGAGACCGAGGGGGAGGAGGACGACCCGGACGCCGGGCTGGTGATTTTAAAGGTCCTCCACGAGGACGGCGAGGATATCCTCTCCACCCTGGACTCCGACGAGGAGCTGGAGGCGGTGTACGAGCGCTTCATGGAATCCCTGTTCGACGGCGAGGAATGACCCTATAACCACATACCCACATACGGAAAGTACCCTGCGGGGTGCGTGATAGATCTTTTTAACCCACATTTCGTTATAAGGGACGCTGGATCAGAGCGTGGTTCGCAGGCCTCCCGGCTGCCGTTCGCGGCTGGAAGTTGGAAGCGGTAAAGCGCGCTGGAGGCGACCCACCTGTCCATGAAGGTGCAGGTTATAACGGGGTCTACACGGCTCTCGCGGGGTACTATTATGCCCTGACCCCCGCCTCTTCCCCGGCTTTCAGAAAATTTTCAGCCGGGCAGGCTATGATTGTGTTTCCATTTATGCGTTATTTTAGCGGACCAGCCCCGGGATTTGATGAAAAAACCGTGAATTCTGGCGTTTGCTTTCCCGGAAAGGGATTTTAGGCTTGCACTTTGGCCCGCATTCCGCTATAATAGGCAAGTGCGTAAAATCCAGCCCGCCGCCGCGCGGACAAAACATGTAACTGAAAACTTGAGAGGACTGAGACACAAATGAGCGCATCGAGAGAAAAGCAAAACCGTCAGGCCGCCGCCGGCCAGACCGACCCCAAGACCGCCCGGGAGGCGCAGCAGCGCAGGGAGGAGAAACGGACCAACCTCCTCTACGGCGTCATTGCCGCCGCCGTCCTGATTGCGGTCATCGTCTCCCTTGTCTGGCGCAGCGATTTCATCCCCAAAATAACCACTGCCGCCACCATCGACGGAGAGAAGTACACCGCCGCCGAGGTGGATTACTACTACCAGACGGCCTACCGCAACTTCGTTTCCAACAGCCAGTATTCCTATTTCCTCAGCTACCTGGGGCTGAACACCGGCGCCACCCTGAAAAGCCAGCCCATCAGCTCCACTGCTGCCTCCATGCTGGGCATTGAGCTGCCCGGCGCGGACGACGCGGACACGGAGGCCGGCACCGACGCCTTGGCTTCCACCGGCATGACCTGGCACGACTATTTCCTGAATGAGGCCCTGGACAACATGAGCGTCATTCAGGCCGCCCTGAAGGCCGCCGAGGCCGAGGGCTTCCAGTACCCCGCCGGGGTCCAGGCCCAGTACGACGACAACATGGCCGCCCTCAAGTCCGTGGCGGCGGCCAGCGGCATCTCCGTCAGCCAGTACCTGAAGGCCAACTTTGGTATGGGCGTCACGGAAAAGGTCTACGGCGAGCAGCTGATGCGGGTCCTCCGCTACAGCGCCTACGCCGACGCCTATCAGAACAGCCTGACCTACTCCGACAGCGAGCTGGAGGAAACCTACAACGCCGACCGCAACACCTATGACCATGTTTCCTACGAGGTCGTCTCCATCTCCGGCGCCGCCGAAAGCACCGCGGACGAAGACGGCAACACCGTAGAGCCCACCGAGGAGGATTCCGCCGCAGCTCTGGAGGCCGCGCAGGACGCCGCCGAGGCCATTCTGGACGGCTTCCGGAGCGGCGGGGACCTGGAGGAGCTGGCGGAGGAGAACGACGGCACCTACAGCCAAAACGAAAACGGCAGCTACAGCGCCGGAAGCGTCATGAGCGAATGGCTGTATGACGATGCCCGGAAGCCCGGCGACACCGGCACTGTGGCGGACGGCACCGTCCAGTACGTGCTGGTCTTCCACGACCGCTTCCGGGACGAGAACCCCACCATTGACATTCGCCATATTCTGGTCCCCCTTGGAACCGGCTCCATTGCCGAGGGCGAAGAGGGTTATGAGGACGAACAAGCCCAGCTGAAGGCCGACGCCCACGCCAAGGCCGAGGAGCTGCTGGCCCAGTGGCAGGCCGGCGAGGCCACCGAGGACTCCTTCGCCGCCCTGGCTATGAAGGAATCCACCGACGGCTCCAAGTACGACGGCGGCCTCTACACAGAGGTCTATCAGGGCCAGATGGTAACGGAATTCAACGACTGGTGCTTCGACGCCGCCCGCCAGCCCGGTGACACCGGTGTGGTGGACACCCAGTATGGCGCTCACGTCATGTACTTCTCCGGCGTGAACCTGAGCCGCTGGCAGTCCCAGGCCGCCTCCAATCTGCGAAACGAGGCGTACACCGCCTGGGAAGAGGATTTGGTGAAAGACGTCACCGTCCAGCGCAGCGAATCCGGCTTGAAGCTCATTGGGTGACAGCAGGTAAAGACCAAGAGGCCGGCATTTGCCGGCCTCTTTTCTCAATACATACATTAGAACTTTAAAGGAAGAAAGAAGGATGCTGTATGCTGGTTGGTACGCTGGTCAATACCGGCGCAGTGATCATCGGGTCCCTGATCGGGCTCCTGTTGGGCAATATCCTGCCGGAGCGGCTGCGGGACACGGTGATGAAGGGTCTGGGGCTCTGTACCTTATTCGTGGGCATCGACGGGATGCTGGGAGGCAGCAACGCCCTAATCGCCATTATCTCCGTCGCCGTGGGAGCCGTCATCGGGGAGCTCTGTGACCTGGACGGACATCTGAACCGCTTTGCGGAGGGCCTGGAGAAGAAGTTCCGGAAGAGCCAGGAGGGAGGTCCCTCCCTGGCGGAGGGCTTTGTGACGGCCTCCCTGGTCTTCTGCGTGGGGGCCATGACCATTGTGGGGGCCCTGAATGACGGCCTCACCGGAAATCATGAGATGCTGTTTACCAAGGCCACGCTGGACTTTGTGTCCTCCATCATCTTTGCCTCTTCCCTGGGGCTTGGCGTGATGCTGTCGGCGGCGGCGGTCCTGACCATTGAGGGCGGCATTGCCTGTCTTGCCAGCCTGGTGGCTCCGCTCCTCCAGCAGAATCCCAATACGGTCCCGGAGATGACAGTGGTGGGTTCGGTGCTGATTGTGGGAATCAGCTTAAATCTTCTGGGCGTTACGAAGCTGAAGATTATGAATTATGTTCCGGCCATTTTCCTGCCTATTTTGCTCTGCTTGTTTATGTGATATTGAGACTATCAGAAGACGCGCCTTTGTTTTAGCAAAGGCGCGTCTTCCTGTTTAAAAGCATTTGTAATTCGCGTTAGATTATAGTAGACTGGAAGAGAAAGTCTGTCACTGAGGAGGATCCAAATGCTTGCTTACCTGATTATTGCGGCGCTCATGGGCGCATTGATCTACTTGCTATACCGCCAGGGCCTTGCGTCATCCAAGTGTATCACCGCCGTCCTATTCGTATTCCGCCCTGGGAGGCAGGCCGACAGCGCTTTCCTGGATTCCTGCACTGGGTGGATCCGGCATGTAGGGCGCTTTCGTCAGAACCGGACATACGAGTTTCGCCTTGAATGCCAGCTGTCGGCAGGAAGTACTGAGGCAGCCCTGCTGGACTGCCAAAAGCGAGAACTGCTGCGCTTGAATCAAGACAACTGTAGGGGAAAAATCGAATTGAGCGGGAACAGCCGGTATTATCTGCGCTGGGAGTTTAAGGAAGCACTGATTTAATCAACGTGTGCAGATTTGCGCCAGAAATTTTCGCTGGCAAGGAAGAAAATCGCAGAAATCCTGGCGGATTTCAAGATTTTCTGACGCAGATCAGCGGAAATTTAAGGCGTAAAGATGTGTGCGGAGATTAAATCAGTGGTTCCTTAAAAACGCCACTGGAAGATGTAAACTGCTCTGGTAAGCCGTTTTCCCTTTTTGCTTGAGACATAAAAAAACAGGACAGACTACCAAAATAGCCTGTCCTGTGTTGGCGCCACCTATCTTCCCGGGCCGTCGCCAGCCAAGTATTGTGGGCA
>ERZ779626.989-NODE-989-length-14017-cov-25.217376_pt1 | contig 14017 bp, 10 predicted proteins | sample MGYA00514209_ERZ779626 | MGnify/ENA primary metagenome ERZ779626 (study PRJEB29562, sample SAMEA4376713) | mouse gut metagenome | isolation source: Cecum | study: EMG produced TPA metagenomics assembly of the A DSS colitis mouse model was used to assess the...
TACTGCTCACTCTATTCTCCCCAGCTCTGCTGGGGGCTTAATGGACGTTCAGTTAATGAAAAAGCGAAATATTTCTATCAATAAATTATCTTTTCGGGCTGAAATGCAAAGAACACAACTGAAAAAGTATTGTAAAAATGAGGTTCAGCGTCTGGATATTGCTGTACTATCAAGATTATGCTATGCCCTGGAATGTGATTTGCACGACCTGATAGAATATATTCCACCAGACGAACTACACAACCAATAGTAAAACCCCATGGAAGCCTCAAACTCCCATGGGGTTAAAATTACAACTCTTATTCTCTTTTATTTCCAAAAACATCCGTTCCTTTTCGCCTTTACTTATGATATGGTTCTCTATTGATAATGCGATAACTCCTATAGATCTGTTCTATCAAAATAACCCGCATCAGCTGATGAGGAAATGTCATATCTGAGAAACTGAGTGTTTCATCAGCTCGCTCTATCACAGTGTGATGCAGCCCAAGTGAACCGCCAATTACAAACGCAATACTGCTTTTGCCGCCAAGTCCAAGCTGATCGATATGTTCTGCCAAATTGTCGGAATCTCGCCTTTTTCCATCAATTGTAAGAGCGATACAATACACATTTTCCTTTATATTTTTTAAGATACGTTCCGCCTCTTTTTGTTTAATCTGATCCTTTAACATCACGGATGCTTTATCCGGCGTTTTTTCATCCGCTACTTCTATGATCTCTAGCTTACAATACTTCGAAAGCCTTTTCTGATACTCAGCAATCGCATCTCGAAAATATTTTTCTTTGATTTTTCCTACTGTAACAAACGTAATATTCATCGCGTGTCATTCCCCTCAACCAGCTCTCATCATTCCATAAAAAGAAGTGTTTTGTTTATCTATCCAATAACCACACTGCAATTATCTTCGTGAGAAATAACCCCTACATTTGTGAAAATATCCAAATCATCACAGATTTCTATTTGATAATAAAAAAGCAATGCTATGTGCCTACTTTCCATTCCACTTCCAAAAGTATTCATCGCTCCACAAAGACCGATTGCATTTTATAAAAATATGATAATGAAAAATTGAGTACCTCTATCTATATCCCCAAAATAAAATCTGATTAATCTTCTCTGAGATATTCTGCATATACATTTCTCCAATCATATTCTGCCCAATACTCCGAACCATCTCTAAGCCTTCCAAGAAATCTATGTTGATACAGTTCCCTGCGGATTAACTCTATATCATCAAATGCAATGTTAAACTTAATAATTTGGTTGATTTCTTTTTCCGTATATTTTCTGTCTTTGTCTATTTGTTTGGCAATTTTTATAAGAGCAATGATCCTCATCGGCCTTTTAGACGGATATTGTATTAATCTTTTATCAGAATCATAGTAATGATCCAATTTTTTATAATACGTTTCCATTAAATTTTCCATTAAATCCTCCTTAAACTCACTGTATTGGATCGTGTTCTTTTGAATGATTGATCATTCATTTTCACAGATCAAATTCAAAAATGCTTCTGCAGCCTAATTCATTCACAATTACTGCCACAGAAGCACACTAACTCATACAATTTGGTTCTAAATCCACTAGCTGGTTACAGCTCCCTATTTATTCGACAGGTAATTATGAATTCCCTTTGCTGCTGCTTTTCCCGCACCCATCGCAAGGATTACCGTCGCTGCTCCAGTCACTGCATCACCACCCGCAAACACGCCTTCTTTCGTCGTCCTGCCAAATTCCTCATCGGCAACGATACACTTCCACTTATTTGTCTCCAACCCTTCGGTTGTAGAAGAAATCAATGGATTCGGGGATGTGCCAAGCGACATGATGACTGTGTCAAGCTCCATCTCAAACTCGCTTCCAGGTATCTCAACAGGTCTGCGCCTCCCTGATGCGTCGGGTTCACCAAGCTCCATACGTATACATTTCATACCGCGCACCCAATTATTTTCATCCTCTAGAATCTCTGTCGGATTTGTGAGCAAGTCAAAGATAATACCTTCTTCTTTTGCATGATGCACTTCTTCAACCCTTGCTGGTAGTTCCTCCTCACTTCGCCTGTATACAATATGTACTTCTGCACCTAGACGAAGTGCAGTCCTTGCCGCATCCATAGCAACATTTCCGCCACCCACAACCGCAACTTTCCTGCCGCGCATAATTGGTGTATTGGACTCTTCATGAAACGCTTTCATAAGATTGCTTCTGGTCAAATACTCATTTGCTGAAAAAACGCCATTTGCGTTTTCACCAGGAATTCCCATAAACTTGGGAAGGCCTGCACCAGAGCCAATAAATACTGCCTCATAGCCCTCTTCTTCAATTAGCTCATCAATGGTAATCGACTTGCCTATAATAACATTTTTTTCAATTGCAACCCCCAGGGATTCTACATTTGCAATTTCTTTGGCTACAACCTCTGCCTTCGGAAGCCTGAATTCGGGAATACCATACACCAGAACTCCGCCAGCCTCATGAAGCGCCTCAAATATCGTAACATCATACCCAAGTTTTGCAAGATCCCCCGCACAGGTAAGCCCCGCTGGACCAGAGCCGATCACTGCGACTTTCCTGCCATTTTTCTCCTTTGCAGGTTCCGGCTTGATGCCGTTCTCCCTCGCCCAATCTGCAACAAAACGCTCCAGTTTGCCGATCGAGACCGGATCTCCTTTGATCCCCCTGATACACTTGCCCTCACACTGACTCTCCTGTGGACATACACGCCCACATACTGCCGGGAGCGCGGAAGAACGACTGATGATCTGATATGCTTCCTCGATATTACCAAGCTTTACCTGCTCGACAAATGCCGGAATATCGATTGCCACAGGACAACCCTTAATGCACTGCGCATTCTTACAGTTGATGCAGCGCACCGCCTCTTCCATCGCTTCTTCTTTATTATATCCAAGGCAGACTTCATCAAAATTCTTTGCCCTGGCAGCTGCCTCCTGTTCACGTACAGGTACTTTCGTTAATACATCCATATTTGCCTCCTATCCGCTTATCTGTGTAGATCACTGTCTATGCATCCTTCGAAAATCCGTTAATCATTTTCACAGTGACCGCATCCACCGTGATGCGTATCACCTTCCTGCAGCTTCAACATCGCTCTTCCCTCAGCAGTCTTATAGATCTGCTGACGCTTCATCGCCTCATCAAAGTTCACAAGATGCCCGTCAAATTCCGGACCATCAACACATGCAAACTTAACCTTGTCGCCGACTGTGACGCGGCATGCACCGCACATGCCTGTGCCGTCTACCATGATCGGATTCAGGCTGACAATCGTGGGAATCCCCAACTCTTTTGTAAGTTTGCAGACAAACTTCATCATGATCATAGGTCCGATCGCGATACACAGATCATATTTCCTACCTTCGTCGACAAGCTCCTGTATCGTCTGTGTCACCATACCTTTGCGTCCATAGGAACCGTCATCTGTTGTGACATACAGATTTCCAGCAACCGCCTCCATCTCTTTTTCTAAGATCAACAACTCCTGATTCTTTGCACCAACAATCACATCTGCTGCAATACCATTTTTATGTAACCATTTAACTTGTGGATAGACAGGTGCTGTTCCCACTCCGCCAGCCACAAATAGTATCTTTTTCTTTGCTAATGCCTCTTTGTCCTCACCAACCATCTCAGAAGCACATCCTAAAGGACCCACAAAATCATGAAAAGAGTCCCCTGTCTTTAACACTGCCATTCTGGTCGTCTCAGCACCTACCGTCTGAAATACGATTGTTACTGTTCCTTTTTCTCTATCATAATCACAGATCGTGAGTGGTATTCTCTCCCCATCTTTATCCATTCTTACAATTACAAACTGCCCCGGCTGACAATTTTTTGCCACGCGCGGCGCTTCTACTACCATGGAATAAATATTCGTAGTGAGTTCTTTCGCCTCTAAAATTTTGTACATCAGCTGTTTCACCATACCTTTCTTTTTTCGCATTTTACATACAGACCTGGTTTTCACACGTCTTTTTTATTGTATACGAAATACTTTACAATTTCAACTTATTTCACAATTTGACTTTCCCCATTTTTGAAGTTTGAACACCTGAAACCCGCATAAAATCAGTATTTATCATAAAAGGGGCAATCACAACTGGCAATTCCTCATTTGCTTCGTATTTATACGGCTTTGCAGATATCGTAAAATAAGTGCTGTTACAGTAATTTCTATTTGCAGACTTTACACTCATATGCAATCACGATTCACTATTGCTGCTCTACAAAAGGCTGAAGATTATATTTGCCTTCATTCACTTTATACGCCAAATACAGATCAGCAGTATTTACATCAATCGCATAAATATCATTTGTCTCATTTACTTCACCTGAGATGTCAACATATTCCTCATAAACAATGTAGTACATAGCCCCATCTGCCTTGAATAGAGTTCGAACCTTATATTGGTTGATTCCTGTCTTATTGGGCACACTGCCATCTATATCCAATAGTTTCCCAGCTGCGTACAGGTTATTTTTTAATACCTGCAAGGCAAGCTCAATATCAAAATTGGCTTGTATTTCCAGTTGATAAGTCCGCTTGACCACTTCACTTTTAAGTCCCGACTCATCAACGGCAATAAATGAGAAATTACTGATGCCATATAACATTTCAATTGGATCTGTATATTGCAGACTATTCTGATCTGGTATAGAACCATCTGTTGTATAATAAACTTTTGTACCATAGTCACGATAAACTTGTATCAAAACAGGATCTGTGTAGGTTCCGCTCTCCGGCTCGATTACTGGAGTCTCCGGCGGTGATAAATTTATATAGTAATGCTGTGTCTCTATCTCACTCTTAATGCCGTACATATTTACAAATATAGATTTTATAGTATATTCTCCCGATTCCAACAAAATCGGGGTCTCATATACAGCGGATTTTTCTGTCGGTATCGTCCCGTCCAATGTATAATACACAAAACCCTGTGTGTTTCCTTTGAGTGAAATAGAGATCAGTTCATCATACACACCACCTTGTTTGTTAAATTCAGGTTTTGACGCGATATACTTATTATATTTTGATACAATGCGCGGAACATCACATTCACCTAGTATATCGCTGATCTTTATGAAATCTTTCTTGGATTCAAATATGCCCAACAGCATATCATACACTTCATCTCTTTTTTCATACTCTGTATCAATATCAAGAAGTTCTTCAAGCAGTGATATTGTACTTTGTTGCTGTCCGTTTTTTTCGTAGTATTTCGCAAGCAAAAATCTTACATCTAAGTTCTCCGAATTGATGGCAAGCGCTCTCTCCAGATAACTCACCGCCTCGGGATAATTATTATGTGCAGCGCACACAACCGCTTTGTCATACTGATAGTCAAAGGAATTGTACCTGTAATCATTTATAATATGAACCGATAATGCCGCTATACCTGCTGCAATAATGAAAAAAAGCATTACTGCTAGGAAAAGCATTTTCACTTTAGACAACCGGATAGATCTATTTGGGAAGTAATCGCTGATTGAATCTTTAATATCATCTTCAAATTCGCGATCATTTCTTTGATCAGACGCGTGGTCATCCATACCTTCCCCAGCCATATCTTCCATCATTGAACTTATGGACTCCCTTAACCTGTCTTCAAGCTCTATGTCAAAATCAGGTACGATCTTTACCTCATAGCCACAGTTTTCGCAAAGCAGTTTTCCTTCTTCCAATTCATTTCCACAATTTGGACACTTCATGCTTTACTAGCCCCAATCACACGTCTTAAAATAAACCTGTTATAACACCATCATCCGTCACATCAATATTGTACGCCGCCGGATTTTTGGAAAGCCCTGGCATTGTCACGATCGCTCCTGTGAGCACGACCACAAAACCAGCCCCCGCAGATACATATACTTCCCTCACATTCATGTGAAAGCCATCCGGTCTGCCAAGCAGTATCGGATCGTCCGAAAGTGAATACTGCGTTTTTGCCATACACACAGGCAGCCTGCCAAACCCGATTCTTTCTAATTTTTCAATCTGTTTTAATGCCGTAGAAGAAAATACGACTTCCTCCGCCCCATAAATCTCTTTCGCGACACATCTGATCTTTTCAGTGATCAAACAATCGTCTTCATAGAGAGTTGCAAAATGACTCTCTTTGGTCTCCAATGTATTTAGAACCGCATTGGCAAGCTCGATGCCACCTTCTCCACCCTTTTCCCACACTTCTGAAAGCGCGAAATCGCAGTCTCTATCCTCGCAGAACTTTTTCACATAGTTGATCTCTGCCTCGGTGTCAGAGACAAATGCATTTAATGTCACAACTACAGGTACTTTATACTTATGTATATTCTCTATATGCTTTTCCAGATTTACAATACCTTTTCTTAGTGCTTCCAGATTTTCTGTATTCAGTTCGCTCTTTTCCACGCCGCCATTGTACTTTAGTGCCCGTATTGTTGCCACCAGCACTACCGCATCCGGAACAAGCCCCGCCTGACGACATTTGATATCAAAAAACTTCTCCGCCCCTAGATCTGCGCCAAAACCAGCTTCCGTCACAACATAATCAGCCATCTTTAAAGCAGCCTTTGTCGCTCGCACGCTGTTGCATCCATGCGCGATATTGGCAAACGGACCCCCGTGGATGATTGCTGGTGTGTGCTCAAGTGTCTGAATCAGATTAGGCTTTATGGCATCTTTTAACAGTGCCGCCATAGCGCCTGTCGCATGGATCTGACCTGCAGTCACAGGATCACCTGCATAATTGTAAGCAACCACCATTCTATCCAATCGCTTTTTCAAATCTTTCATGTCATTGGCAAGACACAGCACTGCCATGATCTCCGATGCCACAGTGATAACAAAGTGATCCTCCCTGACAAATCCGTCCAACTTGTTTCCAAGTCCGACGACCACATTTCGAAGCACCCTGTCATTCATATCAAGACATCTCTTCCACACAATCTGTCTTGTGTCGATATTAAGCTCATTTCCCTGCTGGATATGATTGTCAAGCAATGCTGCACACAAGTTGTTAGCTGCTGTTATCGCATGAAAATCACCTGTAAAATGAAGGTTTAAATCCTCCATGGGAACCACCTGAGCCATTCCACCGCCAGCAGCACCTCCCTTAATACCAAAACATGGTCCAAGTGAAGGCTCACGCAGCGCAATAACAGCCCGCTTGCCCAATCTTCCAAACGCCTGGCCAAGTCCGACGCTTGTAGTCGTTTTTCCCTCTCCTGCCGGCGTCGGATTGATCGCAGTCACCAGGACAAGCTTACCCTCTTTATTTTTTTCAATCTTTTTCAAATAGTCTTCTGAAATCTTTGCTTTATACTTTCCATATAATTCAAGATCATCTATTGTCATACCAAGCGTCTCTGCAACCTCGGTAATAGGATATAACTGCGCTTCCTGTGCTATTTCAATGTCAGATTTCATAATTAAGTTCCTCCTTTGCAGTAAACTAATCAATATATCGCACAAATACCTGCATACAGATACTTATTTTAATAGAATATCATTTATCCCGTTCACTGTCCATTAAATTATAGGTGTTCTTCCATATAATTTTGGAATTGTTCCATACTCATCAGTATGCGGCGGGGCTTGGTTCCCTCCTCTGCACCAACAACGCCTGCCTCCTCAAGCTGGTCTACAATGCGCGCAGCACGATTAAATCCAATCTTGAACACACGCTGAAGCATACCGATGGATGCCTTGTCCTTCTCAATCACAAATTTTGCTGCCTCCGCAAAATATGCATCTGTATCACTTCCACCACCTGCACCTGAACTTCCGCCAGCTCCGGTAGATGACTGCATGGACTTTATCCTTTCCTCGATATCACTGTTGTATGTAGTATTGCCAAGCATCTGATTTTTTAAGAAATCAACCACATCTGACACCTCGGAATCTGACACAAAAGCGCCCTGCACGCGGGCTGGTTTTGTATATCCCTGAGGATAGAAGAGCATATCACCCTTTCCTAATAACTTTTCCGCACCATTCATATCTAGAATCGTACGTGAATCTGTACCACTTGAAACGCTGAATGCAATCCTGCTGGGCATATTTGCCTTGATCAAACCTGTGATGACATCTACTGAAGGCCGCTGTGTGGCGATTACCAGATGGATTCCACAGGCTCTCGCTAACTGAGCCAGACGGCAGATGCTCTCCTCTACTTCTCCTGATGCCACCATCATCAGATCTGCAAGCTCGTCCACGATGATTACGATCTGTGGCAGTTTTTGAATCGTCTCTCCATCCGGTGTCGTTTTTCCCAACTCTGCCGCTTTATTGTATCCCTTTAAATCCCTGACATTCAGATCGGCAAATTTTTTATAGCGGTCATTCATCTCCGTCACACCCCAGTTCAATGCAGCTGAGGCTTTTTTCGGATCTGTCACTACGGGAATCATCAGATGCGGAATTCCATTGTACACACTGAGCTCCACCACTTTAGGATCGATCATGATCAATTTGACATCTGCCGGATCCGCCTTGTATAAAATGCTCATAATGATCGTATTGATACATACCGATTTACCAGACCCCGTCGCTCCCGCGATCAGTACATGAGGCATCTTTGCGATGTCTGTGACGACCACCTGTCCTGCAATGTCCTTTCCGACAGCAAACGCTAAGCTTGACGGAAACTTCTGAAAAGTATCAGATTCCAATAGATCTCTGAGTGCAACAGCACTGGTCTCCTTGTTTGGAACTTCAATACCTACGGCAGCCTTTCCGGGGATTGGCGCCTCAATCCTTATATCTGTCGCGGCAAGGTTCAACTTGATATCATCTGTCAATCCCACTATCTTACTGACTTTTACACCCTGCTCTGGCTGCATTTCATATCTAGTGACAGACGGTCCCTGACTGATATCCGTTATTGTCACTCTGACACCGAATGTCTGCAATGTCTGCTGCAAATGCAGCGCAGTCTCTTTTAACTGATTTGTCGAATCGCCTTTTCTGCCATCACCTTTCTTCAGCAGATTTATCGGCGGAAACATATATGGTCTTGGTGCTTCCTCCTCAGTTTTTGCGACATGCTCTAATATTTTATCTTCTTCCTGTTTAATCTCTGCCTTGTCTGTCTTTGTTGTCTTTTCTTCTTCCACTGAGTGGGAAATCACTGTATCCTCTGTCATCGGCTCAGGCATGCGGTCAATCGCCTCAGCATCATACTCTACGGCGTCAAATCCATCCCAAAATGACTGCTTTGCTGAGACTCCTGGGTTGTTGGCAAAATAATCTGTAGTTGGTATAATTTCATCATCTGAAATCTCATCGTCAGCGGACTCTGCCTTAGTTAATTCGCTATCCGATATTTGACTATTGGTAAAGTCACAATCAACAACATCCTGTTCTATCGAAGCAGCCTGAAAATCATTGTTTGCATTTTCCAGTGTGTCATCGTAAAAAGATTGCTCGTAAGCTTCGTTAGATCCTACACCATCAAACTGCACATCATCATAAACGTCTTCTGAATACTGCTCTTCCAAATTTTCCGGTTCCAGATACATTGTCTCATTATATGGTCTTGCTTTGATTTCCTCAAATTCTTCTGCGCCTGCCACATCTATCTCATCATCCAGTAACACGATCTCATGGATATCCTGCAGCTTTTCAGTCTTAAACGTTATGGCAGAGCTTGATACCACACCTCTTGCACGTTTGTCCATCCTTTTGATATTCTCTTTCGAACGCTCGGTTTCTTGTTCTTTAATCTTCTTTTCATTCTTTAACTGCTTTGAACGTCTTGGGCGAACGTGCTCCTCATATTCTGGTTCAATCTCTTCCTCAAATGCCTCCTCTTCCTCGTACTCTTCATACGCCTCTCTCAGACTCTCCCTGTATTCTCTCATTCTGGCAGCGTCTTCTTTTGCAGATTCATACAGATAGGCACTTCCCTTTTTAACCCCTGACAAAAAGCTTTTTTCTGTGATGAACACAATACATATGATTCCAAGTACAACCGCGACAAAAAGGGTTCCTCCAAAACCTATTAACTGATACAAGCCATGTGCTATGCTGCCAAAGAGCACCCCGCCGCCGGCACGGTGTTCCATAGATGTCTCGTACAATTCCTTAACGAGAGAATCCCCTGTTATCATTGTCTCCTGTTTCATCAGCATATATGCCAGAATGCCAAACAAAAATATCAGTATCACACCACTGACCATCTTCACGACCGCAACCGTATTTCCTTTATTGGAAATCCCAAATGCAAATCCTACAAAAATTATGATCGGTATGAGATAAGCCAACAATCCAAACACACCAAACATAACATTGCTGATCCCAGTCGCTGCAGCACCATGGATCAAACCTATAATACACAAAAACATAAAAATTGCAGCGGCAAAAATGATAATGAGTATTACCTCACTTTTAACTGCAATGTCCACATTTTTTCTAGATGTCTTTGCTGGCGTCTTCTTACTCCTCGAACTGGCTGTTGTTTTTCTTGTTCCCTTCGATGAACTTTTTGAAGTACTGCCTTTTGTATTTGTTCTGCTCCTCGATGTTCGATTTCCTGATGCAGATGCCATAATACTCCTCCCCCTAAACGAGTTTACATGATATTATAGCACTTTTTTGGAAACTTGTCATATTATATTTCACATTTTTCACAGTTCTAGTACATCTGTTCAGAACTGTCTTTCTATTTGTGGTTAAAATCTACATTTTTACCAATTTATTTCTCTGCTGCGATCAGTTCATGCAGCTTGGCAACAGCCTGTGAAATTCCTCCAATCTCGCAGATGATTCCTTCGTCCACAGCCTCCTTACCTTCCAGGACGCTTCCCACGTCCTTCGTAAGCACTTCTGTTTCCATCATCAACTCTTCATACCGTGTTTTAGATATATTGCAGTGTGAACACACAAAGCCCGTAATTCTATTTTGTACTTCCCTGAAATAGTTAAATGTCTGCGGCACTCCAATCACCATGCCGTTCATACGCACTGGATGGACCACCATTGTACCAGTAGGTACAATAAAGGAATAATCAGTGCTTACGGCGATCGGAACCCCGATACTATGGCTGCCGCCCAAAACCAATGATACTGTGGGCTTGCTCAGGGACGCGACCATCTCCGCAATTGCAAGTCCCGCTTCCACATCCCCTCCCATTGTATTCAGCAGTAATAACACTCCATCGATTTCATCACTGTCCTCAATAGAAGCCAGCTGCGGAAGAAGCAGCTCATACTTTGTGACTTTGGACTGATTTCCAGCATTTTCATGCCCTTCTATCTCACCAATGATCGTAATCAGATGAATTCTGTGATTGCTATTGTTTTCGTCCAATGTTACCTGGCTTTCTTTCTCAATTTTTTCATCTTTGTATTTTTTATTTTCGAGCTCGTCATTTTTTGCATTATTCTCTTCATTATTATTCATCGTGCACATCTCCTTCTTCTATACTGCACTACCCGTAACCGGATAACAATGCAGTTCCATAATATAGATGTATCTTCATTTCCTTGATCACTCCTTGAGCGTAACAGAAAAAAGGACTCTTTTCAGAGTCCTCTTTAGTATGCACAAATAAGTATTCTTTTTATTCAATATCATAAAAATCTTTTCCAGTCAGATCCTTTATGTCATAATCATCGCTGCCGCTCGGCTCAAACGCATAGTCCATCTCTTTATGTTCTCTGCGCTTGGGCACAGGAAGCGGATTTTCAATATATTGAACCTTATTATCCTCCAGATCATCATATCGAATTTCCCGCAAGGAAGTATCCTGGATAAGATCAGTATTTATATCATTCTTTTCACTATCGCTTTTTTGTATCACTGCTGGATCTTCGATAATCGGTTCAGAAATACTTTTATTTGCAGTGTGTTTACGATGATACATCCATCTAAGAAGCAAAATAGTAATTGCACCTGCCAGAGCCGCAATACAAATGAGCATGTTCTGCATTGTTACTTTTGACAATGTATTGACGTATACTGGAAAAATTGCCAGAATCAGACTTCCCGCAAAGCCCACATACCGATTTGTCACATTTTTAATTGCAATGAATACCAGAAATACAGTGATAAACTGATATACAATATTTAGATACACCCCTGCTACTGTAAAATTTCCAAAGATTAAAAACGCCAAATACAAAGTGCATATGTACAACGACTGCATTTGAAAACCTTCTGCAAAGGCAGACGTCAAACCACTCGCACCTATACTCACCTTTGCCGCATTATAAACATCCTCGTTGATATTTACCTCGGACATCAAGTAATTGACATAATATATCCTTACGATAATAGTGATACTTGACAGAATGATCAAAAACAATCCTGTCAGCCAGCTTCTCTTTTTCATATTCTTTTAAAATCTCATCATCAAATGTGTGTAAGCGCCTGTTCAATATCAGCTATAATATCGTCAGCATTCTCTATTCCCACTGAAAATCTTATCAGATCCGGTTGAACTCCTGCTTCGATCAATTGTTCGTCATTCATCTGTCTATGTGTATGACTTGCTGGATGAAGCACGCAGGTCCTTGCATCTGCAACATGAGTCACGATCGCAGCAAGTTTCAGGTGATCCATAAAAGCGACACTGCCTTCCCTTCCACCCTTTAAGCCAAAAGAGATTACCCCGCAAGTGCCGTTTGGCATATACTTCTGAGCCCGCTCATAATACTTGTTACCCTTTAACCCCGGATAATTTACCCATGCAACTTTATCGTTATGTTCAAGCCATGCAGCTACCTTCAACGCATTTTCGCAGTGTCTTGGAACTCTCAAATGCAATGTTTCAAGACCTATGTTCAACAAAAAAGCATTCATTGGCGATTGAATCGATCCCAAATCTCTCATAAGTTGTACAGTTGCCTTTGTGATATAAGCTTTGTTGCCGAACTTCTCTGTGTACGTCACACCATGATAGGATTCATCCGGAGTCGTCAGTCCATGAAATTTGTCGCCATATTTTGACCAATCAAAATTGCCTGAGTCAACTATTGCGCCACCTACACACATTGCATGTCCATCCATATATTTTGTCGTGGAATGAGTGACAATATCAACACCATATTCAAACGGCCGGCAGTTGATCGGCGTCGCGAATGTGTTATCAACGATCAAAGGAACATTATGTGCATGTGCAATCCTCACAAACTTATCAAAATCGAGCACTACCAGCGCAGGGTTCGCAATTGACTCTGCTAAGACACACTTTGTATTATCACGAAACGCCTTATTCAACGTCTCCTCATCAGCATCAGGATCTACAATCGTGCACTCAATTCCCATTTTTTTCATAGTGACAGTCAACAAATTAAACGTACCACCATACACAGTAGACGAAAGCACAACATGATCTCCTGCCTCACAGATATTAAATACCGCATAATAGTTTGCTGCCTGACCAGAGGAAGTCAGCATCGCTGCTACTCCACCTTCCAATTCGCAAATTTTTGCCGCAACCAAATCATTTGTAGGATTCTGCAGTCTTGTGTAAAAATATCCCTCTGCCTCAAGATCAAACAATTTCCCCATCTCATCTGATGTTTCGTATTTGTATGTTGTGGATTGATAGATGGGCAGAACGCGCGGCTCTCCATTTTTAGGATGCCATCCCGACTGAATACATTTTGTCTCAATTGAATATGTGTTGTTCATGTTGTCAGCTCCTTTTATCATATATCGCTTTATCTTTTCTGATGTAGTATACCATAATATAACAATAAGAGCAATGACTTTTATATCATTGCTCTTACCAAATGGGACCTATAGGGCTCGAACCTATGACCCTCTGCTTGTAAGGCAGATGCTCTCCCAGCTGAGCTAAGATCCCATATGACTCCAACGGGAATCGAACCCGTGTTACCGCCGTGAAAGGGCGATGTCTTAACCGCTTGACCATGGAGCCGCATATAACCAAATTTGTTCCCTCAAAACCGAACACAAAAATTTCTGATCTATATCACTTCGTTATTCCATCAGTCCACATACTCCCAACATTCCTCTTTAGCAGGACACTCGTCTCAGTGTTCCT
>ERZ779626.996-NODE-996-length-13964-cov-29.606586_pt1 | contig 13964 bp, 12 predicted proteins | sample MGYA00514209_ERZ779626 | MGnify/ENA primary metagenome ERZ779626 (study PRJEB29562, sample SAMEA4376713) | mouse gut metagenome | isolation source: Cecum | study: EMG produced TPA metagenomics assembly of the A DSS colitis mouse model was used to assess the...
TTACCTCGTTTATATGAAAAAGTCTGCCCTTCGGCAGACTTTTTCGACAGGCTGAGCCCGCCCCCAAAGCTGGGGGCGGGCTTGTTGCGTTTTAGTGATATGCCCGATAGAGGAATGTCACAATTTGTCCTCTGTTGCAAATGTCATTCGGAGAAAATGTGGTCTTTGAAGTGCCGTTGGTAACTTCCTCCGCTACCGCCCAGGAAATTGCATCGGCAAGGGTGGAGTTGGCGGGCACATCGGTGAAGTTGCTCCCACCCCAACCATCAGAAGCGCTCCAAACGACCTCCTCTGGACTACCAAAGGCTTGCCAGATATAGGTCACAGCCGAAGCCCGTGTGCAGGGTGTATTAGGAACAAAACTCCTGTCAATCATTTTATTCTCTGCGGCCCAACGCAACGTTCCTTCTGCGTAGTCAATATTTTTACCTGCAATATTGATGGGCAATGTAGTATCAGAAGCAGGCTTTCCAGCCGCCCGCCACAAGAAAGTAAGTATCTGCACCTGCGTACATTCCTCATAGGGAGAGAATGTGGTTGTAGTGGTGCCGTTGGTAACTTCTTTCTCAACGGCCCAAGCCACAGGCTCGGTGAAGAATGCCCCGGCGGGCACATCTGAAAAGGTCTGTTTGCTAGTTCCGGGCTGTTGGGTGCTGGTTCCAGGTTGCTGGGTGTTGGTTCCGGGGTTTTCTTCTTTGGCAGGCGCGGTATTTACGGATGTGATACCCGAGGAATCCAGGATATAGAACACTGGCTCACAGTTGCTGGTTGCGTACCATACAATCTTACCGTTATAATTGATGGGCTTGCAATCGGACAAAGGAGCGGTCGCGGTTTTGATTGTCCCGGCTTTGCCGCTGGCATCATAGGGTGCATAATAGAGCGTGCCGCCTACTGCGGCATCAGAATAGCCTTTGCCGCCCTGTTCGTTCCACAGCACATAACCGCCGTTTAAGCCTGTTGATACCATCTGCGGGGCCGTGGCCTTCACCCCAGTGCTGAGTTTGGCCTTGTTGGTACTGGACAGATTTTTGTTGGTAAAGGACAGATAAATATCTCGGCTGTTGCCGCCGCCACCTACGCCGTCATAGCTGTAGGCCGCTACATAACCATTAGAGGTTTCCTCCAAACCACCCGCAGAGCAACCAGTAGTATTGTCACCCACCGCTCCAGGAAATTCCAATATATTAGTAGAATCACACCATACACGCTGGTTGCTGGTAAAGGCCCCTGTACTTGCATCGGCATAATATTTCGCCATTACGAGTGTGCGAGGATAGGCATCTCCGTGGTCCAACGCCACCAGTTTTCCGCTTTGGTCCACCAGTAGGAACTGGTTGAAAGAGTGGCTGACGTAGCCAGTCCTAATATTGCTGACCTCATAATAGGAATCGGTGATGGTCATATCGCTCTGCTGGACGGAAAAAGTTACATTGGCTTGGTGATTCAAACCGTCAGAACTCTTGAACATTGCATGACAAGTGTGGATGTACAGATACCCACCCTGTTCAGCAAAGCGCAGGGAACCTCCGGCAAAGGGGTCTTTTGTGTTGGCACCATACAAGCTCGCAGAATTGATGCGTTTCCAATCTTTAGTATACTGTACAACGCGGATAACTTCGGCGCTTGCGTTTTCAGCACTGTTTTCTTGTCCAAACACCATGAAATTATAGTTTTCACCAGCGTAAAATCCACCCCATTTAGGCAGTTCTGGCTGGGTGGACCAACTGGATTGAAGCTTAAAGGAGCTATCATAATCCTCCACTACCACTTTGCCGTCCACATACTCTACTCCCTTTTACCCCCAAGCGGGACTACCTGCCCCAGGCCGCCGACACCATGGGGATCAAGATCGAACAGCGAGAGGGGATGTATGAGATCACCCTGCCCGGCCTGATGCCAAGGCGGAAATCGACCCGGGGGACAGAGTTCCTCATCGACCCGCTTATGGCGGCGCTGGAGCGGTTCGTGAGGGAGCATGGCGTTGTGCGCTTCCCCCACTACACAGTCTGCTTTGTCATGGTCTATGACCGAACCCTGCCCGAGCGGCGCATCCGGGACTACGATAACCTGGAGCTGAAAGCGGTATTGGACGCTGCGGCCTGCTTCCTGATGGAGAGCGACAGCGGGCTTCTGTGTGATGCCTACCATTCCACAGAGTTGGGGGAGACGGACTGTACCCGGATGTTCATCGTGGACAGCCGGTGTTATCCGCAATGGTACGCCGAACGCCAGGAAAGGCTCCACGCCGCACAAAATTAGGGCGCGGAGAGGGCAAAAACGGGGTCCAAATTTTGCCGATTTTTCGGTTTTATTTTGGGACCCTGTGGTAAGCTCCGAAAGTATTGAAAACAACGGCTTTTGAGCGCTTTTGAAAGCTGCTGGATTTACCGAAGTCGTATTGGTCACGGTAAAAACATAGAACAGAAAGGAGTTGGCGCCATGCCCCAGAACAAAAAGCAGGCCCCGCCGCTGGACACAGCGGCGGGCCTGCTCCTGACGCTCACCGCCTTGTCCGGCGAGTTCCCCACCGCCCTGGTCAGCCGTCTGCCGGGTGGGGAAGCTTACAAGGTGAAGGTGGTCAAGCGGCTCAAGAAGGACAAGCTTTTACACACGTATTATGCGGACGGGCTGCGTGGGTTTCGGCTGACGAACGCCGCGAAAAAATTGCTGCTGGACAGCTGGCCCGAATTATTCAGCTCATACCTCACCGGACGCGCCGAGACAAATATGCTGAAAAGTGAACAACTCCGCCGCCTCCGCCTGCACCGAATGGCCGAGGTGCTGGCGGCGATGCACAGTGTCGGTGTGGGTGTGTTTCCCTGGCAAAAGCACGCTGTATTTGGCCCAATCCCACCGAACGATATCCGAATTGAATGGCCCATGTATTACAGCTCCCGCGAGGTGAAGGAGATCGGCCCCCAGCGCGATAAGATCCGGGGCTCCCGGGCTACGGGGGTGCTGCTGACGGAAAACAATGTGTTTTCCGTTTATAATGCTGGTGGGTCTGAGATAAAATGGGCGCGTGAGGCCGAGCTGCGGCTGCGGGCGTTTCTTCAATACGATTTGTGTTTGCAGCGGCTTTCAGAGCAGTATGGGAGTGCCAGACAGAGCGCGATCATCTTCGGAAACGATATGAAGCTGATGCCCGTGCTGATGGGAGTGGGCGGCGATCAACGCCATAAATACTTTGCGGCTGAGGAAGATTACCGCCGATTTTACTATTTGACAAATGACCATTACGGAGAGATCATTTTGCGGCTGCTTTGTGAGCTGGATAAAAAAGCTGCGATAGATAATATTTTGTTGGAGGGGCTGTCCGAAGCCCAGCGATACGGCCGTGTGGAGAGTGACGCTGTGGACGGGGAATGCCCGGTATTGTTCGGCTACACCTGCGATATGCCCCGGATCAGGCGGTTCAATATTGGCTTGAGGGCAAATAGATTGAAGGGGATACTGTACTGTTTCAACTTTCAAGAGGAAGCGATGAGGCAGGTCTGCGGGCCGAATGTGGAGATACAGTGTATGAGTTTTGAAACAGTTGAAGGGTTGCTATAGACATGGGCCGGGACTGGTTTTTCAAAACCAACCCCGGCCCATAAAAACCTATGCCAGTGACCAATTCTGGCTCTCGGTTTGCAGCTTGACCATCCGTGCAAAGGCTCCGTTCCGCTTCATCAGCTCCGCAGGGGTCCCTGTCTCGGCCACCGTGCCGCCGGACAGCACCACGATCTTGTTGGCGTTCTCCACCGTCCTCATGCGGTGGGCGATGATCAGCACCGTCTTTTGCTCCACCAGCCGGGAGATAGCCTGCTGAATCTCCGTCTCGTTCTCCGCGTCCAGGGAGGCGGTAGCCTCGTCCAGCAGAATGATGGGTGCGTCCTTTAAGAGCGCACGGGCGATGGAAATGCGCTGCCGTTCGCCCCCGGAGAGGGTGGAGCCGTTTTCCCCAATCATGGTCTGATACCCCTGGGGGAGCTTGGCGATAAATTCATCGCACATGGCTTCTTTCGCCGCCTGCATGACCTTGGCGTCCGTGGCGTCTTTCCTGCCAATGCGGATGTTTTCCATGACGGTGTTGTTGAACAGGGTCACATCCTGGAACACGATGGAGTAGGCGTTCAGGAGCTTCTCCGGGTCTACTGTGGCAACATCCACGCCCCCCACGGTGATCCGGCCCCGGTCGATGTCCCAAAACCGCGCCGCCAGCTTTGCGGCGGTGGATTTACCACCCCCGGATGGACCAATTAGGGCTGTGACCTCACCCTGCTTGGCGGTGAAGGAGACATCCTTCAGCACTGTCTCGCCGCTGTTATAGGCAAAGCCCACATGGTCAAAGACAATGTCGTACCCCTTGGGGGCAAAGGCTGTTTCGCCGCCCTGGGAAGGGCTTTCGTTGATCTCGTTCATGCGGTCGATATTCACCTGCATGGAGTTCATTGCCGCCAAATTTTGCAGGGCAAAGGACATGGGTTCATAAATTCTGGAAACCACCAGCAGGAACAGGAAGAAGGTCACAAGGGACAGCTCCCCGCTCGTCAAGCGCATACTTCCCCCCAGGGCAACAGAGACAATTCCTAACTTTAAGAGCATCTGCGCGGGGACAACAAACAGGGCTGAACCCAATTCACTTTTGAACTGCCGGTTTTCAAACGTGTCGATTTTCTGATACAGTCCGTCCAAATATACCTGCTCGGCCTTATTGCTTTTCAAATCACGGATGGTTTCCAGACACTCCTGTACACCGTCCGCCATAGCGATCAGGGCGGCGTTCTGTCTGCGGGTAAAATAATTCTGCGCTCTCTTGGAAAAGCCAACGATTACCAGCGTAATAGGCAGTACCCACAGGGTGGCAAGGGCCATCTGCCAGTCGCAGCACAGCAGACTGACCGCCACAAGGCAGGTGGACAGGATAGCGCCGTAAAACTGAGGAACATAGTGGGAAAACATCTGCTCGGTTGTCTGCACATCCCCCATGATGGTGTTGGTCAGGTCGGCCAAATCCTTTTTGCCGAAGAAGGACAGGGGGAGCCGCCGCAGCTTCTCCGCCAGCCGGATGCGGCAGGCCCCGGACTCCAGGTAAGTGGAGAAGTAGGTGGCATTGTACTTCCAAAACTCCGAGAGCAGGATCAGCAGTAGCGCCACAACGATGCCCAGGCCGTAGAGAGGGTAGCGCCCCTCCGGGACGCTGCCGCTCAAAAAATCGCTGGCCAGCAGATAGAGAAGCCCCACCGGGAGCATCAGCATCAGATCGGCCACGGCGCAGGCAATCACGGCCCGCACCAGCCCTTTCGCCCCTTCTTCGGAGAGGGCAAAGCGTTTCATCAGTCGTTTAGTCATTTCGCGGCACCTACCTTCCAGCTTACAGAGGTCTGATAATCCTGCCACATCTTGGCGTAGAGACCGCCTCCGGCCACAAGGGTATCGTGGGTCCCGCTCTCCTCCACATGGCCCTCCCGCAGCACGAAGATACGGTCGGCGTTTCGGATGGTGGTCAGCCGGTGGGCAATCATGATGACGGTCTTGCCTTTGGAGAGCTTTTCAAAGGCCCGCTGCACCAGCGCCTCGTTCTCCGGGTCCGCAAAAGCGGTGGCTTCGTCCAGGATGAGGATGGGGGCGTCCTTCAGCATGACACGGGCGATGGCGATGCGCTGCTGTTCGCCCCCGGAGAGATACACGCCTTTCGTGCCAATCACCGTGTCGATGCCCTGGGGCAGCTTGGCGATGATGTCATCGCACTGGGCCTCATGGAGTACCCGCTCCACCTCCTGGCGGGAAGCGTTGGGCTTGGCAAGCCGCACATTTTCCAGGATAGAGGCTTTCAGCAGGCGGCTGTCCTGGAACACATAGGCCACAGTGTCCATCAGCGTATCCTTGGGTATATCCTTCACGTTGACGCCGCCGATCTGAATGCCTCCGCCGCCCACCTCCCAAAACCGGGAGATCAGTCCCGCCACGGTGGTCTTGCCGCCGCCGGAGGGGCCTACCAGGGCCACAGTCTCCCCAGCGCCTACCCGGATGGTCACGTCATGGAGCGCGTCCGTTGTGCCGCCTGTATAACGGAAGGTCACATTTTCCAGGACAACGTCGTTGTCCGTGGGGACCTTGCCGCTGCGGGGTTCGGGCAGAGGCTCCACATCCAGAATGGAGTGGATACGGCTCATGGCGTCCGCAACAATCATGCCGTTTTCGCTCATAAACATCACCTTCGTCATGGCCGTGGCAATGAGGGGCGTGAAGATCACATAGAAGATGAAGTTCAGCAGCACCGGCTGGGCCACCGGCCCACCGCCCGCCAGAATCAGCGCCAGTACAATCAGGAACGCGAAGGCGCTGTTGACCAGGACCGTATAGGACAGCATGGACGGGCGGCACTTCTTGCAGTAGGACATGACAAACTCGTAATAGCTGTCGATGGTGCCTTTGAACCGCTTGAAGGAGTGGACGGTCTGGCCGAAGGTCTTGACCACGGGAACGCCCCGCACATACTCCACCGCCTCGTTGTTCATATCCGCCAGGGCGTTTTGGTAGAGCTTCATATCCTCCGCCATGGAAGGTCCGGCCATCTTGAACATAGCCGCAAAACCCAAGATCACCGGCAGGAGGCTGACAAGGCCAAACCGCCAGTCAAACAGAAACAGCATGACGATCATGCACACCGGCGTGGTGACCGCCGCCGACATATCGGGAAGCTGGTGGGCCAGATAGGTTTCGGTGGCCGCACTGCTGTCGCTGACGATGCGGCGGATCTTTCCGCTGCCCGTCTCCCCGATGAAGCCCAAGGGTAGCTCGGCAATATGGGCCATCAGCGCCTTGCGGATATTTCCGGCGATACGGAAGGCCGACAGGTGGGAACTCATCAGGGCGCAGACATAAATCACGATGGACAGCACCGCAAATCCCACCGCCATCCAGCCGTTGCGGACGATGTGCGTGGCCTGTGCGTAGTTGGGGGCCACCGCAATGACCTCTTGGATGATTCGGAACAGGAAAACGAAGGGGAAAAGGGCCAGGATCGCGCTGACGGCGGACAGCAGCAGGGATAAGTAGGTCAGATACCTGTGTCCCCCGGCGTAGCCCATCAGCTCCTGGAGATTGCTGTTTTTCTTCAAGTGGATACCTCCTTGTGACAAATAATCTATGATACAGAAAGCGCCGCGGACACTTTCTCATATCCATCCCTGTAAGTTAGTTATAGCTAACTTGCGGGCCAAATGAAAGGGGTCTCAGACCCCCATCATACTGTGCCAGCCAGCAAGGAAAAAATCCTGGAGCTGTTTGACATAGTGCTTTGCCCGGTCATAGGGCATATCGTGGACCACGACCTCGAATATCCCGTGGAACATCCCGCTGGCAATGATGTGGCAGAGCTGATCGTCCAGCTCCGGGATGTCCCGGCCCTGTCTGCGCAGGACTTCCATGAAACGCTGGGTGGCTTCCACTTCGATCTCTACCATGTTGTGGATAAAGTTTTCGTATCCGGTTCCCTGGGCCTTACAAACCAGCAGCTTGAACGCTTCCGGGTGCTGATAGACGTAATCCAGCATTTCCTTTACGCAATCACTGGATTCTACCCCCACATGGCTGGGCTGTTCCGCCTCCGGCAGTTCGGAGAACGCTGTCTGTGCCCGCATGAACATCCCCATGACCGCCGCCGCATGAGGTTCTACCAAGGCGGTGAACAGAGCGTCCTTGCTGGAGTAGTATCCGTAAAAGGCCCCGGTGGTCACTCCGGCATTCTTGACGATCTGCCGCAGTGAGGCATCCGCAAAGCCCTTTTCCAGAAATTCCTCCATTGCCGCCTGATGGATGCGGGTTAAAGTTTCGCCTTGTTCTTCCATGTGTCCGCCCCCATATAACACCGATATATAACAATGTTATAATAATCCGAACGGGCAGGTTTGTCAAGCCTCGGATCCATTTTTATTGTGCAGGGCAGCTCAGACCGCTAAGCGGCGCTCGCGCGGCTCCAAGACAGAGCTTGCAAATTATTTGATTGCGGCTATAATGGAAGTGCCTGGGAACAGGCGGGAGGATCTTTGCCATTGCTGGGAGGCGACAAAGTATGAGGGTCCTGGTGGTTGAGGACGCGCGGGACATGAACCGCTTGATCGAAAAGACATTGAAAAAGGCCGGCTACAGCGTGGATTGCTGCTTTGACGGCGAGGAAGCGCTGAGCTATCTGCCAGGCGCTGAGTATGACGCGATCTTGCTGGATGTGATGATGCCGAAGCTGGACGGCTATACTTTGCTGGAACGGCTCCGGGACAGGGACATGGCGGTGCCCGTGATGTTTCTGACGGCCAAAGACGCTGTTGACGACCGGGTAAAAGGGCTGGACCTGGGCGCGGACGACTATCTGGTCAAGCCCTTTTCCTTTGACGAGCTTCTGGCCCGGATCCGCGCTATGACCAGAAAGCGCAGCGAAAACCGAAAAAACCAGTTTTTCCTGGCCGATCTAACTGTAGACATCGAACGGAGAACGGCTTTTCGGTCAGGGAAGGAAATCACGCTTCTCCCCAAAGAGTTTTCCCTTTTGGAGTGTATGATCCGCAATCAGGGCGTCGTCCTGTCCCGGGAACAGCTGGAGAACCAGATATGGAATTATGAGTTTTCAGGCAGCTCCAACAATATAGATGTGTATATCAGCCGCCTGCGGAAGAAGATCGACAGCGGATATTCGCTCAAGCTGCTCCATACCATCCGCGGCGTGGGCTGGGTCCTGAAGGCGGACAAAGCTGGGGGAACATCATGAGGAAGCTCTCTGTGAAGACCCGGATCGCCGTGTGGCTTACGCTGCTGATGGGGCTGCTGGCCGCGCTGCTGCTGGCGTTTCTGCTGTCCATCAGCAAGGTGGTGGCCGTTCGGACCGCCATGTCACAGCTGGCGCAGACGGTTCGGAGCAACCTGAGCCATACCGCCATGCCCAATGGACGATTGGAGCTGGGAAGCGGCTTCGATTTTTACCAGGACGGCGTGACCACCCTGATCTACAGCCGGGATAAGGCCCTGCTGGCCGGCCAGCTCCCGGCGTCCTTCACGGTGGAGGAGGCGTTCCAAAATGGCCTGACCCGAACGGTGAGCACCGGGGCCGAGCAGTACCTGGTTCTGGATCTGTGGCTCCCCATGGGATGGGAAAACGGGGTGTGGCTGCGCGGCGTCATGGAGGCCCCTGAAAACCGCCGGCTTATGTTCAAGCTGCTCCTCGTGGCGCTTATCATTATGCCGGCGTTCATGGCGTTGGCCGCACTGGGCAGCTATCGGATCGCGAAAAGGGCGTTTCGTCCTTTGGACAGCATTACCGCGACAGCGGCGTCTATCAACGAGGCCCAGGACCTGTCGCGCCGCATTGGACTGCCGCCGGGAAAAGATGAATTTTCCCAGCTTGCCGCAGCCTTTGACCAGCTGCTCCAGCGGCTGGAGCGGTCCTTTGAGTCGGAGAAGCAGTTTACGGCCGACGCCTCGCATGAGCTTCGCACCCCGGTGTCCATTATCACAGGGGCCTGCGAATACGCGGAAAGGTACGATGAGACCGGGGAGGAACGGCAGGAGACCATCGCCATGATCCACCGCCAGGCGGATAGAATGTCCCAGCTGATCTCCCAGCTGATGAGCATGACCCGGCTGGAGCAGGGAACCGAGCCGGTCCGGCTGGAGCGCGTCAGCCTGGATAAGCTGCTGCGCTCTCTCTGCGGGGAGCTGGCCTGCGATCCCAGCCGTCTGGTTTTAGAGGTCCCCAACGGTTTGACGGTGGAGGCCGATCCATCGCTGCTGGCCAGGCTGCTCCGGAATCTGGTGGAAAACGGGTTCAAATATGGCAGGCCGGATGGCCACGTATGGATATCGGCCGCTAAGGAGGGCGGCGAGGTCCTGTTGGAGGTGCGGGACGACGGCATGGGAATCCCCTCCGGCCAGCAGGACAAAATTTGGCAGAGGTTCTATCGGGCGGACCCGGCCCGGGGCGAAGGGGGAACGGGGCTTGGGCTGTCCATCGTGCGGCAGATTGCCCAGCTCCACGGGGGATACATGACCCTGGAGAGCGTTCCGCGGGTAGGCAGCGCGTTTACCCTCCATCTGCCTGCCCCGGAGGATGCCGCGGATTAAGGAAGCCCGATTAAATTTCAAACTGGCAAAGCCCCCGGCGGACCGTCTGTCAGCCAGGCGGTCCGCCGAAGGATCGATTTAAAATTTCTTTCCAAATTTCATGTAGATTTCATGTTGGCGCAGTAGACTATACCCAGCAACGGAAAGGAGCGCGTTATGAGGAGAAACAAATTCTTGTGCATGATCGTGTTGCTGCTGCTGCTTTTCAGCGGCTGCGCCCAGCGGCAGAGCCAAATGGGCTATATTGGCGCGGACGCGGCAAAGCGGGCGGCCTTGGAAGCGGCGTCGCTGTCGGAGCAGGAGGTGAGTTCCTTCCGCACGGATATGGGGACCCGCGACGGACTGGATTATTACCAGGTCTGCTTTGAGGCGGCCGGCCGGAGCTATCGGTATGACGTCGATGCCCTTACCGGGGTGGTGATCGACGAGGAAGATCCTGCCGGTACGGATGGCGGTCAAGCGGGGTGGCCTGAGCCGGGCGGCCCGCCGGAGTCTGACGATCCGGGTCCTGTCGTAAACTCGCCCCAGCCCGTCCCTGAAGCGTCCGCCCCGGTGGCCCCGGGCCCCGAGCCGGATCCTTATATCGGAGAGGACGAGGCCAGGCGCATCGCCTTGGAGCACGCGGGACTGGAGGAAAGCCAGGTCACGTTTGTCTGCTCCCTTCTGGAGTTTGACGATGGGCAATGGGAATATGACGTGGAATTCCATACCGCGAATTATGAGGAGTATGACTATGAGATCGACGCCCTTACCGGGGCGGTGATCAGCTTCGACTATGACGCGGAATACTATTCGCCGTCCGACGGCTCCAGCGCGATTACGGCCGAGCAGGCCAGACAGGCGGCCCTCGCGCGGGTTCCCGGCGCGGCCGAAAGTGATATACGGAAATTCAAGATCGATGATGACGACGGACTCCTTCTTTACGAGGGAAAGATCATCTATAACGGCATGGAGTACGAGTTTGAGATCGACGCATACAGTGGCTTTGTCCGCGAATGGTCGGCTGAGCCTTTCAGCCGATAATGCAAAACAGCTGAGGAGGGATTGCGCTATGCGTAAAACGAACAAGACCTGGTTTGTCCGGTGGATAGGGGTGCTGATGTGCGCCGTGATGCTGGGTGGGGCTTTAGTGGTCAACGGGGCGGCAGCTTCAGCGGCTACTGTCAGCGCGACGGTTTCCCCGGACATAACGGTAAAGGTGGACGGCCAAACGCAAACCTTTTTTACCGTAAGCGGCACACAGGTGCACCCGATCCTTTACAACGGCACCACCTATCTGCCCGTTAGGGCTATTGGCGTGCTGATGAACAAGAATGTCAACTGGGATCAGTCCACGCTGACGGTCACCCTTTCTGGAACCCGGACCACCTCCGCCGCGGCGGGGGTCCTGGACGAGAATCCCACGAAGCGGGTCGTTCAGGCGCAGCTGCGCCCCGACTTTACCATTGTGGTGGACGGCGCGTCCCGCGCCTTCACTGATGCCAATGGAGCCGCGGTCTACCCGATGCTCTACAGCGGCACCACCTATCTGCCGCTGAGGGCGATCGGCGGGCTGATGGGGAAAACCGTGAGCTGGGACGCGCAGACGCGGACCGCCAGCCTTTCCGGCGGCTCCGGGGACAGCCTGGTGACGGACGCGGACAGCTTTGGGCCCGGCGCCAACGCTGGGCAGACCAACCCTCAACCCACCCAGCCCGGGAGCGGCGCCGATTCCTGCATCGGCGAGGCCAAGGCAAGGAGCATCGCGCTGAAGCATGCTGGACTGACGGAAGGCCAGGTGACGTTCATTCAGACAAAGCTCGATCATGACAAGGGCCGGTGGGAGTACGAGGTGGAATTTTATACTGCCGGCTATCAGGAGTATGACTATGAGATCGACGCCTTGACAGGCGAGATCCTGGAGTTCGATTATGACGCAGAGCACTGGCCGCCCCCCCAGCAAAACACGAACGCATCCAAAATTGGAGTTGAAAAGGCAAAAGCTGCCGCCGTGGGCCACGCCGGACTGAGCCGCGGTCAGGTCTCGTTCGTCAAGGCGAAACTGGATCATGACGACGGCCGGTGGACCTATGAAATCGAATTTATATCCGGGACATGGGAATATGAGTATGAGATCGACGCCTACAGCGGGGCGGTGCTGAAATACGAGAGAGAGTCTATTTACGATTGAGCGGCAGCGCAGTCGGTCCTGCTCCTTGATTGTTATCTGCTTGAAAGCCATGATGGGCGGCCCTGCGAGACGCGGGGCCGCCCATATCACTTCATGATCTCTGTTTTCCGCCCATCGCCATGCCGCGCCAGCCGCTCCTGGCAGTGCTCCGGCAGGCTCAAAACGATCGCGCGCGCCAGGGCGGCGGTTTCTTCCCTTGTCAGGTCAAATCCCACCGCCGGGAGCCGATCGCAAATTACTTCCACGCATCGGAGCATATCCTTTGCCAGCAGAAAGCCGGTATCTGTCAGGTAGATTTTTCCGTATTTCTCCCGCACCAGGAGGTTCATATCCATCAGAGTCGCCATCATTTTCGTGACAGAGGCTTTCGAGCAGTTCAAAGCCTTTGCCACGGCCTGCGTCCCCACGTCTGGAGTGCTTTTGCCCAATTCGTAGATCGCCAGCAGATAGCGAAGATGGGCTTCCCGTAATTCTGCCATAGAATCGTTCCTCCCCAACGAGAGGAGGCATGAGCAGATCACACTGCCCATGCCTCCTGTAAATGGTAAGATAAAGTATACCAATTTACGCCACTGAAAGTATACCAAACGTCGCCACAAAAGGGACCAACTCCCGCCACGAAGTATACCACGGAAGCCGAAGGCAGCCATCTGGCAAAATGAGAGGACACTCACCCAGATGGAGGCCAGAAAGGAATGAAGGGGTATCACGTGTACAGCAATATCCAACAATTTCGAACGGCGGGATTCAGCCAGCGGCAAGTGGCGCGGCGGCTTGGAATCAACCGCAAGACAGTAAATCCCGTGAGGTCAGCTTTTTCAGCTTGATTTTCCCGATGCGGGGGATGGTGTAGGTCTCGATCATCAGCTTGTAGCGGTCTGCTGTGGCGGTTCTGATATTGGGCTGGGCATAGAGGTCGTACCAGGTACGGAGCCAGGTGGTGACGGTGTATTCGTCGGTACGGGTAACATCTACCTGCTGGGCCTGTTCCACCGCCGCCTTGAGTTTTTCTTTGGTTTCCGCTTGGGTGCGGCCCAGAACGTTTTTGATGATGCGCTTGCCGGTGTCGGGGTCATACCCTGCGGTGTATCGGCCCTCCCAGCGGCCATCGGAACGCTTCCGCAGGTTTCCCTCACCGTTGGCGCGGCGTTTTGTCATTGATTATCAACCTCCAGTTCTAATATCACCGTCATTTTCATCCATGCACTCCATCGTGATCTTGGCGCCCAGCCGGAAGCCCAGGATGAAATTTTCCAACGCCGTGATGCTGTTGTCAGCGCCATTTGAAAATGTCGATTTTCGCCGGAATGGAGTGTCGTTTTTAACAGGACAGCATACAGGTGTTATACAGCCTTAACCACCATTCAACTTGCCGGTTTGAAGTCCGTCAAGCCCTGCTTTATCAGCTTGTTTCAGGCTTGACGGACGAAAACGGCAAGTATAATTATGCAAAGGCTGTACACTTTTACCCGCCATTTATCGACATTTTCTGTTCGGCAAAAAACTACAAAATCGCATCGGCGCTGACAGCTGTCGATCTCCTGTTGCGATTCGATGAGTTTTGCCAGGATCGTTTGTCCGGTCTCGTCAAGCTGCTCCGTGAGCTGGTTTTCAAAACGGGTCACACGGTCTGTCGCCCGTTTCAGCTCCGAATGGGGCGCCATGTCCTGCGCGTTGGGTGTGATGTTGC
>ERZ779626.1002-NODE-1002-length-13897-cov-5.305592_pt1 | contig 13897 bp, 10 predicted proteins | sample MGYA00514209_ERZ779626 | MGnify/ENA primary metagenome ERZ779626 (study PRJEB29562, sample SAMEA4376713) | mouse gut metagenome | isolation source: Cecum | study: EMG produced TPA metagenomics assembly of the A DSS colitis mouse model was used to assess the...
ATCGGCAAGCTTGCAGACAAAATCGAGGACGAGCTGGAAAACTGGGGCGACAACTACCGTTCGTCCAAGCTGCTTCTGACTATTATCAAGCGCATGAACAAGTGCGCGGAAACTCCTTTGAAGGAAAAGGAGGAGGTGGACTGGATAAAGCGCGCAAGAGAGCTTGAAGAGTACAAAAAGCGTATGTTTACCAACACCAGACTCGGCGCGCACTTCGCGGCTATGGGGGGTGCGATTAACGCCAAAAAGCGCGAGGACTTTTTAAAGCCGCTTTACGATTTACATTCGCTTTGCGCTCAGGTGTTTATGGACTACAATGCGGACGCGTTCAACAGCGTGTGTATAGGCGCGTCGGGCGGGCAGCTTCGTCCGCTTGTCACGGGGCTTATGCTTGCGATAGCCTCGTTCAACAAGAGCTGCGAAACCTTTTTAAAGACCCTTAAAATAGATAAAAAAGAGACTGCGGACTGCGATTTGTTCGACTATTACACGGTAAAATGCACCGCGTTAATCGACAATATCGATATGCTGCCCGCCTGGTGCCTGTACAAGTCCACGGCAAAGCAGCTTGAAGACAGCGGGCTCAAATTTATGACTGCGGCAATGGAAAACGGCAGGATAAGCGGCAACGCGATTCTCGGCTCGTTCAGAAAGAACGTCTACCGCAACTTCATTCAGACCAACATTCCTGCGGACGAGGATTTGGCGTCGTTCTCGGCAAGCGTGCAGGAGGCGACGGCAGCGTCGTTCTCGCAACTTATCGAGGAGTTTAACGACCTGACGCGCAGTCACCTGCGCGAGGTGCTCGTTTCCAGACTGCCCGAGCCCGAAACGGAGGGGCCGCTCGCGCTTGAAATGATGGCTTTCAACCGCAGCGTAAAGGGCAATATGCGCGGCTTTAATCTGCGCAACCTGTTTACGGAAATTCCCCAGCTTATGCGAATAGTCGCGCCGTGCATGCTTATGAGCCCCGCTACCGTTTCGCAGTATCTGCCCGCCGACCCCGAGCTTTTCGATACCGTCATTTTCGACGAGGCGTCGCAGATGCCCACCTGCGAGGCGGTGCCCTCGCTCGCCCGCGCTAAGAGTGCGATTATCGTCGGCGACCCCAAGCAGATGCCGCCGACCACGTTCTTCACCGCGTCGGGGCAGGACGAGGACAACCCCGAAACCGAGGACTTGGAATCGGTGCTCGACGACTGTCTCGCGCTCGGCATACCCGAAAAGCACCTCGTCTGGCATTACCGCTCCAAGCACGAAAGTCTGATTGCGTTCTCCAACGTAATGTACTATTCCAACAGGCTCTGCACCTATCCTTCGCCCGACGCGCTCGAAAGCAAGGTAACCATGAAATACCTCGAGGACGGCGTTTACGAAAGAGGGCTTAGCAAGTGCAACAAAAAAGAGGCGGCGGCGCTCGTCGACGAGGTTATAAGAAGACTTAAAGACGACAGGCTCAGACATTCGAGCATAGGTATAGTCACGTTTTCAACCCCGCAGCAGGTGTTTATAGAGCGCATGCTTTCCAAGAAAATTGCCGAGCATCGCCTCGAAGAGGTTGCATTCGAGCGAGAGGAGCCGCTGTTCGTTAAAAACCTTGAAAACGTGCAGGGCGACGAACGCGACGTCATTTTATTCTCGGTTTGCTACGGACCCGACGCTCACGGCAAAATATCGCTCAACTTCGGACCGCTTAACCAACTCGGCGGTTGGCGCAGGCTCAACGTCGCGGTATCCCGCGCAAGGGAAGAAATGATGGTTTTCTCGTCTATGCGCTATTCTATGATAGATATGTCGCGCACTAATTCGCGCGGCGTCGCGGGGCTTAAAGCCTTCCTCGAATTTGCCGAAAAGGGCAGAACGAGCATTTCCGTCAAGTCAAACGAAATAATTTTGAATAAACAGGGAATTGGCAAATTCATTGCGGAAGAGCTTTCGTCCTACGGCTACGAATGTCGCTGCGACGTCGGCGTTTCCGACTTCAAAATCGACGTTGCCGTCGTCGACCCGCAGAACAGGCACAACTTTATACTCGCAGTGCTTTGCGACGGTTCGCAAAGCTCGTTCTCGGTCAAGGACAGGACGATTTTGCAGGTGCAGACGCTTAAACGCAACAACTGGAACGTGGTAAGGCTGTACGCGCTTAACTTCTTTAACAATCCCAAGCGCGAAATAAAGAAGATTAAGGACTTCCTCGACAGGCTTACCGCAAGCGCGAAGCCGTCGGTTACCAGCTTTAAAAAGCCGTACAAGGCGTGCAAAACCGACGTAAAGGAATGTGCGCCCGAATATATCTTAGGCGGCAAAAACGACGCGGATGTCGTCCGTACCATAAAGTCGGTCGTAGCCGCGGAGGAGCCTATATCGCACCAGTTTTTGATAAAGCGCACGCTTGCGCAGTACGGAATATCGAAGTACGGCGTCAAGCTTGAAAACAAGCTGACAACGCTTATCAATCTATGCGGGTTCGCGCGGGCGAAAATTCTCGGCAATAAGTATTATTTCCGCGCCGACAAGTATTCGTCGTTCGACAGGTACCGCGTGGAGGAAGGAACGCAGCTTCGCTCCGTAGACACCGACTTTACGCCGTACGACGTTATATCGCTTGTAAAGGGCATACTTTTAAGCCGCGTCAGCGTCTACGTGGACGAGCTCGTTCCCGCCGTTTTAAAAGAACTTAAAGTCCGTTCGTCGGAAAAGTTCACCGCATTTATTTCCGCCTGCATTGACGAGGGCGTGAAGCGCGGCATTTTTATCCGCAGCATTTCAGACAAAATAACCCTGTCTTAATGTATACCCGCGACGGCTTTGCCGTCGCGGGTTAAAGTTATATCGAATAAATAATTTTGTTTTCATATTGCAAAAAGCAAAACGCTATGGTATAATTAATTTGCAAGAATGTAAATTCTTGCAGAACGAAGGAGGTATTATGAAAAAGATTATTTCATTGCTGGTTGCAGGTTTAACTGCTTTGGGTGTCGCGTCGGTATTTTCAGGCTGCGGTAAACAGGCAGCAACGCAAAATCCGAAAGTTGCAGGAAGCTTTTTAAATTTGTTTCAGGCTGATGATTTGGGCTTTCTTACAGAGCGGGATTTGGAAAGTATTGCTTGCCGTTATTACGATGGCTACGCTGAAGTTAATCCTTACGATGGGAAGTTTAGCTCTCACGAAGAATTGTCTGCGGAAACGGAAAGAACGCTTAAACTTGCTTATCTGCAAAAAATAGTGAAAACTCCGCAAGGTTCTTTGGAAAAAGTAAAAATTTATAACTATTACGGTACTTATAACGGCAATCCCGTTGTGACAATCTATTCGGACTATGACAGTTATTCGTCTATAATTTCGGAAGGGTATGAAGAGACCGAGATTGCAGGCGTAATATTTAAGAATTTTTGGGAAAATCAAATAATGTTATTTACTGCGGAGGACGTGCCGAATTACGAAGTGAAAGGCAGGGTTTACGATTTAAAGTCTGCAATGGAGTGCGGTTTGCTAACGGAAAACGATTTAAAAACTATATCGTGCGCTCATTTCGAGCAAATGACTAAAAAATATCCGGATAACGATTTGGGCGAAAATCCTTACGTCGGATGTTTCGAAGAACCGAAGGATAAGTTGAATTATTCAACAAAAACCGAAATAAAGCTTGCGTATTTTAAATATGAGTCAACATATCCTTACAATTCGATTTATGACGTTAAAATAGCCGAGTATTACGGGACGGTCGGCGGAAATATAGTCGTTTCGTTAGAATTTATCAACAAGGGCTGTTCGTTTGAGGGCTTAGGCAAAACTGAAATTCACGGAGTGACGTTTTTAGAAAACGCACTATACAGTGTTAAGGTATATCGTGTAAACAATAACGTCTAACAGAAAATCATGCGGGTTATATTTTACTTTTAAAAGTTAGATTTAAAATTTTCAACGTCGGTTTTTTCTGTAAAAGAAAATAAAAACAAGTGCAACAAGAATTTTCTTGTTGCACTTGTTACTTAAATTATATCCTGCATGTCGTATTTGCCGGCGGGCTTGCCCGCAAGGAAGAGGGCTGCCTTTATTGCGCCTGCGGCGAAAACTTTTTTGGAACGGGCCGAGTGCGACAGGGTAATTATTTCGTCCTCGCCCGCGAACATTACGTCGTGCTCGCCGACGATTGTGCCGCCGCGGACGGCGTGTATGCCTATTTCGCTTCCGCGCCTGCACGCGCCCTCTCTGCCGTAAACGTAATTGCTATTGCCGACGTTCGCGCTTTCGGCAAGCATCAGCGCGGTGCCGGAGGGGGCGTCGGCTTTCTGGTTGTGGTGCTTTTCGATTATCTCTATGTCGAAGCCCTCGCCTAAAACCTCAGCGCTTTGCCGAACGAGCTTCATTAAAAGATTTACGCCCAGCGAGAAGTTCGCAGTCCTGAATATTGCGATGCTTTTCGCGCTGTTCTCTATAAGCTGCAAATCGCTATCCGAAAATCCCGTTGAGCCGAGAACGACGGGCACTCCGTTTTTGACCGCCCAGTCAAGCTCGCCCTTCAAAACGGCGGGGGATGAAAAGTCGATTATTACGTCGACCTTTTCTTTTACCTCGTTAAAGGACGGATATACGGGAATACTCACGTTTTCGGGCGCGTGCAAATCCACGCCGCACACCGCCCGCGCGTTTCCGTCGCGTAAAAGTCCGTAAAGTGCGGCGCCCATTTTGCCGCCTATTCCGCAAATCAAAACATTAATCATTTTATTACCTTTTTCAATTCCTTTAAAAGCACTTCCTTGTGCTCTCGTTCAAGCTCGGTAAGAGGGGGGCGGGGAACGCCCGCGTCAAAGCCGAGCATATTGCACGCAGCCTTTACTGGTATGGGATTAACCTCTATAAAGCAGGCGTCGATAAGCGGCAGAAGCTTATCCTGAAGTTCGTTGGCTTTTTTGAAATCGCCGCTTTTTACGCAGTCGTAAACAAGCTTAACCTGCTTGGGTGCGACGTTGGACGCCACCGAGATAACGCCCGCGCCGCCTATCGCAAGTATGGGCAGATTGAGTGCGTCCTCGCCCGAAAACAGGTCGCACTTGCCGCGTATGCGCCTCATGGTTTCGCAGACCTGAGCCATATTCCCGCTCGCTTCCTTTATGCCTGCAAGGTTGGGTAAATCGGCAAGCCTTTCCGCAGTCTGCGGGGTGATATTCACGCCTGTGCGCGAAGGGACGTTATATGCGATTACGGGCAGATGTACCGCGGCACAAATGCTCTTGTAATACTCGAATATACCGGTCTGCGTACACTTGTTGTAATACGGCGTGACCGCAAGTATTCCGTCCGCGCCCAGTTTCTCCGCGCGTATTGCCGCGGCAACCGCCTTTTGCGTATCGTTGCTGCCCGCGCCCACTATTATCTTTATTCTGCCCGCGACTTTTTTAACCGCAAAACGGATAGTATCCTCTTTTTCGCTCTCGGTCATTGTGGCGGGCTCGCCCGTGGTGCCGAGAATAACCAGCGCGTCTGCGCCGCCCTCTATCTGGTAGTCGATTAATTTTTCGAACGCGTCGAAGTTGACGCCGCCGTCGAACGGCGTAATCATTGCGGTTATTACCCCGCTGAAAATTCCTTTCATTGCAAATATCCTTTTGCCGCCAAAAGCTCGGCAAGCAGGACAGCGCCGCCCGCCGCGCCGCGAAGCGTGTTGTGCGACAGTCCTATAAATTTATAGTCGAATACGGCGTCCTCTCTCAGCCTTCCTACGGTGACGGCCATACCGTTCTCGCACCCTCTGTCAAGCGCGGGCTGAGGGCGGTTTTCCTCGCTTAAATAATGAATGAATTTCTTTGGCGCGGAGGGGAGTGCAAGCCTTTGCGGTTCGCCCGAAAAGCTTTCCCATGCCCCGATAATCTCTTCCTTGGTCGGCTTTCGTTCAAAAGAAACGAAGCACGCCGCCGTATGTCCGTCTGAAACGGGGACTCTCAGGCACTGCGCGGTAATTGCGGGGCTGTCGGCGTTTATTATTTTACCGTTTTCCACTCTGCCCCAAATTTTAAGCGGTTCGGTTTCGCTTTTTTCCTCTTCGCCGCCGATAAACGGAATTACGTTGTCAATAATTTCGGGCATGGTTTCAAAAGTCTTGCCCGCGCCCGAAATCGCCTGATAGGTAGTTACCGCCACGCTCTTTATCCCGAATTTTTTCAAGGGGTGAAGAAGGGGGACGTACGATTGAAGCGAGCAGTTGCTTTTTACGGCTATAAAGCCGCGCTTCGTCCCGAGCCGAGCTCTCTGATATTTAATAACCTCGGTATGCTCGGGGTTTATTTCGGGAATAATCATAGGCACGTCGGGCGTTGAGCGGTGCGCCGAATTGTTGGAAATTACGGGACATTCGCATTTGGCGTACGCTTCTTCGAGCACGCGTATTTCGTCCTTTTTCATGTTGACGGCGCAAAAGCAGAAGTCGACCGAGGCGGCAATGCTCTTCATATCAGCCGTCGCGTCGAGAACGGTCATATCCGCGAAGTTTTGCGGTATTGGAGTTGAAAAATTCCATCTTTTCACCGCGTCGCGGTACTTTTTGCCTGCGGACGAAGCCGAGGCGGCGAGGTGCGTCACGTTAAACAGCGGGTGATTTTCGAGCAAAAGCAGAAAACGCTGACCCACCATTCCCGTCGCGCCGATAATCGCTACGTTTAATTTCTTCATAGTATTTACATTTTATCATATGCGCGCTTTTCAAGTAAAGCATTTTTTATAATTTGTTGACTTATCCCCTTTCAGGGTGTATAATCTTTATATTATATAAACGGACAAGGAGGGGGGTTATGCATCCCAAGCCTATATTTCATATTTTCGGACAGGGTATCTATCTTTACGGCATCTGCTTTGCGATAGGCGTTCTTGCTTGCTTTGCTTTTCTTATATTTACTATGTGGTATAAGAGGTTTAACGAAACTTCGTCTAACGCAATCATTTTCATAGGTATTTTCGCAACCGCGTTCGGCGCGTTGTCCGGCATGATTTTTCAGGGAATTTACGACGTTATCGACGGAAAGGAATTCAGCCTGAACGGCATGACCTTTATCGGCGGACTTATCGGCGGCGTAGGCAGCTTCCTCGGAATATGGAATTTGTATACGTACGTTATTCGTCCCCGCACGAAGATTAAGGCGCTTAACGCCGAGATGAACGCTGGGCTTTGCGACGCGCTGCCCTTCATACCTATCGGTATAGTAATAGCGCACGCATTCGGCAGGTTCGGCTGCTTCTGGGCGGGCTGCTGCTACGGAAAGCCCGCGGAATGGGGGCTGCCCTGCGCGGCGGGCTCTACGCAGAACGTAATTCCCACGCAGCTTTTCGAAATGGCGTTTTTGTTCGTTTTGGCGGCGGTAATGGCGGTGCTGTATTTCAAATTTAAGTTAAATTACAACTTTGCCGTATACGCGATTGCGTACGGAATTTTCCGTTTTATTATCGAGTATTTCCGCGACGACTACCGCGGCGAATTTATCGGCTCGGTAACGCCCTCGCAGTTCTGGGGTATAGTAATGGTTATTTTGGGCATAGGCTTCATATTCGCCCAGTATTACTATTTTTCCAAGCTTATGAAGCACCCCGAAAACACGCCCCGCGAAAAGAAAGCGGAGGTTAAAAAAGAAGCCGAAGCCGAAGAATAAACCCAAGCCCCCTCTAAGGGGGCTTTTATTATGCGTTTCGGGTATGCGTGATATTATAAATTGTCATTTTACTTTGAACGCGATTAATGGTAGAATGGGACAAACGCAAGGAGGAAAATTATGAACATCTGGCACGAAATAGACGCCCGCAGGATAACGGAAAACAAATTCGAATCTCTTATAGAAATACCCAAGGGCTGCAAAGCCAAGTACGAGCTGGACAAGGAAACGGGACTGCTGCGGCTTGACAGAGTACTTTATACGTCCACGGTCTATCCCGCGAATTACGGATTTATACCGCGCACGCTTGCCGACGACGGCGACCCGCTGGACGTACTCGTTCTATGCAACTAAACGATATATCCCATGACCTTGGTCACCTGTATGCCGATAGGCGTAATAAAAATGATTGACGGGGGCGAGCTTGACGAGAAGATTATTGCCGTTCCCATAGACGACCCGAATTACAAGCACTATTACGACATTAAGGAATTGCCGCCGCACGTGTTCGACGAAATGATGCACTTTTTCGAGGTATATAAAAACTTAGAGCACAAGACTACGACGGTCAAGGAAATCTGCCATAAGTACGAGGCGATTGAAATTATCCGCAAATGCCTGCAAAACTATAACGAAAAATACTGTAAATAAAAAGCCGCCGCGGTCAGTTGACCGCGGCGGTTATCGTTTTTATAAGCAGGCGGGAGGCATTCGTGTGCGGGTGATGGGGGTCCGTTATCATACAGATATGCCTTTCTGGCAGCGCGACGTCAAGCGGTATTCTGAAAACCTCTCCGCGCCCGATTGCGTCCTCCGCCATAGGCTGCGGCACGAAGCCCAACCCGAGGTTGTGGCTTATCATGGGCACGAGAAGGTCCGCGCCGTCCGCCTCTATATCGGGGGTGACGGCAATTCCGTTTTCGGCGAAAAAATCGTCGAGGAATTGCCTTAATTGCATGCTATGGCGCAGGCTGACGAAGGGATAATTTTTTATATCGGACAAACCGAACGGCGCGTTTTGCAGGTGCGCAAGCCCCTTGCCCGCAATCAGAATGTCGCCGAACGACTTTATTTTTACCGTATTCAGCGGCTTTGACGGACTGCACGGCGTGGACACGAAAGCCAAATCCACTATTCCTTTTTTGAGCTTTTCTATGGTGCCGTTGCTCGAACCCGTGTTTATTTTGAATTTAATTCCGGGGTGCTTCGTGCGAAATTCGTCGAGAAAGTTAAACAGAAAGCCGTACAGCGCGGTGACCGTCGCGCCGATGTAAATAGTGCCGTTTTCCGTGCTGACCGCCCTGCTGACCTCGTTTTCGCCCTTTATAAGCTGGGTGTGGGCTATATTCACGTAGTCGAACAGCGTCCGCCCCTCGTGCGTGAATTCCACGCCGCTCTTCGTTCTGACGAACAGGCGACAGCCCAGCTCCGACTCTAAATTCTGTATTGCGCGCGTTACGGCGGGCTGGCTCGAATACAGCTCGACCGCGGCGCGCGTTATGTTTTTGTGCTTCCCTACGTAATAGAAAATTTTGTAGTATTCATAATTCATTTGTCGTATCCTGCCCGTATTATGTGTTTTTGTTATGATTGTTATATAATATTATTATTTTACATTATATCAGTTGTGGGGTATAATGTAAACAAAAATGAAAGAAATTATAAAAAAAAGAAAAATTTTCACTTTTTTGGAGGGACTCAGATGAATTACAGAGAAGCATCGCTTAAAAAGCACGCGGAGTGGAAAGGCAAAATAGAGACGGTGGCGCGAGTCCCCGTTGACAGCAGGGAGGCGCTTTCGCTTGCCTATACGCCGGGCGTTGCCGAGCCGTGCATGGCAATTCACGGCGACGTGGAAAAATCGTTCGAGCTGACGAGACGGTGGAATACCGTTCCCGTAATAACGGACGGCACGGCGGTTCTCGGACTGGGCGACATAGGCCCCGAGGCGGGCATGCCCGTAATGGAGGGCAAGTGCGCGCTGTTCAAGGCGTTCGGCGGGGTGGACGCGTACCCGATATGTTTAAGTACCAAGGATACCGAAGAGATTATAAAAACTATTAAGATAATGGCTGGCTCGTTCGGCGGAATAAACCTCGAGGATATTTCCGCGCCGCGCTGCTTCGAAATCGAAACGCGGCTTAAAGAGGAGCTGGATATTCCCGTATTCCACGACGACCAGCACGGCACGGCTATCGTTTCGGCGGCTGCGCTTATAAACGCGGTCAGGCTTGCGGGCAAAAAGCTTGAAGAAGTCAAGGTCGTTATTAACGGCGCGGGCGCAGCGGGAATAGCCATAGGCAAATTCCTTTTGAAGCTGGGCGTAAAGGACGTAACGCTGTGCGACCTGAAAGGCATAGTGTGCGAGGGCAACGACTGGCTCAATTCCGCTCAGAAGGAGGTTGCCAAGATAACCAACCTTTCGAAAAAGCAGGGCAAGCTTGCCGACTCCATGAGGGGCGCGGACGTATTTATAGGCGTTTCGGGACCCCATTGCGTGACTAAGGAAATGGTTGCGTCGATGGCGGAAAAATCAATTCTGTTCCCCTGCGCGAACCCCGTACCCGAAATCGAGCCCGAGGACGCAAAGGCTGCGGGCGCGTTTATCGTCGGAACGGGCTCGTCCGAGCATCCCAACCAGATAAACAACGTGCTTGTATTCCCCGGACTTTTCCGCGGCGCGCTCGACGTCCGCGCTACTACGGTAAACGACGAAATGATGATTGCCGCCGCAAAGGGCATTGCGGACTGCGTTTCGGACAGACAGCTTGCAACCGACTACATTCTGCCCTACGCGTACGACAAGAACGCGCACCGCTCGGTTGCAAAGGCGGTTGCCGAGGCTGCGGTAGCTTCGGGCGTGGCAAAGCTGAAATAAAAATTTTATCATATTCCCCCTATGATAAAGAGGTAATGCGCTGCAAGCGCATTACCCTAACAATGCTTAATTGGTGAAATAATGAAAAAAGCAACGCTTATTTTATTGACGGTTATGATTGCCGCGCTTACCGCGGCGATTGCGCTCGTTGCCTGCGGCAAGGAGCAAACCTCGTGGAAGCTCGGCTCGGTCCGCGCATATTTTTCGGATAACGGCAGATACGGCTACGTGCTGAATTTAGAGGGCGAGGGCGAAATTCCCGACTATTCAAGCGAGAAGGACGCGCCCTGGTACTACCGCTCGGGCAGAATTACCGATATAAAGCTTTCGGAAGGAATAACAAAAATAGGAGCCAACGCGTTTAAGGACTGTAAGGCAAAGTCGGTCGTAATTCCGCGCTCGGCTGCGTCGATAGGCGAAAACGGCTTCCACGCCGATACGCTTATCTGCGCTTACGGCGAAGTTGCCGCGCCGCAGACTGTCAAGGTATATCTCTATTCTGAAACGCCTGCAGAGGGATTTTGGCACTTCAAGGGCGATACGGCAAGCCTTTGGACGACTACCAGAGTGCTGTTCATAGGCAACAGCTTTACGTATTACAGCGACGTGCCTAAGCTGTTCGAAGAAATTGCGACGGCTGCGGGCGACGGCGTGATAGTGGATTCGGTCACGCAGGGCTCGTGGACGCTGACGAAATTTGCCGACCCCAACGACGAGCACGGCAAGAGGGTAGAGGAAAAGCTTACTTCGACCGACGGTTACGACGCGGTTGTTTTGCAGGAGCAGAGCACCCGCCCTCTGACTAATTACAGCGCGTTTTTATCGGCGGCCAAGACGCTGCAAAGCAGAATAAAGGCGACTCAGAAAAACTGCCGCGTCTACCTGTATTCGACCTGGGGCTATAAGGAAGAGGCTGAGGCGAGGAAGATAACCATTCCCGAAATGGAGGCACAGCTTCGCACCGCGTATGAAAACGCGGCTTCGTCTATGGGCGTAAGCGTCTGCTACGTCGGCAAGGCGTTCAGCTCGGTCTATACCGAAAATAAAGAAATCAATTTGTACCACGAGGACGAAAAGCACCCCTCGTACGCGGGCGCGTTCCTTTCCGCCTGCGTCCACGTTGCGACAATCCTCGATACCGACCCCCGCATATCGCCGTATATCGGCGGGCTTGACGCGGCGACGGCAAACGTACTTAAAACGGCTGCTTATAACGCGGCACATTAATAAAATCTTTTCAGGAGGAAGATAATGAAAAAACACTTAATTGCGGCATTGCTTGCGATGGTTATGTGTTTGGCGGCGCTTTCGGGCTGTACCCTCGTAAGGGGCTTCGAAAAGGACGTTCAGGTCGTACTCAACGTAAACGGCGAGTATCAGGGCTGCTATACGGTAAACATTTTCAACAATGCAATCGTTCCCGTTCCCGAGGCGCCGAAGGGCTTGAAGTTCTACGGCTGGACCGCGGAAGAAAACTGGGAAGAGCTCGGCGCGGACAGCGTGCCCGTTACGGCGAACAAGGGACTCGTGCGCTACGACGACGTTAAGGACTGGGTAAAGGGCGACGAGCTGAGCGTAACGCTCTATCCCGTATTCGGCGAAATTATCCGTCACGACGTTGCAATCGCCTGGTACGACAAAGACAAGACGTCGGGGCTCAATTCGACGGTGATGGAGGGCTTCAAAACCGAGTTAAACGCATTCCTCGTGGAAAGCGGCTATAATCCCGAGGATATGGATATCGTAATCCGTCCCTATGCGGGCAACGTAGGCCCTACCTGCGACGCGATAAAGTCCGACGGCGATATAGATATTATGATTGGATGGTCAGTTTACGCAAACCTCAGCGGCACGGGCGGCATGATGCCCGACGAAGTCCTTGAAAACCACGGAAACATACTCATTAACCCCGACTTCAAGGCGCGCTACACCGCAAAGCTTTACGAAAGCGAAACCGTCAACGCGGTTTACGGCTGGATACTCGATACTTACGCGGGCGAGGGCGGAGCCACGCTCGACTATAAGTACGAAGGCACCACTCCCGAACCCGAGCCCGAACCCGAGCCTGAGCCCGAGCCCGACGACCAGAGCGGTATTAAGTACACTATAGGCTCCGAGGACGTCATTTCCTTAAAAATCGGCTGCTACGGTCTTTTTAAAACTTCGGGGTTCAGCAATGAAATAAAGGCCAACTTCGAAGAGGGCTTAAAGGCTGCGCTTAAAGAATGCGGCGCGTCCGACGAACAGCTTGCGGGCGTTGAGGTCAAATTCTACTGCCTTAAAGAAACGGGCGGTTCGGATAGCGAAACGGACGTATCCGCGCTCGATAAGGCTATCGAGGCTGACGGCGGCGTAAATATTCTTTTGGGCGGCAGAGCGCTTGCCAAAGACAAGGCGCCCTATCTCAACCCTTTGATTAAGGAATCGTCGGGCGATATGGCGATAGGTACCAGCGATAACAGAAAGGTAATAAGGTTCACGAACGACGGACTTGCGCTTGCCGTTTACAACTGGATACTTTCGTCCGAGGGACTGGCATTGCTTGCCACGCCTGCGGCATAAGGAGGAAGAGATATGTATTTGAAAAGTAAATTAATGAAATCGGCAAGTATTTGCCTGTACGTTTTCACTGCTCTCTGGTTCGTGCTTGCGGCAAGCTTCTTCGCGCTGTCCAACAACTGGTACTGGGCGTTCCTCATATTCGCGCTTGCGGGGCTTTACGACGGTTTCGTAATAACCTCCGTCCGTCAGAAAATGACGGGTGTAAAGCTTACGAAGCAGGAAAATATCAAGTATATAATTTGCTGGGCAATAAGCATAGTCTGCCTGCCCGCATTCATACTTCTCGGCATAGCGTATTTCCGCAAAACCGAGGACGCTCTCGTCGTCCGTAGCGATACGGAGAAGTCGGACGGGGCGCAGCCCGAAGCGCCCAAGCCCAAAACGCCGTTCTATAAAGCGAAAAGCTTTATAACCGCTTGCGTTGCGTTCGCTTTGATTTTTATTTCTAGCTTTACGGCAATGTGCTTCGAAACCTCGGGCTTTTCCGTCGACGTTTCCGACTTTACGCTGACGCGCGAAATGACCCTTGCGTATAACGAGGGCAAAATTCACGGCAAGCAGTATGCGATACCCCTCACCGTCACCGACGACGGCAAGGAGCACGAAACCTCTTATTCGGTAACTATGTATAAGCCCGATTCGGCGACCGAGGAAAATCCCGCGCCCGTCGTGTTCGTGCTTCCCGGCTTCACCCGCACTAAGGCGACTATGTCGCAGTACTGTATCGAGCTGGCGAGAAGGGGCGCGGTGGTGTTCTGTTCCGACCCCGGCGGTCAGGGCGGCACGACCGAAAATTCTTCAACTGGCGCGCACGGT
>ERZ779626.1004-NODE-1004-length-13893-cov-8.389074_pt1 | contig 13893 bp, 13 predicted proteins | sample MGYA00514209_ERZ779626 | MGnify/ENA primary metagenome ERZ779626 (study PRJEB29562, sample SAMEA4376713) | mouse gut metagenome | isolation source: Cecum | study: EMG produced TPA metagenomics assembly of the A DSS colitis mouse model was used to assess the...
CACTCGTTTCATTTTTGGCTGCTCCATATACAATGCCTCTAACTTAATGACATTGGTCCAGTGAGAGCCGCCATTACTTTTTACCTCCTTTTGCCGCTTTTGCCTCCGCCTTGGCCTTGTTCCGCTTCCACATGGGGCAGAAGGGCTTTTTCTCGCCCTGGCGGACATAGACCATGTCCACGATGGGGGCGGGCACGTCGATCTCGTCCGGGCCCAGCTCGCCCACCTCCACCAGCTCCTCCACCTCCACGATCACGGTGTCGGCGGCGAAGGCCATGTAGCTGTTGGTGGCCCGGCTGGTGAGGCGAAACTGGAGGTTGCCCGCCTTGTCCGCGCGGGTGGCCTTAATCAGCGCCACGTCGGCGTGGAGGGGCAGCTCCAGCAGGTATTCCTTCCCATCAATAATCAGCCGCTGCTTGCCGCGCTCCACGTCGGTGCCGATGCCGGTGGGGGTGAGCACGCCGCCCAGGCCCGCGCCGCCGCAGCGGATGCGCTCGGCAAAGGTGCCCTGGGGCACGAACTCCACCTCCAGCTCCCCGGCGAACATCTGCTGGCCCGCCACCGGGTTCAATCCGATGTGGGTGGTGATGAGCTTATTCACCCGGTGCTCGTTGATGAGCCGCCCCACGCCCTGGTCGGGCATGCCGCCGGACACCGCGATGGCTTCGATATCCTTCACGCCTTTTTCCAGCAGGCCGGTGATGATCTCCTCGGCGGACAGCTCGCCGTGCCAGTCGCCGAACATGATAGTTTGGCCGTCCTGGAACTTTTCAAGGGCGGCTTCCATGGTCGCTACTTTTTCTTTCAATTTGGTTTCCACCTTTCCCTCAGCTTTTTGAGATGAAGGGCCTCACTTGCCCTCGAACACGGCCTTGCGCTTCTCTATAAAGGCCTTGCAGCCCTCCTGGAAGTCCATGGAGGCGGCGCACTCCCGCTGGGTGGGCACCTCCGTCTCGTCCAGCCACTGCTTGTAGTCGGCGTAGCAGGCGTCGTACAGCTGCTTCTTGATGTTTTTGTAGGAGACAAGGGGCCCGGCGGCCAGCTTGCGGGCGAATTTCATGGTTGCCTCGTCCAGCTCCTCCACGGTGGTCACCTTGTAGGCCAGGCCCCAGTCCTTGGCCTCCTGAGCGCCGACGGGACGGCCGGTGGCGGCAAGCTCCATGGTGCGGGAGGCGCCGATGGCTTTGGCCAGCAGATAGGTGGCCCCGGTGTCGGGCACCAGCCCCAGGTTGACGAAGGCCAGGATAAACTTGGCGTTGTCGGCGCAGATCATGAAGTCGCCGCCCAGGGCCAGGCTGACGCCCGCCCCCGCCGCCGCGCCGCACACGGAGGTGACCACCATTTTGCTCATGCGCTTGAGGCCGTCGGCCACCGCGCCCACCTTGCTGATGAGCCCGTCCATGTTCACCTCGCCGCCGGCCTGGATCAGCTGGTAGAAGTAGCCGATGTCGCCTCCGGCGGAGAATGCCTTCTGGCTGCCCTTGATGACCAGCACCTTCACGCTGGGGTCCTTCTCCGCCGCGTCCACCACGTACATCAGCTCGTCCGCCATCTGCTCGTCGATGGCGTTCAGGTTCTTCAGATAGTTCATCGTGACCACCGCTATGCCATCCTCAACGGTGTAAATCAGCTTTTGCAGTTCCATTGCGTTCGACTCCTTTTCATTTTATTCCTGCGGGGCGGGGGCTTGGCCAAGGGCCGCCGGAAGCGGCATAGGGCTCGCGCTCTTTTTCCACAGCTCCATGGGCCCGGTCCCGCCCCATTTCATTCAGAATATATGCCGCAGCGCGTACGCTCTTTCGGATTTCTTCTCTACCCGTGACCGCTCCCATGACGTATCCGCGAAACCAGCTTGACACCCCCAACTATGGAGGAGGCCATTGACAAGCTGTGGGCGAACCGGGCCTACGACGAACGCTCCAAGAACCTCTACCGTAAAACCGTCTCGTACCTCCACCATCTGTTTGAAGCCCTGAACAGGCAGGATGTGTTTTCCAGCGCCCGGGGACGGTGCCACCTCAACCGGGAAGCGGTTGACTGCGATTATTTCCGTTACCTCAGCGGAGACTATGTGCACTTCACCGGGGAGTATCTTTCCAACTATTCCTGGGCGGAGGAGACCACCGCATGGCTTGCCTGGCAGCAGGCAAAAAGGGCCGGGCCGGCCCGGCCCCGCCTCAAGCGCCGGGCCGGGAAAGCCGTATCGGCGGATAGAGCGCGGTCCTTGGCCGGGACCGTTCCAAACAGCATAAAGATGGATAAGACAAACTGATGGAACCTCTGAACAAAGCGCCGCGGACGCATTTGTTCAGAGGTTCCATATGTCAGGTCCCAGCAGCTGGCGGCAGTTTGCCTGGGCTGTCCGGACTTGTTCGCCGCTTTATCTCTGTGCGAAAATAGGAGATACCCAGGCGGTATCGCCGTTTTTCAGCCAGACCCGCAGCCGGTATTGGCAGCCCGGCTCCATGTCCACCTGCTTTTCAAACTCCATCGTGTAGGCGGACTCCGGCACGGCCTGACGCAGCCGGGTTTTATAGGCGTTGTGCCAATAGAGGTCGTCCCGGTAGTGCTCCACCGGCCCAAAGGCCTTTTGAGCCAGCTCCACGCTCTCCTCGTACTGGGCCAGGATGCGGGAGGTCTCCATCAGCTGGGCAATGGTGAAGCGGTGCGTATGGCCGTCAACGGTCAGCTGAACGCAGTCCTCCCGTTTCCCCTCGACTTCAAAGACAAAGCCTTCCTTGACCACAGTGCTGGGACCCATCCAATGTCCCGTGGTGGTGGACATGTAGGTAGTCATGTGGAAGCGGCAGCCCTGGTCCGTCACGTCGTAAAGCCTCTGCCCAAAGCTGTTCCAGGCCCGCTCCACGCTCACCAGCCGGGGGGCCTCCAGAGAGCCGTCCCACTCCCGCACCAGCATGTCCGGGTAGGTGCGGGGGTTGGGCCCCCAGCCAAATTCCACGGCGAACTTTACCCGCAGGGTCTCGCCCGCGGCGGCGGGCCTGCGCTCCCAGGTCCCGGAGTGGACCGCCATCTCATCCAGAATGTTGTCCTTCAAAATCTCCACCCGGTCGATGGCGTCGGCGGCCTTTACGGAAAAGCGCAGCTGATGCCTGCCCGCCGGGACGGCCGACCCCATAGGGTATCCGCCGATGGTGAAGTCGATGTCCATCCGGCTGCGGCTGACGCCGTATACTCTCCGGGCCCGCATACCCTCCCAGATCGCCTGCTTGGTGCAGTCCTCGGCCAGCACGCACATGCTCCCGTGGTCGTACACCGCCGGAACGCTGTGGTTGTCCCCCGAGGCGATGCACCCCACGTGAAGGCCCAGCTCCAATCCCCGCTCGTAGCAGGTCTCGCCGGTCCGGGGACCCATGTGGAGGTGGCGCTCCATCTCTATGGGGCCGGTGTCGTTCTCGCTGCACCCATGGCTGGAGAAGATCTCGGCAAAGGGGGAGAACTCCTCATCGTGGGTGCTCCAGTTCTTGCCGCGGCTCCTCAGCTGGTAGGCCACATGGTGGGGGATGGCGATGGCTTCCACCCCCTGACAAGCCTGCCGCAGCTCCTCGTAGCGCATGGGGTGCTCCATGGCGGCGTCGTTGTCCAGAAAGAACACGTTGTGGTCCCCGTCCAGGCCGCTGCCCTGCCACTCATAGCCCATGAACATGGGGTAGCCCTCCGCGTTGACTTGGCGGGTCTTTTCCCGGACCAGCTCCCAGTCCGCCGCAATCTCTTCGGCGGAGCACAGGTCCTCCAGGGCCGCCCCCGTTTCCGTGCGGGTCATCTGGAAGGGGTAGTAGGCGATGGGCCAGAAGTCCAGGACCTGCCGGGCGTGCTCCACCCAGCGGTCCAGCTCGCCCATCTGGTTGTGGTGAATGTTGCTGTGCAGGTCTGTCCACAGTTTTTTCATAGGCGCTTTGTCACTCCTCGTCTTTCATAAACTGTTGGGTGGCGCTGCGCTGCTTGGCGTCGCCCTTTTTCAGCAGGATGACCAGCACCACCGTGAGGATGATGAAGGCCAGGCAGATGGGCCGCGTCAGGAAGATGGACCAGGAGCCGCCCGACATGACCAGGGAGTTGCGCAGGTTGGATTCCGCCGTGGGGCCCAGCACCATGCCCAGCACGATGGGCACCGGGGGAAAGTCCATTTTCTGCATCACATAGGCGACGGCGCCGAACAGGAGCATCACGTACACGTCCATCTCCGAGCGGGCGATGGCGAACGCGCCGGTGCAGCAGATCACCACCAGGGCGGCGGTGAGCAGGTCCTGGGGGATGTGGGTGATTTTGACAAACAGCTTGAGCAGGTACTTCCCCTGGACAAACATGAGGACCTGGGCGATGACGCAGCCGATGAGCACCGCGTACACCACGGGGCCGGAGGTGGAGAACAGCTTCGGCCCCACCACCAGCCCGTGCATGGTGAACGCGCCCAGCAGGGTGGCCGAGACCACGTCGCCGGGGATGCCCAGGGTCAGCAGAGGGATGAGGGTGGCCGCCGTCGCGCCATTGTTGGCCGACTCCGGGGCGGCCACGCCCTTGATCTCGCCCTGGCCGAACTTGTCGCCCGGCTTGGCGCACCGCTTAGCCTCGTTATAGGCCAGGAAGGAGGCGATGGCGCCGCCGGTGCCGGGAATTGCGCCGATGAACGCGCCGATGAAGGAGGATTTCAGCATGGTGGGCAGGGTCTTTTTCACGTCGCCCGGGGTGATGTGATCGTCCTTGGCGACATCGCCCAGCTCGGAGGTCTGCACCGTCTCGGTCTGGTTGATGCGCCCGATCATCTGGGCAATGGCGTACACACCCAGCAGCACCGCCAGCATTTTTACCCCGTTGTACAGCCGGAAGTTGCCGAAGGTGAACCGGGACAGTCCGCTGACGCTGTCGATGCCCACCGTGGCCAGCAGGATGCCCAGCCCGCCGCTGATAAGGCCTTTGAGCAGGCTCTTTCCGCTGACGGAGGCGATGACGGACAGGCCAAAGATGGCCAGCGAGAAGTATTCCGGCGCGCCGAAGGTGATGGCCACCTTGCTGATCTGGGGAGCGAAGAACAGCAGGCACAGCGCGCTGATCAGCCCGCCCACGGTGGAGGCCGTCAGGGCCATGTCCAGCGCCCGCCGGGGCTGCCCGCCCTGGCACATGGGGTAGCCGTCGATGAGGGTGGCGGCCGCCGCGTTGGTGCCGGGGGTGTTGATGAGGATGGCGCTGATGGAGCCGCCGAAGTTAGAACCGAAAAAGATGGCGGCCAGCATCAGCAGGGCGGGCACCGTGCCCATCTGGAAGGTGAAGGGCAGCAGCACGGTGATGGCCAGGTTGCCGTTCAGCCCGGGGATTGCCCCGAAGATGATGCCGATGAACAGCCCGATGTTGACGAAAATGAAATTCTCAATGGTGAAAAGATTTCCCAGCGCGGCGATGATGGTCTCTCCCATAACATGATCCCTCCCCTTCGCTCAAGGCATCTGGATATGCAGCACCTGGGAAAACAGCAGGTACAGCGCCGCCACCAGCGCCAGCACAACCGCATAGAACAGCTTTCGCCTGGAGCGCAGGAACACCAGGGTAACCACGCCCAGAAACGCCGTGGACAGCAGGAAGCTCTTTGTGAACAAAATGGCGTATACCAGCAGGACGGCCATATAGGCCAGGGCCTTGGCCTCTTTTTTCACATCCAGCTCCTTGACCACGTCCTTTTTCAGCAGCAGGCTCTGGATCAGCAGGGCCGCGCCGCACACAATCCACAGCGCCGCCACGGCGCAGGGCACCGTCCGGGAGGTAATCCCATAGGTGACGGCGTAATCCTCACCGATCTGCTGGGGAATGAGAATCAGGCAGATAACCCCCAGGGCGATGCTCGCCACGCCGGCCGCCGCATTGGAGCGGTAACGGATCTTCATGACATCATTCCTTTCTCGCTGCCCTGGGGCAGCCTCACTTGTGATGGGAAGGCCTCAGCGCCGGACAAGCCATAGCTGAGGCCTTCCCCGCCGCCGGACAGACCCCGGCGGCGGGACCTGTTCTTACTTACTTGGCGTAATAGGTTTCATAGGCGCTCTGGCACATGGAGGCGGTGTCCGCGATGATCTGGCGGATCGTCTCGCCGTCGGCCAGGTCAGGCACATAGCTGGCGTTGGCGGCCAGCTCCTTGAACTCCTCGGTCTCGCTGTAATCCAGAATGGCCTGATAGATGGCGGCTACGTCGTCAGGGTTGGCGTCCTTTCGGGTCATCAGGAAGTTGCAGGTCTGGAACACGATGTCATAGCCCAGGGACTTGGCGGTGGGCACCTCGAACCCATCGTAGCGGGTGAACGGCTCGTCGGAAAACACCAGCACCGGGACCAGGGCGCCCTCTTCCACATACTGCGCGCCCACCGTGGAGGTAGCTATCGCGCACGCCACATTGCCGCCCGCCAGAGACAGCAGGCTCTTGGCGCCGCCGTCGGTGGTGACCGCCTCAGCGTCGATGCCGGCCTGGCCGAACAGCATGGTCAGCAGCATGTGGCTGGCGTCGCCGGGGGCCTGGGAAGCGAAGAGCAGCCGGTTGCTCTTGGCGTACTCCTGGAGGTCCTCCCAGCTGCTCAGGCCGCTGTTGCCGGGGGCGACGAACAGAATCTGGTTGTCGGAAACCAGGTTGCACACGAATTGGTAGTCCTCCAGCTTCATGGTCACATCCGGATTGAACAGGGGCGCCAGGGTGAACATGGCGATGCCGCCCACCATCAGCTCGGTGGCGTCCGGCGCGGTCCCGTCCAGATCGGCGGCGGCCACGGCTCCGTTGGCGCCGGTGAGGTTGTTCACCACGGCGCTCTTGCCATAGGTTTTCTGCAGGCCCTGGGCGATGATGCGAGCGATGGTGTCGGCGGAGCCTCCGGCGGCGAAGGGTACGCGCATGTTAAAGTCTTTGCTGGGCTTGAAGGCGTCCGCGGTAACGTTCTCAGGCGCTTTGCTTTCTGCGGGGGGCTGGCTCTCAGCGGCGGCCTTGCTCTCTTGGGGGGGAGGGCTGTTGGTTTCCCCGGGGCCGCAGGCGGTCAGGGAAAAGGCCATCGCGGCGGACAGCAGCAGCGCGAGCATCTTTTTTTTCATTTTGATCCACCTCTTAAAAAATTTTGATCGTTCAAGGGGGCCTGCCAGCTGTTTTCCTCCAGCAGGATCTCCCCATGGAACACGAATTGCTCCGCCGCCGGCCTGTCATAGCCCAGCAGATGGCGGAATATGGCCTCTCCGGACCGGTAGCCCTGGGCGAAGGGGGACTCGCCAATGGCAAAATCCAGCTTCCCCAGCCGGATCAGCGGCCCGGTCTTTCGCCAGTGCCCGAAGCAGAAACGGATGCCGTCAAACTGTCCGTAGGTCTCCAGCGCCTCCAGGCAGGGTTCCGGCTCTGCGGTATTGATATAGAGCGCATTGGCCTGGGGGCAGGCCACGAGGGCTTCCAGCGTCGTTTGGTAGATCTGCTCCCGGTCCTGGGCAGTCTCCTTGACGGCGCAGATCCGGTAGCGCCCCCGCCACTCCCCCAGGTAGGACAAAAAGCCGTCGATCCGGTCCCGGTGGCTGCTGATCTGCATGGAGCCGGTGCAGACAAGGATCTCCAACGGCTCGCTGCGAAAGAATTTGGTCAGCACATTGGCCATGAGGCGGCCGTCCTGATAGTGGTCCTGGCCCACAAAGCACAGCTTTTTGGCGGCGGGCACGTCGGCGGTGCACAGCACCACGGGGACGCCCCGCTGGGCGAAGCCGTCCAGGGCCTGATGGACGGCGGGGGTGTCCATGGGGTAGATTATGAGGCCGTCCAGGTCCTCCTGCGCCAGGGAGCGCAGAATTTCCAGCTGCTCTTCCACGGTCCACTGAACGATGTCCCGGTACTGGAATACGATATTGTAATCCCGTATCTCCGCCTCGATGGTGCGCAGGCCCTCATAAATCTGGGCCGCAAAGCTGTTCATGTCCTGTGCGCGGACCACCACGGCCACCGTCCGGGCACGGCGCTGCATGGCCATGGCCTTGCCCACGATGTTTTGAGCGTAATCATTTTTCCGGCAGATTTCCAGCACCAGGGCCTCGGTCTCCTTGGACACCCGGCCGCGTTTGTGGAGCACCCGGTCCACCGTGCCGATGGACACCCCGGCCTGGGCCGCGATCTGCTTGATGGTGAGCTTTGCCATCTACATTCCTCCCTGTTCTGCCTGGGGCGCGGGCCGCCTCCACGGGTCCTGTACATGCCGCACCCGTTCCGACGCGGTGAACGTGTCGGGATTCCACTCGGGATGGGCGGGTCCCAGGCGGGACAGCAGCCGATAACGCTCCAGGCAGTCTTGATAGTCCGCCCGGCGGTCCGGCCCGGCGGGGGAGCGGTTCAGCCTGTCCCCCAGCTGTGCGCACAGCCCGGGGTACTCTCCCGCCAAATTGCGCTCCTCACCGGGGTCCCGCTCTGTGTCGAACAGCAGGACGTGCTCCTGTCCGCCGCTGTACCGGATGAACTTTTTGCCGTCCCGGTGGATCATCCGGCCCACCCAGGGCACGCCGTCCAAGGTTTCATAGAACTCCGCCACCGCCTGACGGTCCTCCAACGCCCCGCCGCGCAGCGCGGGGGCCAGGGAAATCCCGTCGGCGCTGGGAAACGGGGGCGTCTGGTTCAGCTGGCACAGGGTGGGGCCGACATCCATGATGCTCACTGAGGCGGACGACCGGCCCCGCCCAATGCCGTCGCCCGCAAACACCAGCGGGATTTTGGCCGAGCGCTCGAAAAAGGTCTGCTTTCCGTAAAGTCCTTTGTATCCAATCTGGTCTCCGTGGTCTGAGAGGTATACAAACACGCCCTTCCGGCCCGTCCTGTTCAGATACCGCTGGAACGCTCCGTAAACCTGACCAATCTGCTGGTCCATCTCCTCGATCAAGGCGTAGTAGGCACACCGCAGTTCCACAATGTCCTCCCAGGGCGCTTCCTGGACCTTCCTGCGCAGCGGGGGAATCTGGTACTCCAGGGTCTCCGCCCGGCAGGAGGACTGGACCAAGGGGCGCAGGCGGTCCATCCGCGGGCCGTCGGCGATATAGGGGAAATGAGGCCCATAGGTGCCCACCACGATGAGCTGGGGCCGGTCGTGGTCCCGGGACAGGTAGTCCAGCGCGGCGGCCGTCACCTGCCGGTCATACTCCCGAACCGGCGTATCGCCGCTGCCGATGAGCTCCAGACAGCCCTGCTGGCGCAGGCCCTTGGCGTACTCCCGCAGGTCGGGGCGGCAGACAGCGGAGTATCCCCAATAGCTGCCCGTGAAGTCCTTGCCCAGCCGCCTGGTGAAGCCGTGTCTGAAATCCATCCCCACAAAGTGCATCCGGCCAATGAGCACCGACTGGTAGCCCGCCAAAGCGTGGAGATGGGCAAAGGTCACCTCGCTGCTGCGGTAATCGCCCTGGTTGTCGAACACCCCCAGCCGGGAAGGCATCCGCGCCGTCATCAGGGCGGCCCGGGCCGGGACGCATAGAGGGCAGGCGGTATAAGCGTTGTCGAATACCATGCCGGACGCCGCGATTCGGTCCAGCTCGGGAGTTTGGCACAGGGGGTCGCCCATGAATCCGGCGGCCCCGGCGCTGTGCTGGTCGCTGCAAAAGACAAGTATGTCGTATCTGCCTTCGCTTGCTGCGGAGCCGGTCATAGACGCACCCCCTCTGTGCGAAATGTCTAAAAATAAAAGTGCGTTAACATTACCGCATCATCAACATCAACTATACACGCTCCAATCGTCCCTGTCAACGCCCTTTTGCATTTTTGGCGGTTATGGAAGTTTACCGCATCTGAATCTGTGCAACATGCTCAAAATCCGCAGAAAGAGGCCTCCGGCATCACCGGCAAACCGCTCCAGAAGGCCGTGACCGGGGTGTGCTGAAACGGGGTGGATATGAGGTCAAGACCCTCAGTGCCACCGGCTTTAAGTAGTCCATGCGTCGCCCCCCGCCCTGCTTGGCCAGGTAAAAGCGGGTGATGCAGGCCTCGCCGGAAGAGAAAAGCATAAAAGGGCCCAGGAACGAATTCCTGGGCCCTTTCGCGGGTCGTTATTTGAATATAAGCATGTTCGAGGTTAGACCGCCGGGAACAAGCGCAACGGAAGCTTACTTCAGCTCCACCTTGCCGCCGGCCTCCTCGATCTTCTTCTTCAGCTCCTCGGCCTCGTCCTTGGACACGGCCTCCTTCAGGGTCTTGGGAGTGCCCTCCACGGCGGCCTTGGCCTCGGCCAGGCCCAGGCCGGTGATCTCGCGGACCACCTTGATGACCTTGATCTTGGCGGCGGCGTCGAAGCCGGCCAGCACCACGTCGAACTCGGTCTTCTCCTCCACGGCGGGACCGGCAGGGCCGGCGGCGGGGGCGGCCATGGCGGCGGCGGAAACGCCGAACTCCTCCTCCAGAGCCTTGACCAGGTCGTTCAGCTCCAGAACGGTAAGATTCTTGACTTCTTCAATCAGAGCAGTGATCTTCTCGCTAGCCATGATGATATTCCTCCTAATTTTCAAATGTTAATCTGTGCGTCCCAGCTGGGACAGCCGCCGTCACTCGGCGGCGGGGGCCTCCTCTGCGGGGGCCTCGGCGGGCTGGCCGTCCTTCTCGGCGATGGCCTTGATGACGATGGCCAGACTGGTGATGGGCGCCAGCATCATGCCCAGGACCTGACCCAGCAGGGCCTCCTTGGAGGGCAGCTCAGCCAGGGCGTACACGTCGTCCAGGGGGAGGACCTTGCCCTCCATGAAGCCGGCCTTGATGTTGAAGCGGTTGCCCATCTGCTTGGCGTACTTGTTGACGATGCGCATGGGGGCGATGGGGTCTTCCTTGGAGATGGCCATGGAAGTAGTGCCGTTGAGCACCTCGTCCAGCTCACCCAGGTTCACGTCATCCAGGGCGCGGCGCAGCAGGGTGTTCTTCACCACGGCGTACTCCACGCCATTCTCACGCAGCTCATGGCGCAGGGCGGTGTCCTCGGCCACGGTGATGCCCTTGTAATCCACCAGGACGCCGGAACTGGCGGCCTTCAGATCGTCCACCAGGGCGGCCACGATGGCCTGCTTCTCACTGAGAACCTTTGCGTTAGGCATTGTTTGAATTCACCTCCGGGTAATTTGTTGCGGCAGGTGTTTTTCAAAAAGAAAAACGCCGCCTTCGTGTCCACACGAAAACAGCGCAAACGAAACGTATCGGCTGTATTCTCGGCGAGATTTACGGCCCAGGCCACTCGCTGTCTTTGAACACTTTAGGTATTATACGCCCATATCCGATGTTTGTCAAGAGAAAAAGACAGAGGATGCGTTGTAGGGTGGCAAAAACACCCCCGGCCTCTGCCCGGCCGGGGGTGTTTTCACAGGGGCGCGGAAAACGGCCGGGACCGGGGGTTTAGTCCTCCCTGCCGCCGTCAAAGAACAGGCCATACTTTTCCACGTCCACCAGGACCTGACCGTCCGCCTCGAAGGTGATGGCGTCCGCCTCCTGGCGGGTGTAGATCACCGCGCTGGCCGCCTGCTCCCCGTCGTTGACGAACACCTCCACGCTGAAGCGGTCCAGAATCACCCGGAGCTTGAGCTTTCCGCCCTGGGGCCGGACCAAAAAGCTGCGGGTGTGGACGATATCCCGGGGCAGGCCGCTGTGGGTGCGGTCCAGCTTCAGGGTGCTCTCGCCGGGCTTATAGCGGATGATGGTGTCGTGCTGGCCGTCCTTGGCCAGGTGGAGCCGGAACCAGCGGTAGGACCCCTCGCCCATGGGGCTGACTATGACGGTCATATCCAGCGTTCTCCCCTGGACGCCGGGCAGATTGGTTTCCCCGCTGACCAGGATGTGGTGGTGGACCACCGGGTCGCGGCGGTACGCCTCCAGCTCCCGCACGGGCCGCTGGTACAGCCGCCCGTTCTCAACGGACAGCTCCCGGGGCAGGGTCATCTGGCCGAACCACCGGCAGTAGGAGGGCCGCCCCCCCACGGTGTCCCAGTTCTGCATCCAGGCCACCATGATGCGCCGCCCGTCCGGGGCCTCCAGGGTCTGGGGGGCGTAGAAATCCAGCCCGTAGTCGATGGCCTGGGCCCGCTCCCGGGTGAAACCGCTCTCGGGGTCATAGCGGCCCATCAGGCACAGGGTGCCGTTGCCCGCGTGGAACTCCAGCCCGATGGGGGTCATGTCCTGGGGGCTGGTGATGATGAGCTGTTTCCCGTCTAGGGGGAAGAAGTCGGGGCACTCCCACATCCGCCCGTACTGGTTGTGACAGCGGTCCAGGGTGCGGACCAGCTCCCAGCGCAGGCAGTCCCGGCTTCGGTAGAGCAGAACCGCGCCGCTGCCGTCGCCGGTGCGGTTGGCGATGGCGGCGTAAAACGCGTCTCCCTCCTGCCAGACCTTGGGGTCCCGGAAATCGACGACGCTGCCCCCCGCCGGAAGGTCCTCCCCGTCCAGCACCGGGTTGCCGTCGTGCTTCTCGTAGTCCACCCCGTCCCCAAGGGCCACGCACTGGGTCTGGATTTCCTGGACGAAACCCTCCTCGCTGTGGACCCGCCGGACGCCGGTGTACATCAGCAGCTGCCGCCCGTCGGGCAGCTCCACCGCCCCGCCGGAGAAGCAGCCGGAGATATCATAGGGCTGGTCCGGGGCCAGGGCGCAAGGCAGGCGCTCCCAGCGGACGAAATCCTTTGTTTTCAAATGCCCCCAGTGCATGGGCCCCCACTCGTTGGAATAGGGGTGGTACTGGTAGAACAGATGACATTCGCCCCGGTAAAAGGAGAACCCGTTGGGGTCGTTCATCCAGCCGATGGCGGGGGTGGCGTGGAAGGCGGGGCGTTCGCTGTCGGGGATGTGGGGGCCGTAGTGGGCTTCAAAGTCCCGGGCCTTTTGCAGGGCTTCGCTTGTCATGGGGCGGCAGCCTCCTTTGTGCTGTTTTGCACCATTATAATTCGGCCCGCCGGGAATGGCAATACTCTTTTTTCCCAAAGAGCTATCCCGCGGTCCCGGCCAGCCGGACGGGGCGGCAGGGAAGAGCCGTCCCCCGCTTTCGGGAACGGCGCGCTCAGTCCAGCCAGCCCTCCCTGGCCTTAATGCCGAACCGCTCCTCCATCATGTGGAGCTGCTGGTCGGTGATGGTGTTCAACCGGGGCAGGTGGGCGATCTTCATGTAGATCTCCGCCGCCTTCTCCGCCGTCTCGATGAGGCCGAAGGTCTCGTCCAGATCCTTCCCGGCCCCGTAAATGCCGTGCTGAGGCCACACCACCAGCCGGGCGGTTTTCATCTCCTCCGCCGTGGCCTGGCCGATCTCGTTGGTGCCGTACAGCATCCAGGGCAGCACGTTCACCCCCTCGGGGAACACTACCACACACTCGGTGCACATCTGCCACAGGGTGCGGGTGAAGGCCCGGCTGCCCAGGTCATGCACGTAGGTCATGGCCAGCAGGTTGGCAGGATGACAGTGCATGACAATGCGGTTCGCCGGGTCCACGCTCAAACGGGCGGCGTGGCTCATCATGTGGGCGGGGAATTCGCTGGTGAACGTTCCGCCGCCGGTAAGGCCCCACAGCAGCCGGGCGTTTCTGCCTCCCTGGCTGAGGCGGACGACCCCTAGGTTGTGGGCCGGATCGTACTGCACGTTTTTGAAGTATTTGCCCGTGCCCGTCACCAGGAAATACTTTCCGTCCAGCGCCGGGGCCTCAAACCCGGTGGGGATGTCCCGGACCGCCGCGTTCACGTCCAGATACTCCGCCGCGTCCGTTTCATCCAGCAGCCAGCTGATGTTGCCGCCGTTGCGCTCGTCCCAGCCGTGCTGGTACATGTTGGTGCAGGTGCGGACCATCTCAATCAAAAAGGGCGCTTCCAGAATGTTTTTCATCATAATGACTCCTCCTCGTATAATAAGTTTCAAGTTAATGGTTTTCGGTATCAGCAGGCTA
>ERZ779626.1006-NODE-1006-length-13844-cov-5.725143_pt1 | contig 13844 bp, 16 predicted proteins | sample MGYA00514209_ERZ779626 | MGnify/ENA primary metagenome ERZ779626 (study PRJEB29562, sample SAMEA4376713) | mouse gut metagenome | isolation source: Cecum | study: EMG produced TPA metagenomics assembly of the A DSS colitis mouse model was used to assess the...
AAAACTACATTTTTTCCTCGGCGTTTTTTTACATTTTATCACTGGCGCTGACACCTCAAATCCACTGCATCCAATAAAGCATCGGGTCAACATAAGCAGCAGGCCCAGGATCTCCTTGTGCGTTCGAGTTCGAAGTGTTCCGCTATACACCACATTTCCATAGAGGTGGTCCATCGTATACCAGCATCAGTTTCTCTTCATTGATATACAAGGCCGTTTCGAATCCATAAAATCTGACTGCGAATGTGTTCGCTCCGCATTCAAATGTGATGTAGTCGATTGTTCCGTCCGGCCCATCGCCATCCACTTGAATTTGACTATCGACAAACTGCTTCAACTTCTCTATGTACTCAGTTTGGATATCCTCTGTGGAAAACACCATGCAATATTCTTCCTTTTGATACAACTCCCTTTCATTTGAAGCCAAAAAGCGATCCAGCTTTTATATTTTATTTTCCTTCCACCGTCCCCAGACATCCTGATCTCAACAATATCATAATATAGGCCAGCCAACAAAGAGACCATCGACCAGTTGGTCGAGCAAAACCCCGGCAGGATCGTCGCCGTAGGCCAGGACTTGGTGGAGGCCGGTTATTTCGACAAATGGGCCATATCTAAATGGACCTCCACCTTTTTACATCCCACCAACTCCTACCGGATCCAGACGGACACCTTGGAGGACACCTTCGGCTATGTCGCCTATCTCCGCGATGTGATCCTGCCGCCGCTGGTGGAAAAGGACGGTACGGGCTCCCTGGTCAAGCCCTCGGAGATCACCGGCGAGGACTACTTCTCCTCCTCTGTCATGATCGCCGTCAACAACAACAGCCTCACCTTGCAGGAGCCCTCCGACAGCGGCCTGCCCGATGCCATCGAGCTGGAGGGCGAGACCGTCGCCGCCTTCTATTACAACCCAGGTACCGGGGAGTTTGACGACTACCTGCCCTCCCTCCAACTCATGGGCGGCTTCCTGCTGGCCCTGCCGGAGGCGGCGGCCCCCACCGCTCCCGCCGAAGCCGACTACTACTTGGTCTTGACGCCCCACTTTGAGCGCGGCGCCTACAATGGCGCCACCGGCAAAGATACCGGCATCCAGCAGGTCAACTCCCTCACCTCGGTGGACCTGTATAACGCCGCCAACGGTGCCTTCCTCCGCCACCTGGGCAACCTCCGGGAGCTAGCCCCGGACACCGTCTACGCCTCCTACGACGACACCTCCCTGCAATACAAGTCGGATGTGCTGCTCCATCTGTACCACAACATCAACGATCCCGACGCCTACTTCTCACTGCTGGACAACACCCCCGTCAACGGCAGCATGGTGGCGCAGGCCAGCCGGTGCTGTTCGGCGGCTGGGAGATCGCCTATCACGCCGCCCGGATCGTTTCCGAGTTCGAGGACGGCATGTACGTCTATTCCGCCGACGAGGGAAATCAGTGTGTCATCGCCGACCTGACCGTCACGAACCGCGGCCTCGATTCGGATACCTTCCTGTCCGTGGTCTACTATCCCAATGATGACCCCGTCCTGTACGTCACCGACTCCGGCAAAGAGGAGCGCTATGACTGCGTCGATGTCATACTGTACAGTCCCTGCTTGAACAACCGGACGGTAGAGTCCAGTAGCTCCAAGGAAGGAGCGCTGGTCTTTCAGCTCCCCGACTCCCTGGCCCAGAGCGGCGAACAGCTCTACATCGCCGTCACGATGGGTGGTCAGGTGGTCTACTGTCCCCTAATGTGAGGGCGGGCCGCTCTGCGCGCTCAAGATCTATCGGCACGCTGTCCCCAAACATCCCCGTTTCGACATGATATTGATATAGGATAGGTATTGGATAAACCGTGGGGCTTGATCTGCGGCCCATTCGGAGATATTTTATAGAGATATCCGTGCTGGCCCAGGCAGGAGGTGATCGGATGAGCTCCAGCGAACCGTGGCAGTCAGATCTGGAACAAATGTATAGAGAGATGTATCCGACCCTCTACGCCTACGCCCTGCGGATTTTGAAGGACCACGCCCTGGCGGAGGAGGCCATCCAGGACGCCTTCTGCATCGCCTGCACCAAGCGGGAGCAGGTTCTGTCCACCCCCAAGCCCCGGGGCTGGATCATGATGACCTTGAAGCACGTGATGCAGAACATGCTCCGAACCCAGAGGAAGCTGCAGAAGCTGCTCTTCCTGGCCGCCGGTGAGGAGCAGCCCATGGAGGGCCCCGAGCTACTGGACGTGGACGTGTTGTTCGGCGACGTGTCGGACAGCGAGGACTTCCGCCTGCTCAAACGCATCGCCCTGGACCAGTGCACCATTATGGAGCTGGCCCAGGACCTGGGCATTTCCGTGGAGGCCTGCAAAAAGCGGGTGCAGAGGGCCCGGAAACGGCTGCAAAAGAAGCTGAAGGTTTGACAACGCCCAATGAGAGGGGGAAGCTGTGTGGGAAAACCTGAAAAGTGGAACGATCTAGAGCCCGCCGACCTGGAGCGGATGAGTACGGCGGGGCTTGAGAAACTGCTTCTCCAGGACTTCCAGGACCCGGAGAGTGGAGAGGAGCACATGGAACAGCTCTACTATGCCGCCCAGCTGCTAGCGGAGCGAACCCCTGATTCTAACGTTTCCGCAGGCCAGGCCTGGGCGGATTTCCAGGAGAAATACCTCCCTTTTGCTGAAGCCCACAGCACCCGTTATGAGGACGGTGCCACGCCGTCCTCATGCGCCGCCCCAGGGCGGCGTCCAACCCATCTGCGAAAATGGAGCGTGCGCGGGATACTGGCTGCGGCGGCGCTGGCCGTCCTGCTTCTGTCTATCTCTGCGGCCGCGGCGGCCAGCGGTTATGACCTGTGGAGGATGCTGGCCCGGTGGACGGACGAGGTGATCAGCATTGCTCCGGGCCAAGTCACCCGGATAGACCCGGATGAAATACGCATACCCGAGGCGGGCACGGAATACGCCAGCCTCCAGGAGGCGCTGGACGACTGCGGCCTGCCTCTGCCCGCCGCCCCCAAATGGCTTCCGGAGGGCTTTGAGCTGGTGGAGCTGATCGTGGACACCAGCGATCCCAACTCGCTGTTCTTTGTGGCGTGTTACCATAAAGAGGACGCTGCGCTCCTCATAAGCCTTCAAATTTTCCTTACCCGGGATGATGGGGGCAGCGGAGGCTACGGCGATTTTCAGAAGGACGAAGGAGATCCCATCCCCTATGAGGCGGGCGGTATCACCCATTTGCTGTCCACCAATGCCGGACGGCCCATCGCCCTCTGGGTCAACGGCCCCGTGGAGGGTTCCATCATCGGCGACATCACCATGGACGATCTGAAGCAGATCATCAACTCCATCTATGAATGATCAAGGAGACCCGCACGCATCGCGTGCGGGTCTCCTTTTCCCTCATGCTCAGTCCCCACCGCCCACCAGGTCCGCCCAGATAGCCTCGTAGGACCGGGCCTTCACCGGCTTCTCCCCAGCGTATTCCGCGAACTTATGGAGGACCCGTTTCGGCTCGTCCAGGTTGGCGATCAACAGCTCCAGCGCATTGCGCATCGCTGGGCCGTCATGGACCAGATAGGCCCCCACGATCCGGCCCTGGAAGGTGGCCTTGGGGTACTTCTTCCCTTCTACATCCATGTAGGTATACCTGTCGGCCACATGGAACTCCGCATCCTGCTTCTCCTCGTCCAGCCAGGCCAGCATGAACCGCCCTTCCTCGTGGAGCAGGACGATGTGCTTCCGCCCGCCCAGCTCACGGCCCCAGGTCAGCCGCAGTCTGGGATACGCGCCGTCCAGGAGCCGCACCATCGTCTGCTGGAGCCGGTCCCGAGCCAGTTCATCCACCGCCAACTCCTCCGTCCCGCCCTGGCCGTCCGTCCATACGGCGGTGTCGGGGTAGGCGTAGAAATAGAATCTGGCGTCCTCGTTGTTGCGGGTCCGCTCCTCCGCAAAACCGCCTAGAAGCTGTTTGTCCATATTGTATTTGGAGCGCCCGTGGGTGACGTTGACAGCGTAGTTCCAAATGCCCGCCGCCCGAAACTTCACATTGTTGGGCCAGCTCACCTGGCTGAACACGGTAGGCAGCTGACGCCGGATGGTGGAGAAGCCCCGATGGATCACATCGCTGAACAGCTTGCCCTGGCGGAAAGGGACGAATTCGGTCTTCCCTTTCCCGTACAGCTCCGGCCGGGCCAGCAGGGCATAGGACTGGGCGCGGAGATCATCGAAATAGAAGCAGGCGTACTTGGCGTCATCCTTCAGAAACACCAGAGAGCGCCGGGGCTGGTACGTCTGCTTCTCCCCTGCCGGGGCGGCGCAGGGCCAGGACAGCTCCAGACGGTTCACTCTGCCGTCCGCGTACAGCCACAGCAGTTCCTCCAGAATCTCCGGCGTCACTGCCTCCCCCAGCAGCTCCCGGGGCATCTCCGCCCCCTCCCGTTTGGGGTCCCGGGCGATGGCCAGAAAGTCGGGGTCCACATACACCGCTTCCGGCAGGTTCTTCAGCTCCTCCAGGGCCAGCCCCCGGGGGTGGATGGCCTCCTCAAGCAGTTGCTGCGCCAGGGCGACAGCCGCCTCCTCGTCGGGCACATCCCCATATTCCCCGTCCTGTGCCGCGTATCTGCCGTACTGGGTCTGCTGGAACAGCACCAGCGCCCGGCCCCGCTGGAACCATGCACAGCCATAAAGATGCTCCGCGTCCTCCGCGAACAGCTCAAAGGGCAGCGCGGCCTCCGGGGGCAGGGACGCCCGGCTCATGCCTCCGTGTTCGTCCTCCTCCTCCGGCGGCTCGTCCCCGTCCGGCGCCCACTGCTCCCCGGGCAGGGGCAGGCTGCACACCTGCCCCGCCATGCAGGCGGCGAGGACGGCCCGGCACTCCTCCGGCGCAGCGGTGTCCGCCAAGCGGCGCACCAGCTCCGCCTTCACCTCCCCATACCGGTCATAAGTCGTCACGGTGATGGGCAGAAGGAAGAAAAACTCGTCCACATGCGCCAGCGCCGCCACCCGCTCCCACTCCAGGCAGGGGCGGCACACCAGTGCGCCATTCAACACAAAGTCCATGTACCGAAGGTGGAAGCGGGCCTCCACCCTGTCCTCCCCCAGTGTGAGAGGCACGGTGACGGGCTCCGGGATACAGTCCCCCTCCACGCCCAGGAAGCGGCGGCCCCAATCCGCCAGATAGGGCAGCTCCTGGTTGAGGTAGTCCATCAGGTTCAGCCCCGTCTCCGGGTCCCGGGCGTTGCAGAAGCCGGTGTTCACCCAATGGCGGAAGAAGGGCCGGTTTTGCAGCGTCGGCGGTCCCTCCGGCACAGGGGCGTTCCCATCCTCCCGCTCCCGGTCCGCCTTGGCCCGGACGGCCAGCATCTGTTGCGCCCGTTCGATCACCTGTCGGGCGCAGGGGGCGCCGTCATGGGCCTCATAAAAGCCGATGATCCGCTGGAGGTAATAGCCGCACTTGTTCTCATTCACCCAGGTATGCAGCAGCTCCTCCTCCACGAAGCGGCGGTCCAGCAGCGCCCGCGGGAAGTCCTCCCGGGCAAACAGGGCGTCGGTCTCCTCCCTGTCCTTCTGGGGATCGCTCCCCGTCCGCTGGCAACAGCCTATAAAGTAGGCGTTGGCCTCCGCCCTCAGCTTGCCGAAGCTCTCCCGCTTTTCCCCGCCGATGTCCGGCAGCCGCGCCAGCACCTGCTCTCGCACACTTCCATAGAGAATCTTGGCCCGGCCCATCACGGCGCTTTTTAGGTCCAGCTTCTGCCACGCGATGCGGTACAGCTCCTCCGGCAATTCGTACCGCTCAAAGAAGTGGGACAGCACCCGCAGGCCGGCGGGATGCCGCTCATAGTCCATGTCCTGACGCTGCTGGCATTTGTCGGTGATGTAGCTGGCGGCGTAGCAGCCGATGATCCGGCTGTACATCCCCACCGCCTCCTCGTCCCACTCCCCGGCCTGGGTTAGACCCACCAGATGCCAGTATTCGATGAAGCTGGTGAGGATGGCCAGCTCATTGTTCCGGAATGGCTTGGGCAGGGGCCCCTTCTTGGCGATCTCCAGTACGGACTCCAGGCCGTCGAACCGCGACCCCTGGTAGAGCTGGAATTGGAACTCCACCCGGTCGCTGCCGTCCGGGTTGCGGTACACGATCCTTTTGCCCACGAACTGGTAGGCCGCGCACAGCCAGTTGAGGAACTCCCGGTTCACCGGGTACTCCCCCTCCAGCCGGGTGACTTGCTCCAGCAGCAGACGGGTGAACCGGGCCTCCCGGGCCGCGTCCAAAAAGGGGGCGGAGGTGAAGTAGTCCAGCCACCGCTTGGAGTCTTTACGCTGTTTGCCAGTGTACAGCTCCAAAAACTGCCGGATGGCCTCGCCGCCCTCGAAGGGATTGGGGCCGTCCTCCAGCTCCTCCGCCAACGTCCAACCCTCGGGCTCCTCCAGCTCCCCGGCCCCCTCCGGGGGCCGGGCGAATTCCGGCACCGCCTGCCCCTCTGGGGCGGCGTCGTCCTGCTGTGCGTAGTCCAGCGCCGCCTGGTACGCCTCCCGCAGGCGCAGGAACCCCTCCGGGTCCTCCTCCGGGTGGTATTCCCGGCTTTTCCGGGCGTAGGCCCGCTTGACGGCGGATATGTCCCGGGTGGGCTCCTCCAGCCCTAACATGCTCCAATGATCGGCCATCATCAACCCTCCGTTTTTTTGCCGCAGACTGCTCACCACAGATCCTAACGGCTCCCTGCGGCAAACTCGTTCATGTGGACATCCAGCACCAGCCGCGCAGACTGGACCATGGCGTCCTCAAAGCTGTCCTCTCATCACAAGACCTGCTTTCGTGAAAGCATGCTCTTCAACGCCGCCATCTCGCCGTGGTCAGCGTGATGCCTTTCCCATTACTTGCTGTGGTCTTCATTCCATGCTCTGATGTCGTACACCGGCTCCCTGCCATCCCAGCCAACAAGGTTCAGCTCCTTTTTCCACCCGTTGTTTTCCCGGGATATATCCGCTATATGCTGAACAATCGCGAACTTCATAGCTCCCTGCTCGACCTCCATCTTGATACAGCTCCGCCCTTTTACTCTCCCGTGCCGCTGTCCGGCGTATCTTCCATCTCCTTCTGCTCGCCGTTCCAGAACATCTCATCGAAGGGATCTGCGGCCACCTCCGCCTCCAAGGCGTCCAGCTGTTCCCGTATCCAGCCATAGGCCCGCTCCCGGTCGATGGGACCGCCCCGGTCCATTGTGGTTTTCCAGCTGGTGATCAGGCTGCCCACCAGCTCCCGCCGCCGGCCCATCACCTGCTCGTACAGCCGCAGGGCCCGTTCCAGCAAGAGCTGTTCTTTTTGGGAGCCCTGAGCCGCCAGCTGGATCTCGCTGATGCGTACCATGACCTTCTCCCGCTCGGCCTCGGACAGGTTCAGGTTGGGGTTCAGGATCAGCCTGTCCCGCTGGTCTCCACCGCTGCTCCTGGCGCTGACATGGAGGATGCCGTCGATGTCGTAGGTGAAGGTGACCGTGGCGCTCTGCTCTCCAGACGGACCGGGGGGCACCTGGACCTCCACCTCCCCCAGCTTCAGGTTCTCAGAGGCGAAGTAGCCCTCCCCCTGATAGATTTCGAACCGCAGCGCCCGCTGGTTGTCATACATGGTATAAAAGGTGCCCCGGTGGCTGGCGGGCAGCATACTGCTCCGGGGGATCAGCACCGCCATGTGGGGCGTCTTGTCGCCCCGGTAGCTGTAGGTGGCCACGCCCAGGGAGAAAGGGCACACGTCGGTCATCACCAGGTCCTGGAGATCCTCCGCCCGCTCTTTGATGCCCGCGCACAGGCCCACCCCCAGGGCCACGATCTCGTCGGGCTTGGCCGCCACCTGGGGACGGCGGCCGAACAGCTCCTCCAGGAAGTCCCCGAACACGGGGAGCTGGGCGGAGCCGCCCACCAGGATCACGTCGTCGATGGCCCGGGCCCGCTCCCGGTCCTTCATGGCCCGGCTGATCACGGCGCGTACCCGCTGGAACACAGGCTCACACAACCGGCGCAGCAGCGGGGCGGTGAGCAGCAGGCTGTACTGACTCTCCCCCTGCTGGATGGAGATGGCCGCCGCCGGGGCGCTGGACAGGGCGATCTTGGCCGTCTCCGCCTGCCGGTGCAGGGACGCCCGCAGGGAGGGCTCCAGCCGCTCCTCCGCCAGCCCGTTCTCCTGGCAGAAGTGGGCGGCGATGGCCCGGTCAATGTCGTCGCCGCCCAGCCGGTTGTCCCCGGCGATGGCGGTGATCTCGATGATGTTCTCAAAGCAGTCCACGATGCTCACGTCCAGGGTGCCGCCGCCGAAGTCCACGATCATCATCTGGCTGTCGCCGCTCTGGGTGGAGTAACGGTGGTACAGCGCTGCAGCGGAGGGCTCGTTAATCAGCCGCTTCACCGTCATGCCCGCCAGCTGGGCGGCCAGCTTAGTGGCGCACCGCTGGTCGTCGTTGAAGTAGGCGGGCACGCTGATCACCGCCTCCTCCACATCCTCACCCAGATACCGCCGGGCATCCTCCAGCAGCTGGCGCAGCACGAAGGCGGACAGCTCCTCCGGCTTGAACCGCTGGGTACCCAGGGCCAGGGCCTTCTGGGTGCCCATCCAGATCTTGAAGGAGGCGGCGGTGGCCTCCGGATGGGACACCAGCCGCTCCCTGGCCGCCGCTCCCACCAGCACCGTGCCGTCCTGGAGCACACTCACCGCGCTGCTGGTCTTATACTCCCCCAGCTCGTTGGGGATCAGCTCCGCCCTGCCGTCCCGGTAGATGCAGGCCAGGCTGTTGGTGGTGCCCAGGTCAATGCCGATGATCGCCATATAATCTCTCCTTGTCTTTCCTTGATAAATGCGTCAAATAGAATAACATTCTACATTTTTTCATTATATCACTTATGTCCATGAATTTTGGTCACCTTCACAGAACGGATTTAGTTCAATATTATCAAGCTGTATGATATACGCCTCAAATGAAGCCTGCGGCCTTTTAGCGCTCTTTTTGCTTCTTTGTGTCCTCATTGACCAAAAATCGCAATTTTCCATATCTGTTAGATAACCAGATTCAGGCCGCAGGCAGTTTGATTTTTGGGGATCTGGCTTAAAGCAAAGATAAACTCCCTGAATCTTTTTTATTGTTCCGCCAAGCGTAAACATCCCTGCAAAGCTGCTTGCATGGCTATCATAGTAAAAATCTATTATGCCGACCTGCTCTCTCATTTCAGGCGGCAAGTAATTATAATCCATATCTTTTGACACTGGCCATATCACTTTGCTGCCTACAGAAAAGTAACTCCCGCAGCATGACATCTGCCATTCATCGTACCACAATACACAATGATCCGCCATGATAGATCCTCCCATGAAATCATCATCGCAAAATATTCATTACAGCATGGCGACTACCAGTCAATCCCCGTTTTTCAGATAGAGTCCCGCCAGCTTGTCCTGGAGCTCCAGCCCCTGCCGGTAATAGCGCAAAAGCTGCTCCGCGCTGAACTCCCGCTTGATCGCCCTGTCCTCATTTCGGCTTTTCTTCTCCATATCCACAAAGGAGGTCTCGCCCCAAAAGCTCTCCACAAAGTTATTGCTGCAATAGAAGTTGTGGGGATGGCTGTTGAACCAGTCCAGCTCTTTGCCCGGCTCTATGGGCTCCGCCTGTATCTGCAAGCTGACCTTCACATCGTAATAGCCGTCCGTGCCCGGCTCCTTCGTGTTTTCCCGCAGGGGCGGCTTTCCAATCGACCGCTTCACGATCTGAAGCTCCACGGTCCTGTTCACCTCGGTCAGCTCGTCAGACCTGTATAAGGGCATGCTGCAGGTGTCGGAGAACTGGGTAAAGTACTGGTCGAACCCATAGTAGAAGCACCAGTTCCCGCCCTCCCGGTCCGTCAGCATCAAGACAGGGCCCGCATGGTTCCAGTAGTAATGCTTGAGGCCGTGTGACTCCGGTTCTTCCTCTATGCGGGGCAAGACAGTCACCTGATACCCCCAGCCCTCGATCTCTGTCTGGCAGGCAGAGATGTCCTCAATGATGGCCTGGATGATATCATACTCAGTCTCCTCCCGCCCCAGCTCCATCAGGCAGGCTAAACAGAGGACCAGGGCCACAAAGCCCGCCAGGCCGGCACAGAAGAGCTTCCAAAACGTGGACTCCTTCATGGTGCGCTCCACTTAAAACGCAGCCCCGTAATCAATTCAGGGATGGTATCCCACCTGAAATGGTTCTCGTCGGTCTGATAGTGCTGGCCCTTATCCAGCCTCAGAAGCGGCCCATAGTCCCACCAGCTGAGATACCAGGCGGACTCATGGGAGGTGTCCACCATGTACCCGTTCCGAAGGAAATACCAGATGATATGGGTCTCATCCTCTCTGGAATGGGCCTCGCGGTGGAAGTCATAGGAGAATTCATATTCCGCGCCGTCCGCACCCGTGACCCAAAAGTGCTCCAGCGTGCCCTCCACCGCCATGTCCAGCCGGACCAGCAGTTCATACAGCCCGCCATAACTGATGTGCAAATGGTCCGCGCCGATCCCCGCGAACAGCTCCCCCGGGAGCCGTTCCTCTCCGTCCCGCACCTCAGGACAGCCCGACATGGTCACCCAGTCCCAGCGCCCTCGGGCGAACCCGGCCAGCTCCTCCGCTGTGAAATCGTCACAGGGCAGGTTGTAAAAGGCGTAATACTCCATCAGCGCCCCGGCGCACTGGCCTAGCACATCGTCCAAGCTGTCCTCCGGACCCTGGGTGCATACATCAATTTTCTCCGACAGGCTGGTCTGCCAGGGGAGTGCGCCGGAGAAGAGGTAGTAATACCGTCCCTTGGCCAAAAACTCCCTGTGGGGTCTGCCCTCCGTCCAGCCGTAGAAAGCCCGAAGCTGCTCCGCCGCCTCCCGCACCTGGGCCATGGAGGTATACTCCAGCTCCATACAGGTCTCGTCGGCCCATTTCGCTTTACTGATCTCCCAGGCGTCCAGGCAGCCGCCCTCCTTCCGGTAGGCATCCAGATAGTAGGTCCACACCGCGTCCGGGGCGTTGGAGTCCAGCCTATTATGGTAACATGGCACCGGGTCGCCGCCCCGGGTCACCAGCTCCACCCGGAATTGGGCCTCCGGCAGGTCCTTGAACCAGCACAGCCAGGTGTTCAGACCGTCGGCCTGCATCTCGATATCTTCCCCGGGATACCAGTTCTCCAGATGCTCCCGGGCCTGCCCGCTGGTAAACAGCCAAGGCCCCTCGTTGCAGCCGGACAGCAGGAGCAGCGCCGCCAGCCCTATCACTGCGGCGAATATATACTTGATCCGTTTTACGCCTCTCATTGGCATGGCCTCCCCGCTGGTATGCTTCAGCAGCCTTTAGAAAGAATAAAAGCCCTCACGCAAGATCACCGCCACCAAATAAACTGCGGCATAACCGCAGGGCAGCGCCAGCTTCGATGCCTTTTGCCTCATTTCCCATTTGTCTATCTGAAACTCGATGACACCGCACCCGGACAGCGCCATTCCCAGCAGGACAGCCATCACGAGAATGAGCGCGATGCCCTTCTTTCGTGCCATATATGCTTCACCTCTGCATCACGGGCTGTCCCCTCATGTCTCCATTACCGCTCAGCCGGCGGGGAGCCCCCTGAGTCCCTATTTCAAACCGGTCAGCTGCTTGAATACCGCGCCGGCCATAGATGCGAACCGGACCGGCTGTTCCTCCAGCGCAACAACAGCCCGCTGGGGCAGGTAGTCCCCAAAGGGCATCCCGCCCAGGCGGTAAAAAGAAGCTCCATGGATCATCACAATATCATTATTATACTCCGGGCCGTTGTTGATGCGGTCGAAGGTGACCCGCGCCCCATAGCCGTGGATGGGGTCCAGCAGATCCGCCCGCGTTGGACAGCCCCTCCCTGTCCAGCAGGAAGGCCGCCTCCAGCCCGTCATCCCGGTAAGTGCCCCACAAAAGGCCGGCAAACGCCTCCGGCTTCCCCGCCGCTGCCAGCGCCGCCAGCAGGTCCCGGCCCGCCATTGGCAGCGGCATACCAGGGCCTTTGTCAGCTCCTTCTCCAGCTCCAGCCGTGCCCAGTCCGGCGTGCGGCAACGGTCCAAGGCCGCTTTGTAATGAGCGTTCATCTTTTTCAGCCGGTGCCCTTTCTCCAGCGGAGCAAAGTCCCTCCATCCGCAACAGCAGTACAGGAAGGTAGTCCATATCTGGGCCATCGCAGCATCATAGGAGGGGTGGAACTGGTCTGCAAAATAAGCTCGGTAATGGTCTGGGGCCAGCAGCCATACCGCAGTCTCCGGGTCCTCCCTGGCGGCCCCGGCGGCACAGTCTGGGTCAATTGTTGCTCCATACCTGTCAAAGCCGCTCACAAGCCAGGTCAGCATCACATCCAGCGGTGTCCAGCCAAGCTCATAGAAAAGCCATCCGTCTCCACACGGGAGCTTTGCAGCCAATGCTCCCGCATCTCCATCACCTGGGCCAGTTGGCTGCACTTGGTTTTCTGGAAATAGTATTGCTGGCACTGATCCGCCCAAAGCCGCCGGGCCACATCGCTTACCTCCAGCAAGAGTGCGGAATCCAGGGATGAGGAGTATTCCACGGTCATCGTCCAGGGCCCCTTGAATCCACGCATGGTCTTTTCCTCCCAGCGGGCCAGCACAAAGGGAAACTGGCGCTCCAGAACGGTCAAATTCTGGAGTTCAAGCCCTTGTGAAAGTGCAACGGCGCCCCAGTGGGCGGCATTCAGATAGCGAAGCTTTATTTCACTCACCCTCTATAAAGATATATGTCCCCAAGGCCTTTGTCAAGGACACATAAATATTAAAAATTGCCCATGAATGATGTGCCGCATAGAGGATTGAACATAGCCCATGCAGGTGGTATACTTTGTTCGCGGCAGACTGGAATATCTTCTCTCCAGGAGGTGTCCCATTGAAAAGGAAAACTGTTCTCTGCTTCGGCATAATGCTGTTGCTGCTGATCTCTTTTTTGGTATACAGGCAGACGATTGGCGCCCCTGTGATTGGGACAGTGACAGGCTCCGAATGGGAGCACCTGACAGTAAACGAGGTAAACTATAAGCGGGACGGCCATGCCCCTGTCAATGGGACTGACAGGGATCGTTTTATGGGAATCGCTCTGAATGGGGAAACACGGTTCCGTGTCTATTCCATAAAGGGAACGGATGACTATCTTCTGTGTATGTGGGAATGGGAAGGGTACATTTTCAAGCGTGTCCAATAAACAGCTTTCGGTTATGAGGTATCTCATGTCCAGAAAAGATGCCCCAATGGCTATGGAAAGCGGGTCGATCCTAATGAAACGAAAATCCGCCACCGGCCTCGCCATTATGCTGTGGGTTTTCCTGCTCCTTTGGGTGGGATACACCGCCAGGCAAGGGGGTTGGGCGGACCATCATGTCCTCCTGATCCTGGTCACTGTCATCTCCTGGGCGGTATTTCTCACCAGGTTTTACCTGAAGGCCACATCCCGGCCTCTGGTGCGGTCGCTCACCCTCTGCCTGCTCATCGTGTGCGAGGTGCAGTGGCTGGGCTGGGCGGGCTGCCCCTGACCCGGCCGCTGCTGATTGGACTCTTTATCGCCTTGGTCCTCTTGGAGCTTCTTCTGATACCAGCCATCTCCTTTTTTGCCAGCGGCGCATGGTCCTCCGCTTCAACGCCGCATACGTCTCAAAGGAGGCCGGCGGCAGCTGTGCGGACCTTCTGGCTGAGATCGAGTGGTGCGAGGAAGGCCTCGACCTGGACATCACATATGGCGGTATCCCGTTCAAGTACATGATCCTGCTCCATAAGGCCGCCCTGCTTCGGGAAATGGGCCGGAAGCAGGAGAGCATCGCCCTGTACCAGGAGGCCTGCCCAAAGATCAAAGAA
>ERZ779626.1009-NODE-1009-length-13824-cov-5.036677_pt1 | contig 13824 bp, 16 predicted proteins | sample MGYA00514209_ERZ779626 | MGnify/ENA primary metagenome ERZ779626 (study PRJEB29562, sample SAMEA4376713) | mouse gut metagenome | isolation source: Cecum | study: EMG produced TPA metagenomics assembly of the A DSS colitis mouse model was used to assess the...
GCGTGGACGTGGCGGAGAACTTGGCCATCGAGCGGGCCTGCAAGCTGTTCGGTGCGAAATTCGCCAACGTTCAGCCCCACTCCGGCGCTCAGGCCAACTACGCCGTCTATATGGCTCTGTGCCAACCCGGCGACACGGTGCTGGGCATGAACCTGGACCACGGCGGGCACCTCACCCACGGCAGTCCGGTGAATTTTTCCGGCAAATACTTCAACATGGTGTCCTACGGAGTCAATGAGGAAACCGGCGTCATCGACTATGACGAGGTGGAGCGCGCCGCGAAGGAGTGCAAGCCCAAGATGATTATCGCGGGGGCGTCCGCCTATCCCCGGGTTATCGACTTCGCCCGGTTCCGCGCCATCGCCGACGAGGTGGGGGCCTATCTCTGGGTGGACATGGCCCACATTGCCGGCCTGGTGGCGGCGGGGCTCCATCCCTCTCCCGTTCCCCACGCCCACGTCACCTCCACCACCACCCATAAGACCCTCCGGGGCCCCCGGGGCGGACTGCTGCTCACCAACGACGAGGATCTGGCCAAAAAGCTGAACTCCGCTATCTTCCCCGGCTCCCAGGGCGGCCCGCTGATGCACGTCATTGCCTCCAAGGCGGTGGCGCTGGGCGAGGCTCTGACCCCTGCGTTCAAGGCGTACCAGCAGCAGATCGTGAAGAACTCCGCCGCTCTGGCCGAGGGCCTGATGAAGCGGGGGATGAAGCTGGTGTCCGGCGGTACGGACAATCACCTGTCCCTCATCGACCTGCGGGATATGGGCGACCTCACTGGGAAAGAGCTGGAGCGCCGCTTGGATGAGGTGCGCATCACCGCCAACAAGAACAAGGTTCCCGGCGATCCCCGCTCTCCCTTCCAGACCAGCGGCCTGCGGGTGGGAAGCCCCGCCGTCACCAGCCGGGGCTTCGTGGAGGCCGACATGGACAAAGTAGCCGAGTATATCGTGCTGGCCGCCACCGACTTTGAGGCAAAGGCGGACTATATCCGCGCCGGTGTGGAGTCGCTGACCGCGAAGTATCCCATTTACCGCTGATGGCGAAAGGGCCGGTGTCGGAGCTGACCGTTATTCCCGGCGTAGGGAGCAATATGGCCGCGCACTTGAACGCCCTGGGCATCGAGCGGGTGGACGACCTGAAGGGGAAGGACCCGGAGGCGCTCTACGCCCAGGAGTGCGTCATGCAGGGGCGTGCCGTGGACCGCTGTGTGCTCTACGTGTACCGGCTGGCGGTAGCCTATGCCGAGGGCCGTATCCAAAGCCCCGAGCAATTGAAGTGGTGGAACTGGAAAAACCAGTAAAGGCAATTTCCTTTACAATGAAATGTCGAACAAAGAATGGTATTGAATTTCTGTAATAAGCGTGGTATAATAAGCCAACCTTATTGAATTGGAGGGAGAAACCCATGACTCACATCCAGACTCTGAACGGCGCCACCCTGAAGCAGAGCGCGGCCCACGGCGGCTGCGGCGAGTGCCAGACCTCTTGCCAGTCCGCCTGCAAGACCTCCTGCACCGTGGCCAACCAGAAGTGCGAGAATAACAAGTAATTTAACCAAGCGCCGGAAAGGGTGGGCTAGTCCCACCCTTTTTCTGCGTGTGAAAGGAGAACGGCCAAATGGTCCATACATTCATCTGCCTGGATGTTCCTGTGGCGGTGGACGTGAACAGCGGCGCTGTCCATGTGCTGGACAGGACCGCATACGACGTGCTCTCCCTGCTGAACGCGCCTATGGCGGACGTCTGCCCCCAGGAAATCTATCAAAAACTGCCTCAGTATTCCCCGGCTGTGGTGGACGAGGCATGGACGGAGCTGCTGGAGCTCCAGAAAAACGGGATGCTGTTTACCGACGACAGTTACATCGACCCCGCCGCCGCAACGCTGATGCAGCAGGACGCTCCCATCAAGGCACTGTGCCTTCACGTGTCCCACGACTGCAACCTGCGGTGCCAGTATTGCTTCGCTTCCACCGGCGATTTCGGCACCGGCCGCCGCATGACCATGGACGTGGAGACGGCGAAAAAGGCCATCGACTTTGTGATTCAGCGCTCCGGCCAGCGCCGGAACATCGAGGTGGACTTTTTCGGCGGCGAACCGCTGATGGCCATGGACACGGTAAAGGCCACGGTGGAGTACGCCCGTTCCCTGGAGAAGGAGCACAACAAAAACTTCCGTTTTACCATCACCACCAACGGTGTGCTCCTGGACGACGAGAACATCGCGTACATCAACCGGGAGATGTCCAACGCGGTGCTGTCCCTGGACGGACGGCCCGAGGTCAATGATCGGATGAGAAAGACGGTGAGCGGCAGCGGGAGCTACCAAGTCATCCTCCCCAAATTTCAGAAGCTGGTGGAGGGCAGGGGAGAGAAGGACTACTACCTCCGGGGTACCTTCACCCGGCATAACCCGGACTTTGCCGCCGATGTGCTCCATATTGCCGATCAGGGGTTCCGCCATGTGTCGGTGGAGCCTGTGGTGGGAGAGCCGGACTGTGACTATGCCTTCCGTGAGGAGGACCTGCCCGCCATTTTGGAGGAGTACGAGCGGCTGGCGGCGGAGCTGCTGAAACGGGACGATGTGAACTTTTTCCACTTCAATGTGGATCTGTCTCAGGGCCCCTGCGTCATCAAGCGGATGCGGGGCTGTGGGGCGGGGTGCGAGTACGTGGCCATCACCCCGGATGGGGACATCTACCCCTGCCACCAGTTCGTGGGCAACGAGGCGTACAAGCTGGGCAATGTGTACGAGGGCGCATTTGACATGGAGCTGTCCCGGAAATTTGCCGGGCTGAACATCTACACTCGGCCCGACTGCAAGGACTGCTGGGCCCGTTTCTACTGCAGCGGGGGATGCTCCGCCTCAAACCTGCTTGTCAATGGCGACATAAAAAAGCCCAACCGCTTTGGGTGCGACATGCAGCGTAAGCGGCTGGAATGTGCCATCGCCATGAAGGCTATCCGTGCCGGGATGGCAGGGGAGTGATCCAAGCCTTTGAAAACGCAATAAAATCAACAGAGGACCTGCGGCCCGCACATTTAGAGGCCGCGGGTCTTTTTGCCACTACATCCTGTGCATTTTCGCACCAACGCCTATTTTCGCTTCAGAAGTTTACATAATTAAGTTTACATAAAAATGGAGCATAATAAAGTTTTTAAAAAATTCGGGTGTTTTCTCTTGCGTTTCCAGGCGAAGTAGTCTATAGTAAAGGAGTACTGTCCCCATCGCGCACCGGCACCAAACAAATTTTCAGGTTCGCGGGGTCCTTCTCAGCCTCTGTGAATACAGTGCGTATTCGGGCGCGGAGCACCTGACAAAAAGTTTGGCCCCTGTTGGCTCAAAACAGCGGCTTCCCTGGAATAAGCTCCCATTTCTCCGCATATGATAGCTCAGCTTTTAAACTGCGATAATGAGGCTGGGGGGATATGGGTGACTGTCCGCAGAGTGGGAAGCCGGATCAAAGCCGCCCCAGTTTGGGACGGGCTGACCCAGCTGGCAATTTTAGGTGTCTGCTTCCTGGCAGGCGGATTGAGCGGGTTTTTCTTTTCCGGCCTGGGTGGGGATAGCTCTGAATTGATGGACCATCTTCGTTTCTATTTTCAGTCGGCAGGTCAGGGAAGCGTGGAACCCTCGCTGTGGTCCTCTGTTTGGGATTTGACCCGCTGGCCGTTGCTGGCCTTTCTCCTGGGCTCCACTGCGCTGGGAGCGCTGGGACTCCCAATTCTGCTGGGCGTCCGGGGTTTTCTCCTTTCCTTTTCCGCCGCCACCCTGGCCCGGCTGTTCGGCCTGCCCGGTGTGGCGGCGTCTCTGGCCGTCTTTGGCGTGACCGCTCTGGTGGCGGTGCCGGTACTGTTTGTGGTATCCGTGGATGCTTTCCGCCAGTCGCTGGGCCGGTTGTCCGGCGAACGGTCCCCAGCCTGGAATCAGAGGATTCAGGTTCTGTCCCCCTGCGTGGGCCTGCTTGTGCTGGCCGTGGCGTTGCAGCAGACGCTGATGCCCGCGCTGCTGACAGTGGTTTGCCGCCGCCTATTTGTCACATGAGAGAGGAGCTGAACAGATTGGACTACATTTCCGCCTACGAGACATGGCTGGCCCAGGAAAAGCGGGCCAGCGCCAACACCCTCAGCTCCTATTTACGGGATGTGCGCCAATTTGACCGCTGGGTCCGGGAGGAGCGGCTGTCCCTTCCCCAGATCAGTCAGGAGGATGTGAGGCGTTACGCCCAACACCTGGAAAAACGGGGCAAATCCAACGCCACCGTGGTCCGCTCCGTCGCGGCGTTAAAATCCTTTTACACCTACCTGCTGTCAGCCCGCGTGATTCGGGCGAATCCGGCCAAAGGCTTTACCCTTGTCCGGGTGGAGCGTAAGCTGCCCGCGATCCTCTCAAACAATGAGGTGGACTTGTTCTTGGAACAGCCTGATCCCTCCGATTCCAAGGGGTGCCGGGATAAGGCCATGCTGGAGCTGCTGTACGCTACTGGCATACGGGTGTCTGAGCTCATTTCCTTGGATGTGCAGGACCTGAACCTGTCGGCCAGCTTCCTGCGCTGCCGGGGCAGAGGCAAGGAGCGGGTGGTGCCGCTCTATAAAGGGGCTGTCCGGGCTATGGCCGCCTACATCAACGATGTGCGGCCCCAGCTGCTGGAGGACCCGGGAGAAACCGCTTTGTTCGTCAACATGAACGGGGATCGGATGAGCCGTCAGGGTTTTTGGAAGATCGTCAAGTGCTATCATGACAAGGCGGGCATCCACAAAGATATCACTCCGCACACCCTGCGGCACTCCTTTGCCGTCCATCTGTTGGAAAATGGAGCGGATTTGAAATCCATCCAGGAGATGCTGGGTCACGCGGATATCTCTGCCACACAGATCTACACCCAGGTGGTCAACCAGAAGCTCCGGGATGTCTATTCCATGGCCCATCCTCGGGCTTGACGCGCAGCCCACTTCGGCGGATGATGCCATCATCCGCCATTTTTTCTTGTCTTTGGCGGCAAACTGTGGTATCATGTCTAGGATATCAAGATTGGGAGGATTTGCCCTTGCTGATCCTTGGAATAGACCCAGGATACGCCATTGTGGGCTTCGGCCTGGTGGAGTCTGCCCAGGGCAAGTACCGTTTGGCTGCCTGCGGCGCCATCAACACCCCGGCAGGGGTACGTCTTCCAGCCCGTCTGTGGCGGATTGCCACCGACCTGGAGGAGCTTATCGGCCAGTTTCACCCAGATGTGATGGCCATTGAAGAGCTGTTCTTCAACCATAACGTCACCACCGGCATCGGTGTGGCTCAGGCCCGAGGGGTTATCCTCATGACGGCGGAAAAAATGGGACTGCCCATCTGTGAATACAACCCCTCCCAGGTGAAGCAGGCCGTGGTGGGCTACGGAAAGGCGGAAAAGCGGCAGGTGATGGACATGACCAAGCGGCTGCTGAACCTGAGCGGTGTCCCCAAGCCGGACGACGCTGCCGACGCGGTGGCCATTGCCCTGTGCCACGCCCGGTCGTCCACCTCGCTGCTAAAAACCATACATTAAATTTGGAGAGATTATTGTGTTTTATTATCTGAATGGGACCACGAGCCATATTGAGCCCAACTTGGCTGTCATCGACTGCGGGGGAGTGGGATACGCCTGCCGTACAACCAGCCATACGATCAGTAAACTCAGCATGGGGAAAGCAGCTAAGCTTTACACCCATTTGTACGTTCGAGAGGAGATTTTCGAGCTATATGGCTTTATCAGTGAGAGCGAGTTGGGCTGTTTTCGGATGCTGATCGGAGTATCCGGGGTGGGCCCCAAGGCGGCGCTGGCCATTCTGTCCTCCAATAGCCCGGAGGGGCTGGCCATGGCTATTGTGTCCGGCAACGAAAAGGCGCTGACCTCCGCCCCCGGCATTGGGAAGAAGATCGCCCAGCGCATCATTCTGGAGCTGAAGGATAAGCTGGCCAAGGGCCAGCTGACCACGGGCGGGGGAGAGGCCTTTGCGGGAGGCATCACCGTCATTCCTGAGAACAAGGCCAGCGAGGCGTCCGCTGCCCTGGCAGTATTGGGCTATGGTCAGAGCGAGATCGCTGTGGCGCTGAAAGGGGTCGATTTGGAGGCGCTTTCCCTGGAGGATGTTATTAAGCAGGCGCTGAAGAAGATGGTCAAGGGATGAAAACCCTGATTTTCATCAACGGTCCCATGGGCGTGGGTAAAACCGCTGTTTGCCGGGAGCTTTTGGAACGGCTGACGCCAGGTGTTTATCTGGACGGGGACTGGTGCTGGAATATGAATCCCTTTCAAGTGACGGACGAAACTAAGTCCATGGTGATGGATAACATCACCACCCTGCTCTCTCGGTTCCTGGCCTGCCCGGAGCTGGACTACGTGATCTTCGGCTGGGTCATGCATCGGCCTGAGATTGCCCAAAGTATTTTAGAACGGCTAAAGTTAAATGGTGTAAAGGTGTTTCGGTATACACTGCTATGCTCAGAGCAGACTCTGCGTCAGCGCATTGAGGGAGATATTCAGGCCGGGGTGCGCAGCAGGGACGCGCTGGAACGGAGCCTGGCCTACCTGCCGCTCTATGACAGCCAGGACACGGTAAAAATCATGACGGACGGGCGTTCTGCCCAGGAAACGGCGGAAATTATTCAAAGAAATCAAGAGGAAGTGAACCCTTGAGCATTGATTTTTCTGACAATAGCGGCTTTGAGCCGGAAACTCCACTGGTGACCACCTCGTTGACCCATGACGACGAGGGGGAGGGGTCTTTGCGCCCAAAAGCTTTAGCCGAGTACATCGGCCAGGAGAAGGCCAAGGGAAACCTGTCCATTTTTATCCAAGCCGCCAAAATGCGTGGAGAACCTCTGGACCACGTACTGCTCCACGGCCCCCCAGGGCTGGGAAAAACCACGCTGTCCGGCATCATCGCCAACGAGATGGGGGTGAACATCCGCATCACCTCCGGCCCGGCCATTGAAAAGCCCGGCGATCTGGCGGCGCTGCTGACCAATCTCCAGGAAAATGACATCCTGTTCGTGGACGAAATCCACCGGCTCAACCGCTCGGTGGAGGAGATTTTGTATCCCGCCATGGAGGACTACGCCATCGACATCATCATCGGCAAGGGCCCCTCCGCCAACTCCATCCGGCTGGATCTGCCCAAGTTCACCCTCATCGGGGCAACCACCCGGGCAGGGCAGCTATCCGCGCCCCTTCGGGACCGCTTTGGCGTCACCCTGCGGCTGGAGCTGTACACCCCAGAAGAGCTGGCCCTCATTGTTACCCGGTCCGCCGGGATTTTGGAGGTGCCCATAGAAGAGGAGGGAGCCCTGGAAATCGCCCGGAGAAGCCGGGGCACCCCCCGCATCGCCAACCGCATGCTCCGCCGGGTGCGGGACTTCGCCCAGGTCACCGCTGGGGGCGTAATCACCCGCTCCGTAGCCGACCGGGCCTTGAAAGCGCTGGAAATTGACGGCCTGGGACTGGACAACGTGGACCGGCGGATGATGGAGAGCATTATCACCAATTACGGCGGCGGTCCGGTAGGGCTGGACACTCTGGCGGCCACCATCAACGAGGAGTCGGTCACCCTGGAGGATGTGTATGAGCCATATCTAATGCAGCTGGGCTTTCTCACCCGGACTCCGCGGGGTCGGTGTGTCACGCCAAAAGCCTATCAGCACCTTGGCCTGACTCTGCCATGCGGATCAGAGCCTCTGGAGCAGCTCTCTTTTTAGCCTATTTTGCAGGAAAAAATTCCATCTTCACCCAGAAATGTAATTTCCTATGAGCTGATGGACAAATTTAGAAGATTTCCTAAAAAAATCAGCGAAAACAATTGACAATTCAGTAGTTCTGTGATTATAATATACAAGGTCGAGTTATGAGTGAAATCACTTCTAAAATAAGTGAATACAGCGATGAAGAGTTGTGCGCATTGGTGGCAGACGGCTGCCGGGACGCAGAGGAAGAACTGGTCAAGCGCTATCTCCGCCCCGTGCGTATGTGTGCCCGTCCCTATTTTTTGGCGGGAGGAGACAGTGAAGACCTGATTCAGGAGGCCATGTTCGGCCTGCTGAAGGCCATTCGGGAGTTTGATCCCCACTGCGAGGCCCGGTTCAGGACCTTCGCAGAGGTTTGCATCCGTAACCGAATTCGTTCTGCCGTCACCAACTCCACCCGAAGCAAGCACGCCCCGCTGAACGACAGCGTTCCCTTCGAGTCTCCTATGCTGGGGGCCGGAGCCAGCCCGGAGGAGCTGTACATCAGCAGGGAAGAGGAGACGGAGCGGCTGACCCGTTTGGGAAAGCAGCTGTCTCCGTTGGAACGCAAGGTGCTGAGGCTCTTTTTACTCGGTTTGTCCTATCAGGAAATCAGCAAGCAGGTGGGACGTTCTATGAAATCCGTGGACAACGCAGTCCAGCGGATACGGCGGAAGGTTGCCGTTAATTTTGGCGTTTTCAGCGAGAGCTGACGCAAATATTACAGTCCCAGCAGGTTGTATTTCCGATTCTGGGCATCAAAAGAGAGGGTATTTCCAATGTACGAAGACAAGACCTTAGTTTGCAAAGAGTGTGGCCAGGAGTTCGTGTTCACCGCCGGTGAGCAGGAGTTTTACGCTGAGCGTGGTTTCCAGAACGAGCCCCAGCGCTGCAAGGCCTGCCGCGATGCCCGCAAGGCCGCCGCCCGTGGTCCCCGCGAGTATTTCACCGCTACCTGTGCTGCCTGCGGCGGCGAGGCCAAGGTTCCCTTTGAGCCGAAGACCGACCGTCCGGTGTACTGCAGCGAGTGCTTTGCCAAGATGCGCGGCGAGGGCTGAGGAAAAAATCGACAAAAAGGACCGTGCCGCTGGCACGGTCCTTTTTCATACATAAAGCAGCACGTTCCGATCTATCAAGTCATTTTTCTCAGGTATGTCATTAAAATTTCAGCAAACACTTGCAAATCTCCGCCATATTGGGTATACTATAAGATGTTCGACAAAAACTGCAAGGAGGTCATCCCCCAATGGCACAGATCACAAAGGATACCATCATCGGCGATATTCTGGACATCGCGCCGGACACCGCCCCCATTTTCATGTCTATTGGTATGCACTGCCTGGGCTGCCCGTCCTCCCGCGGGGAGACTGTGGAGCAGGCCTGCATGGTCCATGGCGTGGATGTGGACGCACTGCTGGACAAGCTGAACCAATCCATCGCCTGAGGCACTTTTGAAAAGAGCGGGGGTCCCGCTCTTTTCCTTTATCATGAACAGAGCAGGGGGGAGGACATGGAGTTATCTCCAAGGCTTCAATCAATCGCCCGCCAGATACCCCAGGGGGCACGGTTGGCGGATGTGGGTACTGACCACGGATATCTTCCGGTGTGGCTGCTACTGAACGGCCGGATCAGGCGGGCTGTGGCCGCAGATCTGCGGGCTGGACCGCTGGACCGGGCCAGGCAGACCGCACGGCAATACGGACAGATGGAAAACATCTCCTTCCGGCTTTGCGACGGGCTGGCGGATATCGGTGCAGAGGAGGTGGACGCGGTGGTTGTCGCCGGTATGGGCGGAGAGACGATTGCCGCCATTCTGGAGGCCGCGCCCTGGACTCGCCAGGATAAGCTGTTGCTTTTGCAGCCCATGACCGGCGCACCCCGGCTTCGCCAGTGGCTCCAGACCCACGGCTACGTCATTGAGAAAGAGACGCTGGCCCGTGAAGGAAATAAACTTTACAGTGTTTGGACAGTCAGAGGTGGGAACATGCCGCCTCTGTCCCCGGCAGAGCTATGGGCCGGTGTGGACGGCGGCGATCCGCTTCGGCCCGCTTATTTGTCCTCGCTGGCAGAAAAGGCGGAAAAAGCCCTGCGGGGGCATTTGACCGCACAGAGGCCGGACCAAGCTGTCATCGCGTATCTGGAAGAGGTACTGTCTGGACTGCGGAAAATGAAAGAGGAGTGGAAACCAAATGACCACAGTGGGTGAGGTATTTAGGTTTTTGCAGGAGAAAGCCCCCTTTGAGCTCCAGGAGGGGTTCGACAACGCAGGATTTTTGGTCGGGCGCGAGGAGTCGTCCATCAATCGCATCCTGGTGTCCCTGGATATCACGGAGCAGGTGGTGCGGGAGGCGGCGGACCAGGGCGCTCAGCTGATCGTGGCCCACCACCCAGTGATTTTCGGCGGTGTGAAATCGGTGACGGACCAGACCATCACAGGACGCATCCTGCTTTCCCTGGCCGAAAATGGGATTGCCGCCATCTGCGCTCATACCAATTTGGACGCGGTGGAGGGGGGCGTCAATGACGCACTAGCTCTTCGGCTGGGGCTTACCGACATCGGGCAGTTGAGACAGGCCGGCGTAGACGGACAGGGGAGACCCTACGGCATCGGGCGGGTAGGCATGGTGCCTGAACAGCCCCTCTATGACTTCGCCGTGGCGGTAAAGCGCCTGCTGGGAGCCAACGGCATCCGGCTGGTGGACGGCGGGAAAGGGGTCCACATGGTGGCGGTGGGGGGCGGCGCCTGCGCCGAATTCATGACTGACACCCTCGCACAGGGCTGTGACACTTTTGTGACCTCCGACGTGAAATACCACCAATTTTTAGAGGCCCGGGCGCTGGGGATCAACTTGGTAGACGCGGGGCATTTCCCCACAGAGAACGTGGTATGCCCCGTTTTGCAGGATTGGCTTGCCAAGCGTTTCCCCCAGGTGGCTGTGTCGGTATCCCAACGGCACGCGGAGGTGTTCTCCTACCTGTGATCCAGGCATGAAGTGGCCCCTGCCTTCATATTGTGAAGGAGGGGGGACTGGCTTATGAAACGTGATATTATACTGTTGGCAGTCTGTCTGTGTGTGTTGGTTGGAGTGAACTGGCTTGGGGGATTACAGGCGGAACCTGTGTCCGCAGCTGTGGAGCTGAATGAAAGGCCAACGCTGATCCTGGATGCCGGACACGGCGGGGAGGACGGCGGCGCCAGCACCGCGTCAGGGGAGAAGGAGAGCGATATCAATTTGGCTATCGTACTCAAAACCCGGGCGCTGATGGCATTTTTGGGGGAGAATCCCCAATTGACCCGGGACAGGGACCGCTCCCTGCACAGTGATGGGGCGGATACGATCCGGCAGAAAAAGGTATCTGACCTGAAAAACCGGGTTGAAATGGTGGAAAGCACCTCAAACGCCCTGCTTATTAGTGTACACCAAAATCACTTTACAGATCCTCGTTACAGCGGGACTCAGGTGTTTTTCAACCTCGGAGATGAAAACCGCCAGTGGGCAGAGCGTGCGCAGGAGATATTTCGTCAAACTCTGGCCCCGGGCAATGATCGAAAGGCCAAGCCCATGCCGGACGGCATCTATTTATTTGACCACATCAGCTGTCCGGCCATTTTAGTGGAGTGCGGCTTTCTCAGCAACGGGGAAGAGGCTGCGCTGCTGTGTACCGACGCCTATCAGCGGAAGGTAGCTCTGGCGCTGGCGGGGGCGTACTATGCGCGATTCCAATGATATACCTATAGTCATGGGAGGGGAATGACATGGCCAAGGCCAAATCCTCGTTCTACTGCACAGAGTGCGGGAACGAGACCATCAAGTGGCAGGGGAGATGTCCCGCCTGCGGGGCGTGGAACACCATTGTGGAGCAGCCTGCCAAGGACGTGAAGAAAAAGGCCGCTGCTTCCGCCTCCGTTGGTCTGGGTATCCGCCATCCCAGGCCCATGGCCGAGGTGGAGGCGGTGGATGAGCTGCGCTTCAACACCGGCATGAACGAACTGGACCGGGTGCTGGGAGGCGGTGCGGTAAAGGGCTCGCTGGTGCTGGTGGGCGGTGCTCCTGGCATTGGAAAATCCACCTTGATGCTGCAAATTTGTGACAATTTATGCCGGTTTTGCGACGTATTATATGTATCCGGCGAGGAGTCGGAGCGTCAGATCAAGCTCCGGGCCCAGCGGCTGGGCATCAGGGAGGAGGGGCTCTACCTCTATTCTGAGACCAATTTGGGCGATATTGTGGCCGCTGTCCAGGAGAAAACACCTGATATCCTCATTGTGGACTCCATTCAGACCATTTACAACGGAGACTCCAGCTCCTCACCAGGCAGCGTGGCTCAGGTGAAGGAGTGCACCATGGCGCTGATGCACCTGGCGAAAGGCATGGGTGTCACTGTATTTGTGGTGGGCCACATCAACAAAGAGGGCTCCTTGGCCGGACCGAAGGTGCTGGAGCACATGGTGGACTGCGTGCTTCACTTTGAGGGCGAGGAGCACAATTCCTACCGAATTCTGCGGGCAGCGAAAAACCGCTTCGGTGCCACCAACGAAATCGGCGTGTTTGAAATGGGGGATCAGGGGCTGGTGGAGGTGCCAAGCCCGTCTGAGGCCATGCTTTCCGGCCGGCCGGAGAACATGCCCGGGTCCTGTGTCACCTGTGTGATGGAGGGCGTCCGGCCTGTGCTGGCGGAGGTCCAGGCTCTGCTATCCCCCTCGGCCTATGGAAATTCCCGCCGCACCAGCAACGGTTTTGAATACAACCGGGCCATGATGATGTTGGCAGTGTTGGAAAAGCGGGGCGGACTGGCCCTGTCCGGCTGCGACTTTTACGTCAACGTCATCGGCGGCCTGACGTTGGACGAGCCCGCCGCCGATCTGGCCCTGATTGTGGCGCTGGCCTCCAGCTTCCGGGACAAGCCCGTGCCTTTCGACCTAGCGGCCATCGGAGAGGTGGGACTCACTGGAGAGCTTCGCTCGGTGAACGCCGTCAACCAGCGGCTCAGCGAAGTACGTCGGCTGGGATTCACAAAATGTCTGGTTCCGGCCAGAAGCAGCGGAAAGCTGGTGGCGCCCGCGGGTTTAGATCTGATCCGGGTTGGCAATATCCGTGAGGCCATCGCTGTGCTGGTTTGACAGCCGGGGCGTGAAATTGAGACAGGTATCGTTGGGAACCGCCTGTCCCGCAGACTGGGCCTGGGCCAGCGTGCACAGGCCCTCGTTTTGAAATCTGCAATTTTGCGTACATGGGATGAAGCTCATCATAATCACCTGAAACACAATTTTACTGTAGAGCATATGAGGAAGGGGGTGTGGGTCGGCGCATACTCAACTCAACAAAATAAAAATTTTGTTGAGTTGAGGGGAGGGCAAACTGGCTGAATCAGCCGTCTGAAGCGTTTTAACCCTTTGAGACCATTGGCCTGGGCTGTGCGCTCCGCTGGATTCTGCTTTAGTTTACCCAAGTGTCCGCATGTTATGATTCGGACTGGCCGGCCTGTTTTATGACGGACTATCGTTTGGAGGCTCCGCCCGTTCTGCGGGACTTTCTGACTTACCACGAGACCATTCAAGGTCACTCCAAAAAAACTGTAGACGAATATTTTCTGGACCTGCGCACCTTTTTCCGCTACATCAAGATTGAAAAAGGCCGTGTGCCGCGCGCCACTCCTTTAGATGAGATTTCCATCAGCGATGTAGATCTGGCTCTGGTCAAATCAGTGACGCTGACGGATATTTACGCCTTTCTCAGCTTTCTCAGCCGGGATCGCAAGAAAAACGCCAACGACCCCAACTCCCGGCACGGCCTGGAGGTTTCCTCAAGAGCCAGAAAAGTGGCCACGATCCGTTCTTTTTACAAGTATTTGGTGTCAAAGGCCAAGCTTTTAGACGAAAATCCCATCCAGGAGCTGGATTCTCCCAAAATCCGGCAGACTCTGCCGCGCTATCTGACCCTGGATGAGAGCATCCAGCTTCTGGAATCTATCGACGGGGAAAACGCGGAACGGGATTTCTGCATCATCACCCTGTTTTTGAACTGCGGCATGCGGATCTCCGAGCTGGTGGGTCTGAATCTTTCCGCCATGC